>Ga0194129_10003919_pt1 | contig 20311 bp, 7 predicted proteins | sample TA2KigCa35mmetaG_FD_150862 | JGI IMG/M metagenome (GOLD analysis project Ga0194129, IMG submission 150862) | Freshwater microbial communities from Lake Tanganyika, Tanzania - TA2015038 Kigoma Deep Cast 35m | ecosystem: Environmental > Aquatic > Freshwater > Lake | place: Tanzania: Lake...
ATTTAAATTGAGATAAAATTTTTGATTTAATGTTAGGCATATCAAAGTCTGAATTTTCATTAAATATTTTACCATATATTTTATACTTTTGATTTAATTTTGTTTGAGTATTTATAAATTGTTGATTTATACTAATATCAGCATATTTAGAATCAAGTAGTAGAATATAACCATAATTTGGAACATAATAATCAATATTGTCAATCTTATATTTCCATGATCCGATTGAATTAGCATCAAAATTTATATCTTTAACATATACATTATTTTCTAAGCTTAAGTTTTCCATATATATTTCCATTTTTTGTAAAACTGAACATGCGTATATTAATTGAAACAAAACAGACTTCCAAACTTCTGGAGAATGATAACCTGTAGAAATCATTTTATTAATTGATCCTGTTGTTTCATAAATAGTAGATGCCCATTGAATTATATTAGACGTTGGTGCTTCTGTCAATAAGATTAACATTTTACCAGAATTAATTGTTATATCTTCTTTATTAGAATAATTTGGTTGTATTTGTAATGATGATTTATGTATTTCTTCTAATTGTTTTTGTAATTCTATTCGTTGATTTTGTATATTTTTTAATTGTTGATTTAATACCGCTTGATTCTTTACTTGAATTTGTTGCTGTATATCAATTTGTTGTTTATGTAAATTAAGTAATTGATCTTGAATTTGCTCTTGTTGTTGTAATAATTGAGTTAATTCTGCATCTTTTTTCTTAGAATCAATTATTATTGAAACATTTTTATTTTTAAAATAATTTGGAATTAATGAATTGAAAATACTTGTAGTTAAATTTAAATCATGTTTAGTATTAATTAATTTTTGATTAATTTGTAATTCTTTAAGAGTTTCACCATTATATTTATTAGATTTAATTATATCTAATTTATTCCAATCAATTTTTGATTCAGAATCAATCTTGTATAATATTGGAACAACAAAATTTGGTGATATTTTTCTTTTCATAATTTGTTCTCTAACAGTATCATAATATTTAATTTCTCTCCATAAATCAAAATTATCAGAATTTATATTATTGTTTATTGTTTTACATCTTAAATCACCAAGTGACATCATATATAAACGAATATTTATTCCCATAGAAGGTTTACCAATGCCAATAAATTTATTTTTATCATTAAATCTTACAGGATAAGCAGCTCTATATAATAAAAAGTTTCTAGGAAGATCAATATATGGATTTTTATTTAAACTATATGGATTAATATCCATAAGTTTGATATAAGACAATAAAGTATTTTTACCTCCTGATATATTCATTTCTTCTCCATCTTTAATTGTTAACATACTATTTCTTAAAAAAGTTATTAATTGTTCACGTTCAAAAAGACTAATAGCAGTAAAAGTTTTAGGATCTCCAGGTAATACATCTTCATATATTCTATTAATTGTTGTTAGATTAGCTGTAGGACCTGTTAAATTTATTGTATATGCTTTCTGGACAGGAGGTTGATTTCTAATATTAGTATAAGGATATATTTGATTAGCTATCGTACCATTTTCATCATATAATGGAATAAAAGCAGGTGGATATTGTGGTTTTGGAGCTGGCTTTTGTGATGTATCATATAATTTTTGTTCTAGTAAAACAGGTGGTTCTTTAACAGGATTTTCTGCAGTTCTTTTTTTATTAATTTCTTTTTGATCATTACTAATAAAAGGACTATTTTTTTCTGCTTTTGTTGTCATTGTTTCTAAATTATCATTTCCACCTTTTAAATTTCTAATTATTTTTTCTGTATTTAAATCTTCTTTGATAATTCTTTTGTTAATCATTGATTCTTTGTCATTAATATCATCTAATATCATACTATTTTTTTTTGACTTTCTTTTAATTTTTGAATATTCAATCCCTTCATCTTTTAATGTTCTAAGATTAGTAATCATTATATTATGATTAGATTTAATTTTATCTTGTTGACCTAATATCGAATAATTATCTGAATCCATATAAGTATTTATTTTTCCAGTCAAATATTGATGATTAGTTAAGATTTCTTTTGAATAATTTTTAGAAGGTTTAATTTTATATTCATCGAAATATTCATTATCTAATAAATCTATTGGTCTCACAATTACTATGTTTTTGGTCATTTTCTCATTGTTTAAACCTCTGATATGTTGAGGGAAAATTAAATCTATAAATTTCTTAGTTTTATCATCACATTTATTATTATTATAAAGTGACATTTTGCTTGTACCTTCTAATAAATCATTTAGAAAAGTAAGTAAATCATAATATTGATTTGGTTGATCTGCAAATTTAATTGATGGATTATCATAATTACTAGTACCATAAAATTTTGGAATAACAGCATTCTCAAAATTAGTTATTTTAATATCAAATCCTGTGTTAGGAACATAAAATTTATATTTATTAATTCCATCATATTCAGTATATGAATTAAAATTTTTTTTTTGATAAATTAATATATTATTTAAATTCAAATTATTATGTCTAAAACCTTCAAACTCGTTTTGAATAACAGCTAATGTGTGAATTATTTGAAAAAATAATGGTTTATAATCACAATTATTATTTTCAAGATAATCTTCTAATGATATACTTTTAAAAAAATGTTCTCTTAGCTGTAAACAACATGTATCCAATATTTTACCATTAGCAATATCTTTTTTAATATTTGAATATGATAAATCATTATTTATTAAATGTTCTATTTCATTAAATTTAACGTCAAAATTTATAATAGGTAACTGAATATGATTTGTTTTTCTACTTAAAACTAATTGACTTAACAAATATGAAAATAAACTATCATTATTTATTTTATCATCTAAAGAATTTATTTTTTTGACATTTTTATAAAAACTTATTTTAATATTTATTGAAAATTGATTAGAATACTTTTTAAAAATATAAGATTTATTTTCATCATTGTAACTTAATAATTTAAATTTTCCTTCCAAAATATCTTTTTTATTCGATTCATAATTTTTTATTGTTTCTAAATTTGAATCAGGTAATGAAACTTTAATATCATCTAAACTTATTTTTCCCATAATAATTTTATCGAATGAAAAACAATTTTGATTATTTAAATTATAGTTATAATCATAAATTAAATTTATTTTATTTTCAAGATCATAATTTTCAGGTTCCATATTAATAATATATATAAAATTAGAATTTTTATTTTACTAAATTTCTAAAACATCCAAATTATAATTATAATCATAACCTTTGTTATAATTGGTGAATAGATAAATTAATCTTACGATATATGCTTCCATATGAATAATATGTCTAGTACCCTGACTTAATCTTTGTTCAAAAATTGAAGTAATATCAATTATAAAATATTTAAGTTTTAAATTATCAACCGACTCAAGTAATTTTAACATTATTTTTCTAATTATTATTTGTGTTGATATATTTGTAATAAATAAAATATAAAATTGTTCTCTTATTTTTTTAATTACAGAATATAATCTTTTATTATTTTGATTTTTATGATTTATAATATTTTTAACTATATCATCAATTACATATTCCCAATTTTTTTCATATTTTATACCATATCTATACATCTCTAATAACCAGATAGCGTGATTAACTTTATTATCTGAATTATCTATTATTTCTTTTAATTTAAACCAAGGTAAATCCAAATTTTCCTTTATACAAATATGTAAGAGAGTTTCTAATATTTGTTCATCTGATGGTAATGGAACTCTGATCATAAGACAACGAGATCTAATTGGTTCAATAATTTTTGATAGTTGATCAGATATTAAAATAAATTTACATGAACTTGAATATTTTTCCATTGTTCGTCTTAATGAAGCTTGTGCGTAATATGATAAATTATCTATTTTATTAATGATAACAACCTTAAATAATTTTCTGTTTTTAAGTATATTTAATAACTCTGATTTTGCATAATCTTGAATAATTTCTTGAATTAAATATTTATCAAAACCATTTGAATTTGGTTCAATAATAATATGATGTTTTGATTGCTTTATCATTATCTTTGTTTTTGTATTTGAATATCCAGATACCGTATATTCAACTTCTTTTAATTCAACACCTTGTTTCCCATAAATTTTTTCTAATAATTTATTTATTAAATATTCCTTTCCTGAACCAACTGGTCCATAAACAATTAAATGTTGAAAATTACTATATCTCCATGTACCATATTCCAAATCATCTAAAATTTTCTTAAAATCATCATTTGGTATTTTAATTATTGAATTTATATTTGAATAAATTTGATTATGAGCATCAAAACTATCTATTATTTTATCAATAATTGTTTGATGGCAAGTTATATAATTTGAATCATTATAATATTTATCAACTAAAAACATTATAGTATAAATATAAAAATTCTTTAAATGAAAAAATTGATTATTAATTTTTATACCATTATATAGTTTATTTAATGAATAGACCTAGTTGGGATGAATATTTTAAAGAAATAGTTCAAGTAACTGCAAAAAGAAGTAGTTGTGAAAGATTAAATGTTGGTTGTATATTAGTTTGTGATAATCGAATTATAGCACAAGGTTATAATGGATTTCTTCCAAGTTGTGAACATAAATCTATTGTAAGAGATGGTCATGAACAAGCAACTGTTCATGCTGAACAAAATGCATTATGCGATTGTGCTAAGAGAGGAGTAAGTTGTAATAATGCAATTGCTTATGTAACTCATTATCCTTGTATTATTTGTACTAGATTATTATTAGCATCTGGTATTAGATCCATTAAATATATTAACGATTATAAAAATGATGAATTAGTTTTATATTTATGTAATCAAATAGGTGCTTGTATAACCAAAATATAAAAACTTTGGTTTTTATAAAAAAATTGAAATATAATATAATTTTATTTAATTTTAGTTGATAATGAAAATCAAACAATTATCAAACAATTATGAATCTTTACTTGATTCTGAAGTTCAAGTAAGTGGTTGGGTTTTAACATCCAGATCCCAAAAAGATATTACATTTATCAAATTAAATGATGGATCAAATGCAAATGGTGTTCAATTAATTATTGATTCAACTATTCCGGAATTAGCTAGTATTAACACTGGAACAAGTTTAACAGCATTTGGTACTTTAGTTAAATCTCCAGCTGAAGGACAACCTTTTGAAATTAAAGTAAAAACAATTCAAGTATTAGGAACTACTCAACTTGATGATTATCCATTAGCTAAAGGAAAAATGCCTCTTGATTATTTAAGAAATTATGCACATCTACGTACTAGAACATCATCATTTGGAAGTATTTTTAGGATCAAATCTGGTATATCCCAAGCTACAAATAAATTTTTTATGGAAAGAGGGTATTTACATATTAATCCAAATATTGTAACAGTAAATGAATGTGAAGGTGGTGCAGGTGTTTTTCAATTAACTGAATTAGATATTTCTGATAATTCAAAATTACCACTTGTAAAAGGCACATCAAAATATAATTGGTCTGAAGATCACTTTGGTAAACCTGCTTATTTAACTGTAAGTTCACAATTACAACTTGAAGCATTATCTTGTTCTCTTGGTTCAGTCTATACAACTAACAAAAGTTTTAGAAGTGAACATTCATCTACTAATAAACATTTAAGTGAATTTGAACATTTAGAAATTGAAGATATTTTTATTACATTAGATGATTTAATGCAAATAGGTGAAGATTATATTAAATTTGTTGGTCAATATTTATTAGATAATTGTAAAGAAGATATAAATAATCTTGGTAAATTTGTAAGCAAGGGTTTACTAGAAAGAATCCAAAGTATTGTTGAAGCGAATTTTCATCGAGTTAAATATTCTGAAGCAATTCAAATTTTACAGAAAGCAACTAATTTAACAAATCCAGTAGTTTATGGTGAAGATTTGTGTTCAGAATTTGAAAATTACTTAACCGAACATTTTAAAGGACCAGTATTTGTATCTCATTGGCCTATTGCTATTAAAAGTTTTTACATGAAACAATGTGATGATTTGATAACATGTGAAAATTTTGATCTACTTATGCCTTATAAAGTTGGTGAATTAATTGGTGGATCAATGCGTGAAGATAATTTACAGAAAATGTTGGATATTATGGAAAAGAAAGGAGTTAATCCAGAACCATTACAATTTTATCTCGATTTACGAAAATTTGGTTCGGTACCTCATGGTGGATTTGGATTGGGTTTAGATAGAATGTGTATGATGTTTACTGGTATGGAGAGTATTAAAGATGTCGTAGCATTCCCAGTTTATTATAAAAATTGCAATTATTAAAAAACCTTAGTTTAAAAAAAATTGATTGTATATTTTCTTATTCATTTATGATCATATTAATGACAACTAAATTAAATACTCAAGACAATATTGTAGTCAATTATTTACATAAATTATGGAATAATCAGAATTCAGTTATTCAAACACTACTTGATAATAATATAATTAATCGAGTAAATGAACAAGTGAATGAACAAGTGAATGAACCAGTGAATGAACCAGTGAATGAACCAGTGAATGAACCAGTGAATGAACCAGTGAATGAACCAGTGAATGAACCAGTGAATGAACAAGTGAATGAACCAGTGAATGAACAAGTGAATGAACCAGTGAATGAACAAGTGAATGAACAAGTGAATGAACAAGTGAATGAACCAGTAAATGAACAAGTGAATGAACCAGTGAATGAACAAGTGAATGAACAAGTGAATGAACCAGTGAATGAACAAGTGAATGAACCAGTAAATGAACCAGTAAATGAAACATCAGAATTAAAAGAATTAGATAAAATATCAATTAGTATTAAAAATGAAAGTACTTTTAAAAAGAATGTTAAAGAAAACATAGATAAAATTCGAGAAATAGGTTTTAGAGCTTATAAAAATATTGGATTAGAAAAAGAAGTAAATTTAATTGTAAAATCAGTAACAGATAATGAAATAAATCAAGTGTATAATTTTAAGGTATCTGATGATTTTAACAGAAGAAATATAATGAAAGATATTTCAAGATGTACAATATTTCCTAAATATAAATCAGGAGATGTAACTAAACCGGAAAATTTTAGATATTTAGTAAATCATCATAATGTAATTAAAATAATTGATCGTTTATGGTGTATTGATTTGATAAATAGTTGTGGTACTAATCTACCAGATAAAAATATTTATAAAGCTAATTTAGTAAAAGCATTCAATGGATCAATAATAGAAACTGCAGTAGAAAATACTGAATCAATTGATGCAGTTGTATTATTAGATATATCAAAAGCATTTGATTCTCTTGAATGGGATATATTGGAACAACTTTTACAAAGTAATTTATCCAGAAAAACATCTCAAGAAAAAGCAAAAGTATTAGTAGATCAATATATGACAATTTTGAAAAATAGAAAATTATATTATAATAATCATTTCATAAGTATTTCAAAAGGAATACCAACAGGATTACCTAGTTCTAATTTAGTTTTTACTTTGGTATTAGAAGAAATATTACATCGATGGTTTATAAGATACAATTTTAAAAATTATGAAGATTTTATAATGTCTATTTATGTTGATGATATTCATATGAAAATACTTAAAAAACAGAATGCAAATAAAATAATAACTAGTTTAATTGATTTTTTGGTATTATTTAAATTGAATATTAATAAATTAAAATCTCGAGTATGTCCTAATTTGGAAGTAGATTTACCAAATAAATTAAAAAGTGAAGATTTTTATTTGGGTATTCCTTTTACTAGGGATATTAAGTTATATGGTAAATTAATTTTATCTGATTTTCAGAAAAATAAACTAAATTTATCTTGGATTCAAATTTATGATATTTTATGTAAAGAAAAATCTGATGATACTACAAGAAAAATCGTTGGATATTTTAACTATAAATTAAATCCACTTTTAAATAGTGATAACGAAAATTCTAAAGAAGTCATTAAAAATTTTATTTTCAATAATTATGCTAAAGAAGAAATTAAACAAAGAAAAACTAAAAATTACCTGATATTTGCAACCGGTATCTTTATTGTAACTGTATTACTTTCAAAATTTTATAATTAAAAAATTGATTTATATTATTATTATAATATAATTGATATATGTAATTTGTATGTTAGATGTAGATAAAACTTATTTAGATAGTAAGTATTTAGATTTTTATTGGAAAAGTAATATAATTGTTAATAAATCTAAAACTAAAATAAATGAATATAGAAACTTAAATTTAGGAGATGATATTAAAAAAGAAAAATTGAATAAAATAAATAAAAATGTTAATAACTTAATTATTAATGATTCAGAAGAAAACAATAATAATTTCAAATATACAAGTATTATTAGATCAAATAATACAAGAAAAAATAACAAATATACCCTTAGAGAAGAATATAGTAGAGAACAAGATACAAATATTAGAATCAATGATAAACAAAAATCCAGTGAATATAGAACATTTCAAAAATATTCTGATACCAGTGAAAATAAAAGAGAAATGCATAATTTGTCCGAGAAATGCAGAATACATGAACATAACCTTAGAGAAAGAAAAATTTTGTTGGATTCATTCTCAAAACCTAAACTATTAAAAAATTGAAATATAAGTATCTTTCTTTTAAACAATATATCTAATGAGAAAACTAAAGGAATTAAAAGAAATTCACAATATTTTTGTTGAATCTATAACAGATCTTGATAATAAAATTCAGCTACAAATGAAGAAAATAAAATTAGAATATCAAAAAAATGTATCTGAAGAAAAAGTTAGATTGTTAATAGAAGTTTGTAATGGTGAAGGTTTAGATTTTAGTATAATTAAGAATAAATATTTAAAATCTAAAGAATATAATAATTTATCTGAAAATGAATCATTAAAGAGCAATGAAATTAAAGAAGAAGATTTACTTGATAAAATAACTTTTGGTGGAAAAGAGTATTATTATGAAGCCAAAGAAAAAGGTTTAGTATATGATTTAAATTCTAAACTGGTTGGAACTTTTAAAAATGGAAAAATATTTTTAAATTAAATTAATTAATTGAATCATTCTAAGAGTTGATTTTTTTGACCATTTATATTTATTCATAAATTGATTTATATTAGAATCTGATAATTTTGTTCCTTTAAAAGTATCAATAAATGATTTAAGATCTGTATATCCACCTAATAATAAGTTACCTTTTGAATTGAATTTATTTAAATAAATTTGAGGAAATGTTTGTATTTTATTGTTAATATACTTATTTTTTTCTATTTGAGAAATCCAATGAGTCTGAGAAGGTATTTTATGTGATTGTATTAATTCATTTGCTGCTATTGAATAACCACAATTTTGGAGTAATATTAATTTAAGAGAATAATTACTCATTACTATATATATATATTTGATATAAATTATATTAATATAATTAAAGAATATTTTCTATTTTCAACTAATAATGACTGGAGGATTAATTCAATTAGTAACTACAGGTATCCAAGATTCACCAATTATTGGAAATCCAGAAATTACTTTTTTTAAAACAATGTATAGACAACATACAAATTTTTCATTATGTCAACATGAAAGGAACATTGGAACAATTAATTTTGATAAAGAATCATCAAAGATTATTGAAAAAAATGGTGACCTTTTATATAATCAAATTTTTAGAATTGAAATACCTTATTTTGATATTATGAAAAAAACCATTCAACAAACCCAAAATATTTTAATGGATACAGGTTACAAAAATGGTTATAATTTTAGTAAATTATCAGTTAATTTTATGAATTCTTACTGTTTGATATATTATTTGGAGAATAATGATTCTTGGTATATAATACCTGAAAATTTATTTAAATTATCATCTTTTACATCATTTAAATCTTTAATTGAATCTATTGAACTTACACCAAATTTACTGCCAGATTATATTCGTACATCAGATTTAAATCAATTTGTAACTAATTATCAACTAGAAGACAATGATAAATCATCAATAATAAGTATTTTACGAATTACATCTAATTTCTTTGAACAATTTTGGATAGATTGGGTAAGTAAAACCGATGATATCAATATGTTAAATCAATTGATTACAATCAAAAGTTTTTATAATAAATTGAATTTATTTTTGAAAAAAAGAATGTTTGATATTTATTATTTAAAAAACAATTATTACAAAAATCAGGATTATTTTGATTTTTCATCTAATGTTTCATCAGAAGAAATTATAATTAAAACAGAAACAGAAAGATATTTTGAACATTTAAATTCAAATATCAACGAAAATTTAAATTTTGACATTGATATGGCAAAAAAATATTGTAAAGATAATTTATATGATTTTAATGATTATAAGAAAAATATTTTAATTTATAATTCATTATTAGTTTTATCTTTAATAAAATTATTATATTCATCATCAGAAATTTATACTTTTTGGAATAAATATGAAATTGATCAAGAAAATTTACCTAATTTAAATATAAATTTGAACGATTCAAATATTCAGAATGAATGGAAAGAAAATATTAATAAAATATTAAATGATACAATAGGAATAACATCATTAAAAAATCCATTATATGAAAATTTAATAAATAATTATTATAAAATAGAAGAAAAAAATAAAGAAAATTTCAAAGATACTTTTAAACAAATAGAGGTTTATGGAATATTTAAAATAAAAAAAATATATGCATCTTTAAAAATATTTATGGATAGATTTTTACTAATACCTGATTATCAACTTAATTTTAATAATGGATATATTAACAATAGATATCCTGATAATAGTGTAAAACAATTTTATTTGCAAAATAATTATGATGAATTACTCAATAATGAATTACAAAAATATCCAAATTTAATATCTGATCAAAATAAATTAAGTAATATAGAGAATAAAAATTTATCTCCAGTTGATATTCAAAATATATATGGAGTTATTGCTGAAGAAGCATCTAAAGTTTTATTTAATTTTGTAAATTTTGATCTTGGTTTAAAATCATTAATTGTTTTATGGAAAAATTGTGTCATAAATAGATTGTATAAAAGATATTTAGATTATAGTTCATTTGGAAATAAAAATGAAGGATTAACTGATTATGGAGGTTCTAGATTATTAACTTTTTATTATTCTTTGAATTTAACAAATTTATATAACTTTAAGGAATTTTCAAATTCATTCTACGAAATGTTTTATAAAAATAGTTGGATAGGAACATTAAATTATAATATTAATGATTTTTTAAAATTAAAAGAAAATATTAATTACATAAATTTACATACATTAAATACAACAGATTTTACAAATATTAATACAAATAATAATTTTGTTAAATTAAATATTTCAAATAAATACACTTATCAATATTTAGTTGACCAATATGATAATTATAAATATTTGATGGAACCATTTGATAACTATGATAAAAAAAATTACAAAAAAATAAGATTAGAATTGTCTACTAATAAATTATACTTAAGATATGATAATTTTTATGATGAAAACAGTCAAATAAAGTTATGTTTATTACATAATTCTAATACCAATAAACAATTAAATTTAAATAATTATGAAGGATTAGGTAAATATGATAAACTGGAATTATCATGGTCTTCATTAGAATATAAAATAATAAATAATGAAAGAAATTTTAATAGTTTATATCTTGTATTTAGTGATGTAAAGTTAATTATTGATAAAGAAAAAATAAACATATCAGACTATTTAAATCAAAAAAAATTATTATTAAATAATTTATTATTTGAAATGGATGTAAATTATGAAACATTTGTTCCTATTGTTTGTTTTAGTAATGAAACAATAAATTATCCTAATATTGAAGTTAAAAAATATTATTTATTATCAAAATATAACAATAATAAAATAAGACTATTAAATATTGAAGAATCAGGATATGAAGTTTCAATCGATAATTCTGTAGATAATGAAAACAATCTTAAAATATTAACAATTAATTACATTGATCCAAATAATAAAATAAATCCTCCTATTTATTTAAAATGTAGTGTTGAAGATTCAAAAACAAATTATAGTTTAGACATTGGAACATATATTTACAGAGTAACATTTTATAATTCAACCGAAGAGTCATTATTAGGAGAAAGTGTTAAAATTACAATTACTGAAAATAACAAGTTAATAAAATTAGAAGAAATTCCTATATCACTAAATTTAAATGTAATAGGTCGAAGAATTTATAGAACTAAAGTAAATGGTGATAAATTTTATTTGTTAAAAGAAATAAATAATAACCAAATCACAGTTTTAATAGATGATATTACCGATAATAAACTAGGTATTGATTATAATATTGATTCATCAATTAAATATATAAATATTGCAGAAAATAAAAGTCTAGTTACAAAACAAATTGTAAATTTGGTTAAAAACGATAATTTTTTCATTGTTAAGGATTTAAATGGTAAAAATATTATTTTACCAAAAAATTATGATAATATTTTAGATATTTACATAGAAGTAATTGATTTAAATAAAAATAAAGATAAATTTAAGTTGATTAAATCTAATGATTATACTATGGAATCAAACGGTACAATAAAGTTAAAAAATGAATCATATGATAAAAATTATCTTTATTGGTTAGTAAACAGTAAAACATATCAAGAAAATATTAAATTACTTCCAAATCAGAAAAATGTTCCTTTTAAATCTACTGCTTTTAAATTAATTAATTTTGAATCCGATACTATAGATTCAATAGAAGCAGGTTTATATAAATACAAAATAAGTTTTTACAATACAATAACAGAAGAAGAATCATTATCATCAAATGAGATATCAATAAATATACTAAATAATAATCAGATAAAAATTAGTGATTTTTCTCCAATATTTGACAAAACATTTAATAGTTGGAAAATTTATAGAACCAAAAAAAATGGAAATATTTTTTATTATCTTGATAATATAATTGAAACAGAAAACAACTTATATATTGATAAAAAAAAAGATAATGTATTAAATAATGAATATCAAAATGTTAAATTAAGAATAACACAACCTATAAATACACATCTAATTAATAATTTTACCAGACAATTATTTTTAACTGTTGAATATCCAAATTGGCAGACTGGAGCTGATACATTAAAATATAAATTAGAAGAAGGTACTTATAAATATACTATAACATTTTTAAATATTAATATTAATGAAGAAACAAATGAAGAAACAATAACAGAAGAAACTATTAAAGGAAGTGAAACAGCTATTAATATTTATGTCCCAAGAAATTTAATATGGATGTATTATTCTAAACCCACTGGGAGAGTTAAAATTACTATTCCTAATTCCAATAATCCAAATGTTACACACATAAATATTTATAGAACCAAAGTAAATCAAAATGACTTTTTCTTATTGAAAAAATGTGAAATAAGTAAATTAAATTTATATGAATATATAGACAACGAAATTGATGAAAATTTAACCGTTCCAATCCCTCCTTCAAATATAAAAATAAATACTTATAATATTTTAAAAATATTAAATACAGAAATAACTCCTAATTTACATTCATTTATTTCTCATTCAACTGATTTAACATTTGCAAATGAAAAACATATTTCTGATTTAAATGATTATCTATTTAATAAGCCATTTATAATGTTAATTAATGATAAAGGTCCTGATATTTTTAATAGTTTAAATTCTCTAAAACAATCCTTACAAACAACAAATGCTTATTTTTATAATGTACCATTTAAAATTAATTCATCTTCAATTATTACAGTTGATAATAAAAATTCATCATATCTCATACCTTTGTCTTCTCAACAGTTTTTTAATAAAACAGATTCAAAATATTATTCAGTCGATTTAAAAAACAATTTAATAGTAGAAACCCAAGATGAACAGATAATTCAGAAATCATTTAATCCTGCATTTGATGAATTTAATATTTCAAATATGTTTTTAAACTCAAATAATTATTCATACATTTTAATTGATCAAATATTAGAAAAATTCAATGATGTGATTATTGCAAATCCAGAATTTAAATTATTAGTTAATTTAATTGATAATATTAACAATGAATTTATTAGTATTAAGTCTATTTTGGATTATAATAATTTATTTGGTTTAACTACTAAAAAAATTTTAGTTAATTTAAAAAATATTAATAAAGTATCTGACGCTTTTAATGATAAAATATATAATATTGACTTAATATCTTATTCAAATTTAGACTATATAAAATATTCTCATTATGCACTTGAATTGAAAAATAATGAAGTAAAAGATATTAATAATATAAAATTAAATATTTATGATAGTGATGTAAATTTAGCCAAGTTAAAAATAATATCACCAGTTTATCAATATTATGATGCAAACAAAAAAATATCAGTAAATTTAAAAGACTATTTAAAAAATGTTAGTTCTTTTTTTAAGGAACATATAGAATTTATCAATAAAAATTTAGATTATTTGAATATAACAGATTCTAATAATTATCAAGAACAATTTTTATCAACTAATGAAATAACCCAACATAAATACAATAATTTTTACGAATATGATAATACTGATAATCAAATAAATTTGTTACATCCAATCATTGAAAAAACTAAAATATCAAAAATTAATATTAAAACTGATAATTTAATTACAATTAATAATTTTAGTATAACAAGTGATAAAACAATTACAACAAACGAATTTAATGAAAATATTTTGCAAAATAATTTTAATGATTCTAAATTTAAATTTGAAAATAGAAATGAATATAAAACAGATAAATTTAATTATTTAGGATTGTGTCATATTGATAATAATTATGAAGTTAATTTAGATGATAAATATATTGTTTCAAATGGTATAAAATATTTTCAATTAGATGATAAAAAAATATATTTAGGTACAGCTGATAATACTTTAGGAAGATATTATTTAGGTAAAAATAATAAAGAAAATAAACTTTTGGTCTCTTCATTTTATTGTTCAAATCCATATGAACTAAAATTCGGAGATTCAAATTTATATTTAGAATTAGAAAACACAGAAGGGTATTATTATAAATTAAACATTATGTGGGATAAATATAAAGAAATCACATTGAATGAAGGTAATGTTCTACCGAATCCATCACAAAATCAATATAATTATTTTAATAATACATCTGATAATTTATTATATTATTCAGATGGAACTAATTGGATTCCAAGTCCAAAAATAGTAAATGCAATAATTAAAGTTAGTAATATACCAAATTATTTAAATAAAGTAGTTTTAATTCAAAATAGTGGATATTTTATTTGGGGAATACAATCAAATCTTAATATTGAGTGTATATTTTATATTAATAATATTTATCATGAAGGAATATTAGAAAATAAAAATAATAATAGTGCTACTTTATATTTAAAAACTAAATATGTAATTGATATTAATTTTAATGAATTATTTTATTCTAATAATTTAAAGAGTCAATTAATTAAAAATATTACAGTTGAAGAATTTAAATATTTTAATTTTGAAAAGAAATTTAATAATTTGTTTGATTTTGATTATTTTAATTTTGGTAATAAATATTATACTTCAAATGAAATTATTAAATCTACAGCACCTCAATATACTTATAAATCAAATCCACAATTTACTAATGAAACTTTAACAACGATAGATTCATTTTTATATAATAAAATATTTATGTATATTAATTCAAATGATTTAAATGATTTTACTAAGATAACAGCTAATAATGGAGATTTAACAGTTTTTACTGAAATAGAAGCAGAAGAAAGCCCGATAGAACTTAATTCAATAGTAGAACCAAAAAAATATGGATTTTATATCTATAAAAACAAGTTGTCTAAATTTGGTGTTTGGAATGAAATTGTACCAATAGTAAGCACAATAGCAGTTGTGTCAATTAATCAACCTGTTATTAATGGACTTTATATATATCAAGACAAGTTGTTTAAATTTGGTGAATGGAAAGAATTAGATGCAATAGTAAGCCCGATAGCAGTTACTTCAATTAATCAACCTATTTTAAATAAATTTTATATATATAATAACAAATTATTTAAATTTACAGGTACTTGGAATCAAATAATACCAATAGAAAGCACAATAGAAGTTGAGTCAATTGATCAACCTATTATTGATGAACTTTATATATATCAAAACAAGTTTTATACATTTAAAGGTATTTGGAATGAAATAGTAGCAAATCAAAGCCAGATAGCAGTTGAGTCAATTGTTAAACCCATTATTAATGGTTATTATATCTATCAAAACAAGTATTTTAAACTTAAAGGTACTTTTAATCTAATAACAACTGGACATTATAGAATAATTTCAAAAACATCATATAATAATGAATTTTATATTATCAATTCAAATGGATTTATAGTTTTGATTATTATAAAAGAGAATGAATATATTTTGAATAATAATAAATTATATAAGAGAGTTAAAGATAATAATAATAATAATTATATTTGGAATATAATTTCATCTGGAAACTATTTAATTAATTCAAATAATCTTTTGTTCAATAATAAATATTGTTCAATATTTAATGATCAAATTATTAAAAATACAGTTCAATGTTATAAAAAAAGTGATTTTAAAAAAATTATTGCCAACAATGGAGATTCAACAAATAATAATATTGGTTCTAATAATGATTATATAATTGATAATAATAATTTATTTAAAAAAAGTAATTCAAAATGGAATTTAATAACGAATGATACTTTTATAATTAAATCAAATAACTTAGATTTTAATAACAAAAAAGTACAAATTAATTTAATAGATTTTATAGAAATACAAGCAGAAGAAACTATTTCAATAACTAATTCACCTACTTCTAATGGTTACTACATCTATCAAAACAAATTGTTTGAATTTACAGATAATTGGAATCAAATAACAACTGGATTATATAAAATAGAATCAACAAATAATAATTATAATAATCGATTTTATTTAATTGAATCAAGTGGTCTTTTAAATCAAATATATAATAGTTTAATATTATATGATAGTAACTATAAAAAAATAGACTTTATTTCAATTTCTGCCAATGAAGGAAATATTTGGAAAAGTAAAGTTATATCTAATAGTTATATAATTTTCGATAATAAACTTTATATTGGTGTAGATAAAGAATGGAAATTAATATTAGGAGGTTATTATAAATTTCAATCTAATATTAATTTTTGGAATAATAAATTTGTTAATATTAATATTGATGGAACTATGAATGTAGTAAATAATTTCAATCAAATAACAGCCAATAATAAAACAGAAACAGTATCTGAAAATCAATATGTAATTGATAATAATTTATTATATCAAAAAATTGGATCTCAATTAGTTAAAGTAAAATCAGATTTCTATTTATTATTATCAAATAATTCAAATTATAATTCTAAATATGTTAAAATAACTGATGGAAAAATTAACATTGTTTCAAATAAATTATCAAAACCTAATCAAAATAAAGTTACCGTAGATTTATTAACACCAATGACTATAAAAAATTCAGTAGTTTATTCATATTATCAAGATTATGAATTTTCAAAAAAATTAAAAGATATTGATTATGATAATTGGATTTTACTTATTGATACTGATATATTAACTAAAAGACATTTTATGTTAAAAGTAAATGAAATTAAGAATAAACAAATACCATGTGCTAATTATAACATATGGATTTTACCAATGAAAAATTTACCAATTATTAAACATTCAAATCAAGATATATCAATAAATCAAAATGGTGAAATAACAAATTTGAATAATTTACAAGATTATTCATACTATTTAATAAAATACAATAATTCTAGTTATATTTATTATTTTGAAACAGGTAATTCAATAATTCCTAATGATATTAATATTCAATATAACTTGAAGGCACCTCAAAATCAAACTATTAATATCAGAGAAATATTTATAATAAATAATGATATATTTAATACTGATTTTAAACAATTAGTAAAAATTTATGATACTCTAAAATTTAAAGAAAATTTTATTAATAAAGAATTACAATTATCAGTAAACCAAATTATAGCAAATAAAGGAACATCAACAGATAATACTGTAGGTAATAATAATGATTACATAATTGACTATAATAATTTATATCAAAAAATAAATTCAGAATGGAATATTGTAACTAAAGGAACATATTTAATTAAATCAGATAATTTAGATTATGATAACAAGATTTTAGAAATAGACTATCAAAAAACCATCGAAATAATTGATGTTGAAGACAATATTATATTTCCAGAATATCCAATTGATAATGTTTCATATATCATAAATGGGAATATATTGTATAAATATAATAATAATAAATGGAATGAAATATATGCAAATGTAAGCCAGGTAGAAGTTGAGTTAATTCCTGATCCTATTAAAGATAATTTATATATATATGAAAACAAGTTGTTTAAATATACAGGTACTTGGTATCAAATAGAAGTAATTGTAAGCCAGATAGAAGTTAAGTCAATTATTCAACCTGTTATTAATGGATATTATATCTATCAAAACACATTGTTTAAATTAGGTGAATGGGAATTCGTAAAAAAAGGATATTTTAAAATTAAAATAGTTAATAATAATGATAGTTATTATAAAAATAAATATATTTATATTGGATATGATTATAATATTTATGAAATTAAAAATAGTTTAAATTTTGGAAATAAAACAGAATTATATAAAGGTATGACATATAAGTCTTCTTATTTAAAAACAATATATGATATTAAATATTTAACAGAAATTTCAATAGGTCTTGAAGGTGATAATTTATTTCTAGTAACTTTATTTTTAAAATCAAAAACAAATTCATTATTTCTAAAATACCCGATTTTTTTAAAAAAAAAAGAGGAAGTATTTTTTCCAAATCTTAAAGTATATTTTAATATAAATGAATCTAATGATTATAGTATAATTGATCCAAATGATGTAAATGGTACTAAATATAATAATTCACTTATACCTATTAATTATGATAAAATTATTACTACAACTTTAAATCAAACAAAAATAACAATAAATGACGATTTAATTATAGGTAAATTTTTTGATATTTACGATGGTTATGAAATAAAATCATTATCACCGTATTTAGAATTTAATCCAACTACAAAAAATTTAAAGATAAAATCTGGTTATGATATTTATAATGATGATTTGAATAATCAAGTTAATTTCTTTCATTTTTGGAAACTAGAATTAAAAAATATATCAACTGGATATACAAATATAATAATATTTTGGACATTTTTTACTAAATCAATAAATTTAATTAAAGAATATTTAAAAATTAATGTAGATTCTACATCTGATCCAAAAATTGGGATATCTCAACCATATAGTAATGAAAAAATTAATAACTTTGGTAAAAATCATATACTAATAGGCTCTTACCCTGATATTTTTATACAAGATATTGATAATTTATTTATAAAAAATATTGAATTTGAAGGCAATCTTGCATTTAAATATTATACAGATACCAGACATGAAAATAAAAATATAAAATATGAAATAAAAAAAATAAATTATAATTACATTAATAATAACAAGCCTAGTATTGAAAAACTAAGTGTAAATGTTTTGAAAAATATAAATACAAAACAATACAAAAATCTATACGATAAAATTATGGTTTATATTTTAATATGTTATGATGATAAGGAATTGAAGACTTTAACTGTATTTTTAAAATCTGAACTTGATAAATACACATCATATTTTACTAAAAACTCATTATCTATTTATTATACAACCAGTTTACCACAGTTTGTAAGCAATCCTATAACAATATATCCATTATCTTTAAAAGATAATACTTTATATTCAGTAAATAATTGTAATAAATTATATCTTGAAATGGGTGAAATTATTATTATTGATGATAATTATTTTTATGTTGAAGGCTTGAATGTATTTACTGATAATTATGACTTAAAACTAATAAGAACAGGAAAAGATTTAATATATAAATATTGTGGATATTATACTATTGGTAATTATTTGAGTAAAAATAATAAGATTATACCAGATTTAAAATATGATAATATTAATACATACAAATCTTTAAGTGGTTATAATGATGACTCTTATGGTGAATTATATTATTCGAATATTATGTCAAAGGTATTTATTAAAAATGGAGGATGGTTAGAATATGAAAAAGATATTAATATTTTAAATGAATCATATTTAAATATTAAATTATTACATAATCAAAATAAATTATATCAACTAGATAATT
>Ga0194129_10003921_pt1 | contig 20307 bp, 18 predicted proteins | sample TA2KigCa35mmetaG_FD_150862 | JGI IMG/M metagenome (GOLD analysis project Ga0194129, IMG submission 150862) | Freshwater microbial communities from Lake Tanganyika, Tanzania - TA2015038 Kigoma Deep Cast 35m | ecosystem: Environmental > Aquatic > Freshwater > Lake | place: Tanzania: Lake...
GGCGGCGGCGACCGTATCGCGTGCCGTCCTCGGCGATATCTATCCGGACTGGCGTCTTGCACGAGCACTCGCCAATCTCACCCTGGTCATGATGATCGGCACATCGGTATCACCCTATCTCGGTGGCCTGATCACCGAAACCAGTGGCTGGCATGCACCCTTTCTTTTTTTGCTGGCGTTTTCCGGCGTCGTTGGCATTTTCGCCTGGCGCGCTTTGCCTGAGACGCGGGTAAGTCACACGGGTGCGTTGTCGCTTGCAGCAGTCGGCAAAGCCTCGGTGGGCGTGCTTCGCAACCGCGCGTTTCTGGGTTGTGCGATCGATGCCGGCGTGATCTACGCGCTCTATCTCGGCTTCATCACCGTTGCGCCCTATCTGCTCGCCGATATGCTCGGGCGACCGGCGACCGACTTTGGTATCTACATTCTGTTTTTGTCGTCGGGATATTTTCTTGGCAACTTGTATGTCTCGCGGCTGCGCGGTCACGCGGATCTCGAGCGGGTCGCCCGCTTCGGGATCTGGTTGCAGGCCGCAGCGGCCTGCGCGGCTTTCGGCTTCGTGTTGATGGGACTCACTCACCCCGTGTGGTGGTTTGGCCCGATGCTGCCGCTCGCCTTTGCGCAGGGTTTGTCGCTGCCGCATATCACGGCTACCGCAGTGCGTCTGGCGCCGGGCTATGCCGGCACGGCCTCGGGCATGATCGGTTTCTCGCAGCAGGTGTGTGCCGCTATCGCAGTGCAAGCCATGGGTTTCGTACCCACCAGCGATCCCTTGCCCGTCCTCGGCTTTTGCGCGGCGCTGTCGCTGGTCTCGATTGGTGCGATGATCCTGCTCGATCGACTTATCCGCCAACAGCAAACATCATGAAACTCGGTCTCAATCTCGGTTACTGGGGCGCCAAGCCCATCGATCGTTTCATTGAACTCGCGCAGCACGCCGAGCGTCTGGGTTTCGATATTGTTTGTGCCGCCGAGGCCTACGGCTCGGACGCCTTCACGCCTCTGGCGGCGATCGCCGCGCGTACCTCGCGCATCCGTCTCGGCACCGCGATCATGCAGATCTCGGCGCGCACACCGGCTGCTGCAGCGATGACGGCGATCACGCTCGATCACATCTCTAACGGACGTTTGTGTCTTGGCGTCGGTGTCTCGGGTCCGCAGGTGGTCGAGGGTTGGTATGGCAGACCTTTCAAAAAACCGCTGGAGCGCACGCGCGAATGGCTGGCGATTTTTCGCAAGATCGTCGCCCGCGAAACGCCCGTCACTTTCGAGGGCGTGCAGTATCAATTGCCCTATGCGGGTGAAGGCTCGACTGGCCAGGGCAAAGCGCTGATGAGCATCACGCATCCGCTGCGCAAACATATCCCCGTGTTTCTGGGTGCCGAAGGGCCGAAGAACGTGGAGCTGGCCGTCAACGAATTCGACGGCTGGTTGCCGTTCATGCTGCCACCAGACCGGTTCGACATCTACGGCGATACGCTGTCGCAGCTCAAGCCCGGTTTCGAGATTTTGCAGACCGTCGCTTTCTCGACCGAAACCGATCCGGCGATCGCCTTGCTGCCCATCAAAAAAATGCTGGCGCTTTATGTCGGCGGCATGGGCTCGAAGGAAGAAAACTTCCACAAGCGGGTCATTGAGCGCGCGGGCTACGCCGAGCTCGCCCAGCGTTTGCAGGAACTGTGGTTGTCCGGCCGCCAGCAAGAGGCGGTAATGGCTGTCCCCGATGAACTGGCCGACACGTTGTCGGTCACGGGCTCGGCCGAGAACATTCGCCGCCGGCTCGCTGCCTGGAACGCCTCGCCAGTGACGACGCTGATGATCGGTATTACCGACAGCTTCGATAAAACTGTCGCCAATATGGAAACCGTGGCCGCACAGGTCTAGGGCGCCCACCACCGAGAGTTGGTGCCGCAGCCCCGCCCGTGGAAGAATCATCGCCCCGGCGTAGCGAGGATTCAGGGTGAACTCATGTTTGTTGCCAACACGTTTCGTGGCGTTGCTGCGGCAGCGCTCGCACTGCTTGTCGTTTTTTCGAGTACCTTGAACGTGACTGCTGCCGAACCGACGCCGCCCAAGGCGGCGCAGCGTACGCATACCATCACCTCGCCTTTCGGCAAACGCGCGGACCCCTGGTACTGGCTGCGTGACGATGAGCGCAAGAACCCGGCGATGATCGCCTATCTCGAGGCCGAGAACGCTTATCTCAATGCGGTCATGGCGCCGCATCGAGCGCTCGAACAAAAAATTTATGACGAGATCATTGCCCGCCTGAAGCAAGACGATGCCAGTGTGCCGCAACGACGCAACGACTATTGGTATTACTCGCGCTTCGAAACCGGCAAGCAATATCCGATCCACGCGCGTCGCAAAGCTACTCTTGAAGCCCCCGAAGAAATCCTGATCGACGGCAACGAGCGCGCCCGTGGCCACGACTTCTACCAACTCGCCGCGCTCGAGGTCACCGTCGATGGTGAATGGGCCGCAATTGCCGAAGATACGGTTGGCCGGCGCCAATATGACGTGCGGATCAAAAATTTGCGTACAGGCGAATTTTTGCCGCAGGTATTGACCAATGTCGAACCTGATCTTGCCTGGACCAATGACGGACATACTCTCGTCTATATCCGCAAAGATCCGCAGACCCTGCTCGGCAACAAAGTCTATCGACACGGACGCGGCAGCGATGTCGCAACTGACGCGCTCGTCTATGAACTGGATGACGACAGTTTTTACCTCAGCGTCGCGAAATCGAAGTCCGATCGCTTCATCTTCATCGCTGCGCAAAGCACGGTTTCGAGTGAATACCGCTACGCCGATGCCGGAGCGGCGCAACTCGAGTTCCGGGTAGCGATCCCACGGGAGCGCGATCACGAGTATCAACTCGAAGATCTCGGTGACCAGTTCATCATTCGTACCAACTGGCAGGCCAAGAACTTCCGCATCGTCGCCGCGCCGATCGCCGCCGTGAGTGATCGCAGTAAATGGCAGGATGTGATTGCACACCGCAGCGATGCTTTCATCGGCAGCTTTGAAGCGTTCAAAGATCATCTTGCGGTCTCGGAGCGCGCCGGGGGTCTCGCCAAAATGCGGGTGCGCTCCTGGGATGGCAAGCGTAATTTGTTGATCGACGCCGCGGACCCTGCCTACGTCATGGGCCTCGGCAACAACAGCGAACAAGACACCTCGCTGCTGCGCTACACGTACTCATCGCCAACCACGCCGTCGACCACCTGGGACTACGACATGACGAGCGGTGCGCGAAAGCTGCTGAAGCAGGAGCCGGTACTCGGTGGCTTCGATGCCAAGAATTACGTCGCGGAGTTCCGTTTTGCCACGGCGCGTGATGGTACGCGTATTCCAGTCACGTTGTTTTATCGTCGGGGCACGCCCCTCGATGGTACGGCACCGGTTTACCAATACGCCTACGGTTCGTACGGGTTTTCGACTGAGCCTTCATTCCGCTCGCCGATTCTATCGCTGGTCGATCGCGGTTTCGTTTATGCGATCGCGCATATTCGCGGCGGCCAGGAGATGGGTCGCGAGTGGTACGAAAAAGGCAAGCTGCTGCACAAGAAAAATACCTTCACCGATTTCATTGACGTCACTCGCTACCTGGTCGCCGAAAAAATTGCCGACCCGCGACGGGTGTTTGCCATGGGTGGCAGTGCGGGTGGGTTACTGATGGGGGCGATCTCGAACATGGCGCCCGGCGACTACAAGGCACTGGTTGCGCATGTGCCTTTTGTCGACGTCATATCGACGATGCTCGATGAAAGCATCCCGCTCACGACCAACGAATTCGACGAGTGGGGTAATCCGGGCAAGGATCGGGCGGCGCATGACTACATGCTCTCTTATTCGCCCTATGATCAGGTCACGGCCCAAAAATATCCGGCCATGCTCGTCACCAGCGGGCTCTGGGACAGTCAGGTGCAATACTGGGAGCCGACCAAATGGGTCGCCAAGCTGCGCAGTCTCAAAACCGATCGCAGTCCACTGCTGCTGCGCACCAACATGGAAGCAGGTCACGGTGGCAAGTCGGGTCGCTTCGAGCGCTATCGGGAAATCGCCGAGGAATACGCCTTCATTCTTTGGCAGGCCAATGAGTGAGCTCGATCTCGGCCGATTCCACGAGATCAGCGTCAGCACACCTGACCTTGACGCCTCGCTGCGCTTTTACGAAATGTTGGGTTTCGCGCGTGGCAGCATCGGCGATGCTTGGCCACACCCTTATGCTGTCGTGACGCTCGGTACGCTGGTGTTGGGTCTGCACCAGTACAAATTTCCATCACCATCGTTCACCACGGTGCACGAGAACATTCCCGGCACATTGCAAACCTATCGAACGGCAGGCGCAGTGATCGCCTTCGCCAAAATCGGTCCGAATTGCTTCAATGAATTCGGCTTGCGCGATCCCGCCGGCCACATGATTACTTTGCTCGAACGGGCGACTCATGCCGATGACGCCAGGGATCCGGCGCGTGTCAGCCCCACGCTCGGCGAGTTTCTGGCGTACAGCCTGCCCTCGGCTGCAGCCGATATCAGCACAGGGTTTTGGCGGGCGTTGGGTGCGCAGGCCGCGATCGGTCGACCCTGCTGGCCCGCCGATTGGCTGCTCGCCGGCGGATTGAGGGTGGCGATCCACGCCGAGTCACACTTCGACGAGCCTGCGCTAGTCTTTCACCGACATGGGGTCGCTAGGGGTACGCGACTCGAATCGCCTGAGGGGTTGTCGCTGGTACTGGTCGGCTAACGCAAGCGCTGCAAGCGGCGAGCAATGCCCGCGACGAGACGACGCAACGCAGTCGGGTGCTGCAACAAAAACAAAGAAGGCTCGACGAGTTCGAGCTCCATCACCACCGGCTGACCGGCAGCATCTGGCGCAACGTCGACACGGGCGTACAGCAGGTCTTCGCCGAGAGCGCCGACGGCAGCCAGCGCCGCCTCACCGACGGCGCGCTCTGCCGGCGCGATCGGCAGTGCCTCAGAGACGCTTTCCACGCCACCCGCAAACCGCGGCGACTTGCGGACCGCATGGGTGAACTCGCCGTCGATCCATACCAAAGCGCGCTCGCCGTGATGTTCGACGGAATCGAGGTAAGGCTGCACCAGCACGTCACGCTCGGCGAGCAACCGGCGACAAACGGCGTCGGCATCGGCCGAGGTGGCGGCAATACGATGTGTTTCGAAAGACCCTGCGCCGACGGCCGGCTTGATGACCACGTCCCGCCAACCGCGCGCCGCACACTGCGCGTGAATATCGGCGCTCTCGCCGCGCTCCAGCAGCAAAGTCGGCGTGACCGGTACCCCGTGCGCCGCAAGCTCGATGAGATAGCGTTTATGCAGATTGCCGAGAATTACTTTGAGCGGATTCCACATCGCTGAAGTAGCAGCCACTGCAGTAGCCCAGCGCGCAAAAGCCTCGAGATCGTGGATGTAATCCCAGGTCGAGCGAATGACGGTAGCTGCGGGTCGCCGCCACTCGGCGGGGTCATGCCACGCCACCATCTGCGCATCGATTCCCGCCGACTGCAGTGCCTCGAGCAGCAGGTCTTCGTCGACGTCCGGCTCGGGCAGTGGCCGGCACGTCGCAATCCGCAGAATCATGCTGTTTTCGGTCGACTCAACAACAGGTAAAGGCCGAACAGCATGATGCAGACATTCACCGTGCCGATCAGGAAGAACGGCATGCCCTTGCTGACGACGTCATAGAGCCAACCGCCGACGGCCGTCGTGAACAAAATGCCGCAGGAGGCAAAGATTCCGGCGAGCCCGAACACGGCACCGCGAACATCTTGCGGAGCTTCCTGACCGAGCACGGTTTGACTCGCGATGATGGCGCAGATCTGCCCCATGCCAAGCAGAATCGCGACCAGCGTGATCCACTCGCTGGTGGGGTCACCCACGAAACCACCAGCGATATAGCCGACACCGGCAATGCTCATGGCGACCACACCCGCAGTGATGCGGTTCATCTTGTCGAGTGCCAGACCAAAGAAAATCGCGAATAGCAGGCCTGCAGAGTTCGCGATCACATAGGGTTTGGTGGCGGCTGAGACGGCCTCGGCCACCGACTGTCCGTTGGCGATGGCTGTCTGCTGCAAGCGCGCGCTGAAGAAAGTGCCGATGACGATGCGATCGGCAAACGAGACGAACTGCAGCATGTAGGCAAACCAGATGCGCGGATTGGCACGCGCGGCATCGATGCCGGTGCGCAGCAGGGCGCGCAGCGGCTCGCGTTCACCGATTTGGCTCGGTGTGCCACGTCGTAGGCCCAGCCAGCAAACGATCGCGGTAATGAGGCAGAGCCCCGCAGCAAAACTCAGCGTGATCTGCCCCGCGGTCACGGCGTCCATGCCATCGGCGGCCAAGCGCTGCGGAACCTTGCCGAGTACGAGCACGGCAAGCGTTGCACCCAGCCCCTGACAAAACCCCGTGATGCCTACGAACAGACCGCGCGACTCTTCTTTGGGAATGTCTGCGAGCACGGTGGCCAGCATGCAGCCGACCGCGGCGACTCCCACCGAAAAGAACAGCGCGCAAGCCAGTAACTGCGGAAAAGTTCGGGCGAGCGGATAAAGAAAGAATCCGGCCGCCAACCAAAGAAAGCCAATCGCATACACCGGACGACGACCGATCTTGTCCGACAGCGCACCGAAGGGGGCGACCAGCAACAAAGAAACGATTTCGTTGCTGAAACCGAGCAGCCCCAATACCCGCCCCTGTTCATCCTGGGGCACCTTGAGGTTGGCATTGAGCAGGTAGGGCTGGATGAAGCTGACGAAGGCCAGCATGCCGATGGTGATGAACGCCGCAAACAAGTAAGTTCGGGCATTCCAGCGCGTATACCCCGGGGCGAGGCGCACCGGACCCAGTTTGATGTCGGTTGCGTTCATGGGGGCATCCTAGCCCAAGCCCCGGGTGACCGCATTCACCCACCCCGGGGTGCCTGCCCCGTGGATAGCGCGATCCGCCGCAGATCAATGGAACTCTGGTGCTCGAAACCGGTCTAGGCTGGCTAACCTTCGCCGCCCACCTAAGGAAAAGATCATGGGAGATATTCTGCTGCTGCCGTTCGCCCAGTACTGGTGGGCCTATGTCGGCTTCATTGCAGCGCTGCTGGTCATTCTGGCCTTCGATCTCGGTGTCTTCAGCAAGCCGGGGGCTCTGCCCTCGCTGCGCGCGGCGATCATCCGCAGCGTCATCTTCATTTTATTGGCGCTGGCCTTCAATTACGGGCTGTACCAGTTCCTGCTCCACGAGCTGCCCAACCGCCCAGATCTCGTCGGCATGGATCACGCCCAGCTCGCCCGCGACACTTCGCTCGAGTTTCTCGCGGGTTATGTGGTCGAGTACGCGCTGGCGATCGATAACGTGTTCGTGTTCGTCGCCGTGTTTTCTTATTTTGCAGTGCCGGCGCAGTACCAACAGAAAGTATTGTTTTACGGAATCATGGGCGCGATTCTGTTCCGCGCACTGTTCATCTCGCTCGGTTCCATCCTCATGCAATACGGCTGGGTGGTCGCGATCTTCGGCATCTTCCTGATCTTGACCGGACTCAAGATTCTGTTCCTGCCCGAGAAACCGATCGATCCGGCTCGCAATCCGGTCATCCTCGGCATCAAAAAATTGTTTCCGGTCACGCCGGCCTATCATCAGGACAAGTTCTGGGTCGAGATTGACGGCAAAACCTGGGTAACCCCGCTCTTCGTCGCCCTCGCCTTCATCGAATTCAGCGACATCATCTTTGCCATCGACTCGGTGCCGGCAATCTTTGCTCTGACCAACGAACCGTTCATCGTATTCACGTCGAACATCTTTGCCATCATCGGTTTGCGCTCGCTGTTCTTCGTACTGCAGAGCATGGTGAAGGCCTTCTTGTTCCTGAAGTACGGGCTCGGTGTCATTCTGGTATTCGTCGGCCTGAAAATGGTCTGGCTCAACGAGGCCGTCGGCGGCAAATTTCCGATCAGCTGGTCACTCGGCATCATCGGCACCATCCTCGCAGTCTCGATTCTGGTGTCGATCGCCTGGAACCGCGTACGCCCGGCGGATCAGACCTGAGTGGTTGGCCAGGCCTGCGCGGCTCAGAGCGGCCTGACGAAGCCGTCGATAGCAGCGCAGCTCGCGGGCTCGTCCAGCGTCGGCGCATGACCGCGGCGCGGGATTATGCAGGACTGCATGCCGGGGTGAATCTCGGCCATGCGTTCCACCGTGCGCGCCGACAGCAGATCGGAGCGCTCGCCACGCAAGCACAACAGCGGCAACTCGCGTAGCGAGGCAAACGCCGCCCAAAAATCGGGCGTGGGTCCGCTCGCTTCGCGAACGGCGCGACCCACGTTCGGATCGACCTCGCGCACAATGCGATCTGCAGTCTGCTCTCGATAGATCCGGCGCGCAAACTGCAGCCAGTCGGCGTCAGTGAAATCCGGAAATACCTGCGCGTTGGCCATACGCGCATCGTCCGCAGCCTCTTGCCAACTGGTCGCCGTACGAGCCTTCCCCGCCGATGTGGCGATACGCAGCATCCCGGCCATCTCGAGTTCGGGGCCGATATCATTGAGTACCAATCCCGCTACGCGCTCGCGGTAGTCGCTCGCGAGAAACATGCCGACGAATCCACCTAGCGAGGTACCGATGACGATGACCCGCGGCAGTGCAACGGCATCGAGCACTGCGAGAACATCGCGGACATAGACGTCGAGCCGATAGTTTCGCCACTCGGGATCATGGTCGGACAAGCCTCGCCCCCGAAGATCGAGTGCGATAACGCGACGGCCGAGGAAGCGCGATAGATGCGGTGCGAGTTTTTCGAAATCGCGGCAGTTGCGCGTGAGCCCTGGCAGACACAACACCGGCGTCCGCTCCACTGCACCCGAATAATCGCGCCAATGCAGACGCAAGCCTGCACCCACCTCGAGGTAGCGATCCACGAACTCGGCAGTCACGGGAGCCCTGTCACTTGGCGAACAAGCGGGTCGGGTCGCGGAAGGCCTTGAACTCGAGTGCGTTGCCCGAAAGGTCGTACAGGAAAAAAGTCGCTTGCTCACCGACCTCGCCCGCAAAGCGAATCCCGGGATCGATCACGAAGCTCGTGCCCGCGTCCCGCAACCGCGCAGCGAGTTCGTGCCATTGCTGCCACTCGAGCACGACCCCGAAGTGAGGAACCGGCACGTCCTTGCCATCGACTTTGTTGGTATGAGCCGGTGCATCGACAGCCTTGCGCGCTGGATCGACATGCGCAACCAGTTGATGACCAAAGAAATCGAAGTCTACCCATTCATGGGCGGACCGCCCCTCGGGACAACCGAACAGCTCGCCATAGAATTTGCGCGCCGAGGGCAGGTCATGCACGGGAATGGCCAGATGGAAGGGTGCGAGCATGGTCGAGATCACCTTTTTTTACGGGACTGGACGAGGCGCGGCAAAAGCTTCTGAAAATATTGTGGCATGAGACGCTTGAGGCGCCAGTAGGTTCGATATGCCCGCGGGTAAATGAAATGACTATTGCCGCGACCAGCTGCGGCCAGCATCTGCTCGGCGACGTCTTCGGCCGAGACCCCGGAATCTTCGAGCAAACGCCCTGCAGCCTTCAGCATCTTGTCGTCACCACGCGCCGACTCGATCAGACGGGTCTTGAAAAATCCGGGCATGGCGACCATCACCTGCACGCCATAGTCGGCATATTCCTGCATCAACGACTCGCTGAAGGCGACCATCGCCGCTTTGGAGGCGTTGTAAGCGGACATATTCGCGCTGGTGGTCACGGCCGCGATACTCGCGATGTTGATGATCAAGCCACCCTTACCCCTGCCCATGTGCCGGATTACCGGGCGACAGCTGTTGGCGACGCCGTGTACGTTGATGTCGAAGATCCACTGCCACTCTTCAGCGGTGCTGTGATGAAAAGCCCCCGCCAAAGCAACCCCCGCGCAGTTGATCGCGAGATCGATGCCGCCCAAAGTGGCTACGGCAGAATCGACCAACTGCGTCATGGCTGCGGCATCGCGCACATCGCAAGCGACCGCGGCGACGCGAGCGCCATCGCGGGAGAAGCTGCTCGCCACGAGATCGAGCCGCGAGGCATCGACATCGGTCAGCACCAGTTGCCAACCCTCGCGGGCGAGAATTTCGGCGCAGGCCAGTCCCAAGCCACTGGCAGCACCGGTAATGAATGCGCGTCGTCCGGCGAGGCGCTGCGAAAGATTGGTGGCGGCGGAAGTCACGACTGAAGCGTACTACGACGGCGATGTCGTTCGCAGGCTCGCCCGGAAGTTTTCAGCCTGTACGCGGATGGCTTTGCGCTCTGCTACGGAAAGCCGATCGAGATTACGCACCTGCAGGCCCATACGCGGATTGGCGCGCAGGCTACGCTCATGGCGCTGCAAAAAATCCCAGTACAGCGTGGTGAACGGACAGGCCTTGTCACCGATCGCCTTGCTCGGATCGTAGCGACAATTCCCGCAGTAATTACTCATGCGCTCGATGTAACGGCCGGTCGCCACATAAGGCTTGGAGGCCATGACGCCGCCATCGGCGTACTGCGACATGCCGAGCGTATTCGGCAGCTCCACCCACTCGACGGCGTCGACATATACCGCGAGATACCAGCGATGGACCTCGCGCGGATCGACGCCGAGCATGAGACAGAACAGCCCCGTGACCATCAGTCTTTGAATGTGATGCGCATAACCATAGCGCAATGTTTGACCAACGCAGTCGGCAAGACAGCGCATAGGCGTCTCGCCCGTCCAGAAAAACTGCGGCAGAGGTTCACTGGCAGCAAGTGCATTACGCTGCACATAGCCCGGCATGTGCAGCCAATACACACCGCGTACATATTCGCGCCAACCGAGAATCTGGCGGATGAATCCCTCGACGGCGGCGAGCGGCGCTCGCCCGGCTCGGTACTCACGCTCGGCGGCCTCAATGGCCTCGAGTGGTCGCAGCAACTTCAGATTCATGGCCGCAGCAATGCGGGAATGGAAAAGCCAAGGCTCACCGCTCCACATCGCATCTTGATGATCACCGAACGCAGCAAGCCGGTGCTCAATGAAATCGTTCAGGGCTGCGAGAGCCTGTTTTCGCGTCACCGGCCAATCAAAGTCGGCGAGCGCCCCGGGATGATCGGCAAATTCCGCATTGACTTCCGCAATCACTTTTTGCGTAACGGCATCTGGCCGAAAGGCCCGTGGTGCGCGCAGCGTCAGTTTTGACGGCCCGTCACGACCAAAGCTCTTGCGATTTTCGGCGTCGTAGTTCCATTCGCCACCCTCGGGTCCGCCAGTGGCATCGAGCAACACGCCATGTGCACGACGCATCTCGCGATAGAAAAACTCCATCCGCAGCTGCTTGCGCCCCTTGGCGTGGTTGGCAAAAGTCTCGTGTGAACAAAGAAAATGTCGATCGGCACGAAGCTCGACTTTCGGCCCGAGTTCGCGGATCGCCTCGCGCAAGCGCCACTCGCCAGGCTCGACCACCACCACTCGCTCCGGCGCCAAGCGCTCGATATCGGCACGTAGCGCGGCAACCAGCGACCGACAACGGGCATTGAGCGAGTGGTACAGCAGCCGTAGGCCTGTCGCTTCCAGATCGTCACGAAAGTGCCGCATGGCCGCCAGAAACAGCGCAATCCGCGGCCGACTGACCGGTACGAGGGTCGACTCTTCGTGCGCCTCACACATCCACACCAGATCGCGGCGCTGGTCGAATCCATCGAACGCCGCGGAGTCGCGATCGAGTTGGTCGCCGAGCACGACGATGAGATGCCTGACCGGCATGATGGAAGTCCTGTCATCCATGACGCCGGTGATCATAGACCGGTCGCCGAAGTAAGGGGACGCTTTACTCACTCATGGAGCCGTGTCAGTTTGGCCTGCGACGTCTTGGTCTGTGACCTCAGCAGGAGACTCGAATGCCGCCCTTTTCACGCCGCGATTTTCTGTCGAGCAGCGCCGGCTTGTCGGCCGCCGCATTGGCCGCCGCCGATCTCCGCATCGCCGCGGCCCAACCCACCGCGATGCCCACCGCGGCTTCGGCCACCGCGCCCACCGCGGGACCTGCTCCTGCCTGGGCAGTTGGCCCGTTCGAGGATTTGCGCCAGTGGATCGCGGAGCTTGACCGACGTGGTCTCGTGTTGCGCGTCCGCGATATCGATCAGGACGCCTACGAAGGCACCGCCCTCATGTATCGACTCATCGATCGCTTCGGCATGTACTTCGCACCGACGCTGGTGATGGAGAACGTGAAAATCGATGGGGTCTGGCACAAGGGGCCGATCATCACCAACCATTTCGGTCATTGGGATACCGAATGTTTGAGCTTCGGGCTCGAGCCGGTGCCCGGCGATCATGTTGCGACTTATTACAAGGCGCTCGCCCGTGTCGATGAATTCTTGAAACGTGGTCAGGGTGGTGCCTTCCCGACTGCCGCTTTCGCCGAGGTCGCTCGCGATACGGCACCCTGCAAACAGGTCGTAGTGAGCGGCGATGCCATCGACCTGCGGCAGTTCGCGTTCATTCAGTCGAATCCCGCCGACTCGACGCGTTACGTGAATACGGGTTCGGTGTTCACCCACGATCAGGAACTCGGCAAGAATTTCGGCACCTATCGCTGCGAGATCAAAGGTCCGCGGCTGTTGGGAGTGAACCCTGAAGAAGGCCAAGGCGCTTGGCAGGCCTTCATGAAAGCCCGCGAGCGCGGTGAAAAGTCGGTCAAAGTGTCGATCGCGCTCGGCCAAGACCCTGTGACCTGGGTGGTTTCGAGTTCGAAACTCAATCGCGCCAAGGCCGACGAACTCGAGGTGGTCTCGGCGATCCGCGGCAAACCGCTGAAAGTCGTCCGCTCCGAAACCAACGATCATTTGGTACCCGCCAACTCCGAAATGATCATCGAAGGCGAAGTACCTCTCGATCAACCGCTGCTGCCCGAAGGGCCTTTCGGCGAAATGTACGGATACATGGGTGCAAAGAAATCGGCGAATTTCTGGATGAATGTGACGACGATCACGCATCGTCGCAATCCGTGGATCGTCAATCAGTTCACGGGTGTCACTCGCGGTTTTCCGACGGCACCGCTCGAACAGATCGCGCTCGCCGGCCTGAAACGCTTCATGCCCAACGTGAAGATGCTGCATACGCCTGTCGAAGCGACCGGCTTGTGCTTCGTCAGCTTCAAAAAACAAAAGCCCGGCGAAGCACTCGAAATCGGCAAGCGGATTGCCCAGATTGTCGGTATCGCCAAAATCATCGTGATGGTCGATGACGATGTCGAAGTACTCGATCGCACCCAAGTCATGCATGCGCTCGGTGCACGCTGGCAACCGCAGCCTGCCACGGCCATCATTGCCGAGATGCGCGGCATGGCGCTCGATCCTTCACTGACCAAGCGGCCGATGACCTCCAAGATCGTGATCGACGCCACTCGGCAACTGCCGGAAGAAGGCGGGCCAAAGATTTATCAGGCCCTGAACCGAGCCGAACTCGAACGCCTCGCCCCCGAGGTCTTCGAAAAAGTGGCAGCACACTGGGGTAAATGGGTCGGCAAGTATCGGCCGCCGGGCGTCTGAGCGTGCTGCAACTCGAGACACCGCGTCTGCGACTGCGCGAGTTCACGGAGGACGACGCGGCCTTCGTGCTGCGCCTGCTCAACGAGCCCTCGTTCATCGAATTCATTGGCGATCGGGGTGTGCGCAGTCTCGATGATGCCCGGCGTTATCTGCGCGAAGGGCCGATGGCGAGCTACCGCGCGCATGGTCACGGACTGCTGCGGGTCAGCCTCAAAATGGACGACACGCCGATCGGCATGTGCGGTCTCGTCAAACGCGACACCCTGCCCGAGCCGGATATCGGCTTCGCTCTGCTGCCCGAGCATTGGGAGCAGGGCTATGTCACCGAAGCCGCCCAAGCGGCCATGAAACACGGCGAGCAGGTGCTCGGCCTCGGCACTATTCTCGGCATTACTTCACCAGACAACGTGCGCTCGATCGCGGTTCTCGGCAAGCTCGGCCTCCGCTTGATCGAAGAAAAACCCCTCGGCGATAAACCGCAGCTGCTCAAGATATTCGCGCTCGCGCTAAAATAGGCGCATGTCGCAACTCAACCGCTACCCCTCGGCTGCCATTTTCATGCACTGGCTGATGCTGATCTTGCTCGCCGGTGTCTACGCCATGATCGAACTGCACGACGAGTTTCCTGGCGGCAGTCCCACCTATGAACTGCTCGAGACCTGGCACTACATGCTGGGCTTGACCGTGTTCGTGCTGGTCGGACTGCGTCTCGTGCTGCGGTCACGTTACACCGCGCCGCCCATCGAACCCCTGCCGCCGGCGTGGCAGCGCAGGCTCTCGCGTCTCGTCCATGGCTTGCTTTACGCGCTGATGATCGGCATGCCGATCGGCGGCTGGCTGATGCTGAGCGCGAAAGGCGAAACCATTCCTTTCTATGGCCTGACTCTGCCTGCGCTGGTGCCGCCCAACGAAGAACTCGCCGAACTGATCGAAGAAATCCACGAGACCATCGGCCTCGCGGGTTACTACCTTATCGGCCTGCACGCCCTGGCCGCACTCTTGCACCACTACCTGATTCGCGACAACACGTTGCAGCGCATGCTGCCTTGGGGCGGTCGAAAATCATGATCGAAAAAGCCATCGAACGTTTGCTGTTTGCGTGCCGCTGGTTGCTGGCGCCGCTGTACCTTGGTCTCGCGCTGGCGTTGATCGCGCTCGGCATCAAGTTCTTTCAGGAGGCATTCCACGTCGTGCTGACCATCGGCACGCTGGCCGAAGACCAGCTGGTGCTGATCGTGCTGACGCTGATCGATATCGTTCTGGTCGGCAGCCTGATCGTGATGGTGATGTTCTCGGGCTACGAAAACTTCGTGTCACGAATCGATATCGCCGGTGAATCCGAGAAACTCGATTGGCTGGGCAAACTCGATGCGGGCACCCTGAAACTCAAGGTGGCTGCATCGATCGTCGCCATCTCGTCCATTCACCTGCTGAAGGTTTTCATGGACGTGAAGACCATTCCGAACGACAAAATTCTTTGGTATGTCGTTCTGCACCTGACCTTCGTGGTCTCGGCGCTGCTGCTCGGCGTACTCGACCGCATGTCGTTCGCCGACAAGCGGCCGTAGCCGTTACGGCCGGAGCCGTACTTATTTCTTTGTGCTGCGCTTGGCCGCGCGCTTTTTGGCGCGAGCCGGATCCTTGGGACGGGTCTTGCCGAAAGAACCCTGATAAATCTTGCCGCGACGGCTTCTGCTGTCACCCTTGCCCATCTCTTCGACTCCGCTGAAAACGGCGATCCATTCGCCGGGGGCGCAAGTTTAGGCCAGTCAGCGGTAACGCGCCATCAACTTGCCGAGCTGCTTCGAACCCGGATTGAGGCGTTCGAACGGCAGCTGGTTCAACGGCAGATCAGGCGTGCGGTTGAGGGAGTGGAATTCGGTGTCTTGCGTCGACCGGCAGTGCAGCAAACCCGTGAGGTATTCGCCCTTGGCGATGTGCTGCTGCACGTAGTCGTGCGCATGCAGTTCGTCGGTCGGATCGTAGTCTTCGGCAAGCTTGCGCAGCACCACACGGCTGCCGTCATGCAGCATCACCGGCACCGCTTCGCCGGCGGCGTAGTCGGTCGCGATCTCTTTCTTGAAGGGTACGAAGTCGGCTTCGACTACCGGCTCGTAATGCTCGCGGGTGAAGGCGTAGCTCTTGGTCGAGCCGTCGTGATCATTGAAGGTCACGCAGGGCGAGAGCACGTCGATCAGGGCAAAACCCGGATATTTGAGCCCCGCCTGGATGAGCGGCACCAGCTGCGCCTTGTCGCCCGAGAAACTGCGCGCCACGAAGCCCGCGCCGAGATTCATGGCAAGCAACACCGGATCGATCGGCGGCTGTTGATTGACTTCGCCCTTCTTGGCTTTGGTGCCGATATCGGCCGAGGCCGAGAATTGGCCCTTGGTGAGTCCGTACACCCCGTTGTTTTCGATGATGTACAGCATGTTCACGTTACGCCGGATCGCGTGACAAAACTGTCCGAGACCGATCGACAGCGAGTCGCCATCGCCCGAGATGCCGATGTAATAAAGGTCGCGGTTGGCCGCATTGGCGCCCATCGCGATCGAGGGCATGCGACCGTGTACAGAGTTGAAGCCATGGCCGCCGCTCACGAAGTAGGCCGTAGTCTTCGAGGAACAGCCGATACCCGACAGCTTGACGAGATTTTCCGGGCGCATCGAGATGCCCCAGCACGCCTCGATGATGGCGGCCGTGATCGAATCGTGGCCGCACCCGGCACACAGCGTGGACAGCGCACCCTCATACTCGCGACGAGTCAGTCCAAGCTCGTTCCGCGGCAGCGACGGATGGGCGATCTTCGGTTTGGGAATGAACGTCATGACACCACTCCGGAGACGGCACGCCGATCTTCGAGCAGATCACCGAGCACGCCGTCGACGATGAATTTTGATGACACGGGCAAGCCGCTGTAGTGCAGCAGTGAGCGCAGCTTCGCCTTGTCGACCCGCGTCTCGAGCGTCAACAGCGACTTGAATTGCGCGTCGCGATTCTGTTCGACCACATAGATGATCTCGTGATCGGCAAGGAATTTTTCGACCTCTTCGCTGAATGGGAACCCGCGTACGCGCATGTAGTCGAGATGCACGCCGCGTGCGGCGATGACATCGAGCGCTTCGCGTACCGCGCCATCGCAACTGCCGATCGACACGATCGCCGCCTTGGCCTTGCCATCGCCTTCGACCACGGGCCGCGGCACATGGCGCTTGGCCGTGGCGAGTTTGCGCAGCAGACGATCGAGCACCAACTGGTACTCCGCCGAATCTTCGGTGTAGGTACCGAATTGGGTATGGCCTGATCCGCGAGTGAAGTACGCCCCCTTCGGATGCACGCCCGGGAAGGTACGATACGGAATGCCGTCTTCGTCTTTATCGAGATAGCGGTAGAACTTCTCGATTTTTTCGAGCTCGGCCTTGCCGAGCACTTTGCCGCGATCCGGTCGATAGTTGTCGTCCCACACCAGATCACGACACATCCAATCGTTCATGCCGATATCGAGATCGAGCATCACGAGTACGGGCGTTTGCAGCCGCTCGGCAAGATCGAAGGCCTGCACGGCCATGTAGAAGCACTCTTCCGGATTCGCCGGGTACAGACAGATATGTTTGGTGTCGCCATGCGATGCGTAGGCGGCCGAGATCAGATCGCACTGCTGCGTGCGCGTGGGCATGCCCGTGGACGGCCCGACACGCTGCACGTCAAACAGCACCGCCGGAACTTCCGCGTAATAGGCCAGGCCCAGAAATTCGCTCATCAAAGAAACGCCAGGACCCGAGGTGGCGGTGAACGAGCGCGCGCCGTTCCAGTTGGCACCGAGCACCATGCCGATTGCCGCCAGTTCGTCTTCGGCCTGAATGAAAGCGAAGTTGGCGCGGCCCGTCTCCGGATCGATCCGCGTTTTGTCGGCGAAATTTTTGAAAGCATCCATCAGCGAGGTGGATGGCGTGATCGGATACCAGGCGGCAACCGTGGCCCCGGCATAGACGCAACCGAGCGCCGCGGCGGTGTTGCCGTCGATCATGAGATGGCCGCCGGTCTTGTCCATTTTTTCGATGCGCAGCGGCAACGGGCAGGTGAAATTCGCCTTGGCGTAGTCGTAGCCCAGCTGTATCGCCTGCATGTTGGATTCGACCAATGCGGGTTTCTTGGCATAGGTCTCGGCCAGCAGTTCACGAATGCGCGCCACATCGAGATCGAGTAGTGCTGCCAGCACACCGGCGTAGCAGATGTTCTTCATCAGGATGCGTGTCCGCACGCCCTTGAAGTTCTCGTTACACAGACGCGCCAGCGGCACACCGAGCACCGTAACATCGTCACGCTTCAGCAGCGCCGGTCGCGGCCAAGTCGAGTCGTAGATCAAATAGCCACCCGGCGCGACATCGCGAACATCGCGAGCATAGGTCTCGGCGTTCATGGCCACCATGATGTCGACCTTGCCCGAACGCGCGACGTAACCATCCTTCGATATGCGGATCTCGTACCACGTCGGCAGTCCCTGAATATTCGACGGGAAGTAGTTCTTGCCCATCACCGGGATGCCGCTGCGGAAGATCGACTTCATGAGCAGCGTGTTGGCACTCGCCGAGCCCGTCCCGTTGACGGTGGCGATCTTGATGACGAAATCATTGACGCGGGAGGGAGCAGCGGGCATCGGCAAGGTCTCCGTTCGCGAACTCAAGGAGTTGCAGCGGCAGTGGCGGTCGCGGTGACAGGCTGATCGACGGCATGCGGCCATTTCACCCAGGATTTCTGCATGTCCCAGGCGGCCGTCGGACAGCGTTCGGCACACAGTCCGCAGTGCACGCAGACGTCTTCGTCTTTGACCATGACGCGTCCGGTGAACTTGAGCGGTGCACTCACATAAAGCGCCTGGGTGACGTTCTTTGCCGGTGCCTTCAGACGCGTGCGCAGATCGTCTTCGCTGCCATCCGGCGTCATGGTCAGGCAGTCGACCGGGCAGATGTCGATACAGGCATCACACTCGATGCACAGCTTGGCCTCGAAAATCGTCTGCACGTCGCAGTTCAGACAACGCTGCACTTCCTCGGCAGCCTGCTCCGCCGTGAAGCCGAGCTCGACTTCGATATTGATTTTTTTGAAGCGCTCTTTGAGTGACACATGCGGCACCAAACGGCGCTCGGTAGCGCTGTAGTCGTTGGCGTACGACCACTCATGCATACCCATCTTGCGGCTCTGCAGATTGACGCCGGGTGACATGCGCTCGGCGACCGACTTTCCCTGGCAGTGCTGATGGATGGAAATGGCAGCCTGATGGCCGTGCTCGACCGACCAGATGATATTTTTGGGTCCGAACGCGGCATCGCCACCAAAGAAAACACCGGCACGAGTGCTCTCGAAGGTAGTGGCATCGACTTTAGGCACATCCCACTTGTCGAACTCGAGGCCGAGATCGCGCTCGATCCACGGGAAAGCGTTTTCCTGACCGATGGCCAGAATGACGTCGTCAGCAGGATAAAACTCTTCGCCAGCGATACGCTCGGCCGTGATGCGCCCGCGCGCGTCGACGTCGTATTCCATCACCTCGAAGATCATGCCCTTGAGGCGACCACCCTCGATCACGAAACTCTTCGGCGAGCGGTTGATGATGATCTCGACGCTTTCTGCTTCGGCGTCCTCGAGTTCCCACTCCGAGGCTTTGAAGAACTGCCGTGGCTTGCGCGCCATCACCTTCACGCTCTTGGCACCAAGGCGCAGCGAGCTGCGGCAGCAATCCATCGCGGTATTGCCAACACCGATGATCAGCACGTTCTGGCCGACCGACTTCACGTGATCGAAGGCAATCGACTCGAGCCAAGCGATACCGATGTGAATATTGGCCGCACCTTCCTGCCGACCCGGCAGCGAAAGCTCTTTGCCTTTGGGCGCACCGGAGCCGACGAAGATCGCATCGAAGCCACCCTCAGCGAGCAGTTTGCGCATGGACTCGATGCGATGACCGAGGCGCAGGTCGACACCCATATCGACGATTGCGCCGATTTCTTCGTCGAGCACATCCCCAGGCAACCGGAACGAGGGAATGTTCGTGCGCATCAAGCCGCCAGCAGTGGCGAATTGCTCGAAGATGGTAACTTCGTAGCCTAGTGGCAGCAGATCGTTGGCCACCGTGAGCGACGCGCAACCGGCGCCTATGCAGGCAACGCGTTTGCCATTTTTTTGAGTGGGAATCGGCGGCAGGCGATCGCGGAATTCGTCTTTGTGATCCGCAGCCACGCGCTTCAGACGGCAGATGGCGACCGGTTTCTGTTCGACGCGACCGCGCCGACAGGCGGGTTCGCAGGGACGGTCACAGACCCGACCGAGCACACCCGGGAATACATTGGAGCGCCGATTCACCATATAGGCATCGGTGAAGCGCCCTTGGGCGATCAGCCGGATGTACTCCGGCACATCGGTGTGGGCAGGACAAGCCCATTGGCAATCCACGACCTTGTGAAAATAGTCGGGATGCGAGAAATCCGTCGCCGCCATTCAACCCCCGTTCTGGTCAGTCAACCGCCCGTGCCCCGAGTATCTAACCGCCCCATGCAAATGTCACCGTGAACAGGACATGGACGACGGGTACGATGCAGCCCTCTCCACCCCATGGAATACGCATGAACGAGATGGATGCCCCCAGCGAAATTCGCCTGCGCCGCCAGTCGCGGGTCCTCGAGGTCGCTTTTGGCGATGCCGAGCGTTATGCCCTGCCGTTCGAGTTCCTGCGGGTGCATTCGCCC
>Ga0194129_10003923_pt1 | contig 20306 bp, 22 predicted proteins | sample TA2KigCa35mmetaG_FD_150862 | JGI IMG/M metagenome (GOLD analysis project Ga0194129, IMG submission 150862) | Freshwater microbial communities from Lake Tanganyika, Tanzania - TA2015038 Kigoma Deep Cast 35m | ecosystem: Environmental > Aquatic > Freshwater > Lake | place: Tanzania: Lake...
ATCCTGAGCTTGTCGAAAAACAGAACGTAAGTTCTGAACGACGCCGACCAGCGGGAGGTGGGAAAGCGGGGAAAAACTGCTTTAGGTAGCTCTTCCACCCCTCACGGGGCGCCCTTCGACAAGCTCAGGGTGAGCGACTACTAAGTTCAATAACTAGGCAAAAAATAGAGTGATTGCCAAAAACTCAACAAGACCTAATACCCATTTTAGCTCCTTCTAGTGATACATTTTCCGGATAATAGGAATCACAATTAGTTTGCGGAAGGGTATTTTTTTGACGGATTTTAGAGGCAAAAAATCAATTATTTGCATTTTCAACCAAAACTGATCATGATCCATGTGCAATTTCAACCAAAATATTAGAAAGCCAAGCCTAAATTTGAACCAAAAGGAATCTGCAATGAAGCGTATAATTGACCATTTTCTCATGCAATGGAAGAGTGATTCACTGCGCCAGCCCCTTTTATTACGAGGGGCAAGGCAAGTAGGAAAAACTTATGCCGTTCGTCAGCTGGGAAAAACTTTTGATAACTTTGTAGAAATCAATCTAGAAACTAATGAACAAGCCCGCGATATAATCGCAAAAAATCTAGATGTGCACCGCATACAGCGAGACCTGACTGCCGCATTGCACAAACAAATTATTCCAGGCAAGACACTCCTTTTTATCGATGAAGTCCAAGCAGTACCAAATGCTATCACTGCCTTGCGTTACTTTTATGAGCATCTGCCAGATCTCCATGTCATAGCTGCTGGCTCTCTCATTGATTTTGCTGTTGAGCAGGTTGGCATCCCCGTTGGCCGAGTCTCTTTTTTCTACATGCACCCAACCACATTCCTTGAGTTTCTCATTGCCAAAGGCTTTACTCAGCTTGTATTTCAAATTATGCATCACCCTACAACGGAGCCTTTCAGTGAGGTTCTCCACACTATGACGCTAACGCTTCTAGCTGAGTATCTCGCTATTGGTGGTATGCCAAAGGCTGTACAACATTGGGTGGACGAACAACAGCCGCTAGCCACCGCTAAAATTCATGCGCGTTTACTGGGAAGTTATCGCCAAGATTTTGAAAAATATGCCCGCACAAAACAAGTGAAATATGTTGAACTTATCTTCGATCAAATCCCTCAACAAATGGGTAGAAAATTTAAATATAGCCTGATTGAAGGCGATTATCGCAAACGAGAGCTTGCACCAGCTCTTGATCTTTTAGTTAAGGCAGGAATTGCACACAAAGTTTATTATTCTGCAGGCCAAGGCATGCCGCTGGGTGCGCAAGTTGATCCTCTTGATTACAAGACATTGTTTTTAGATGTTGGACTAGCACAAACAGCACTAGGCCTTGATACCGCTGGCTGGCTACTCCACCCAGAGCAGGAGTTTGTGAATAAAGGCAGTCTTGTTGAAGCATTCGTGGGGCAAGAGCTGATTGCTTATGGCCCAGCACATGATAAGCAAAAAACGTTTTATTGGCACAAAGAGACGGGTCCTCGCAACGCTGAAATCGATTATTTAGTGCAAATTAATCGACAAATCATTCCCATAGAAGTCAAAGCTGGCACTGGCAGCACCCTGAGAAGCATACACCATTTTCTTGAAACACATCCAACAAGCCCTTTTGGAATTCGATTTTCTGCACAAAATTACTCTGTACATGAAAAAATCCATTCATATCCGCTGTACGCAATTGCATCGCTGCTTGCAACAAGCAATAATGAACTACACAAAGCGATAGCATGGCTTTGTGAGCAGTAAACAAAAAAACCCATGAAATGCACACAAAACCATGCTATGATAGCACCATAAAAACATCATTTCACGTTAGGAGAAAGATTATGAAAGGTTTTGGTCGCTCAGCTGTGCTACTTGGCCTGATCATATCCGCGTCACTCTCAGCGGCAACACGCACAAGCCTCAAATCATTAACAAGAGCTCTCAGCGCCTTCCGCTTTCCGTCATCAACAAGCTGCCACGCCCCTGCGGCATTGAGCAATGCCAGTATTTTTCGCCGCCCTGCCGCACCCGTAACAAGCCACAAATTACTTGCAGACCCTGCACGTTTTGTCTCAATAGCTGCTACCGCTAGCCCAAAAACAAAACTAACAAAAGACCAGATCATAGAAGTTTTTACCAAGCACTGCCCAGGATGCATGAATAGTAAAACATTTGGCGATTTTGGCGAAATGCTCATCAACAACCTTGCAAGCCAAGAACTCACGGCACTACAATTGGTCACTAGAATAAATCTTACCATCACCCGATTTTTATCTGGTGAACGAAGGGATTTCTGGACTGTTGATAAGCGAAAAGTAGTATTACTAGAGCTTGCTGCTGACAACGCTATACTGCAAGAAGAATTAGCCAATGTTTTTAAACAAACCTACCCAAATAACGGGCTAAATAGCATAGCTTCCTTACCGTCTTTTGGCGTTTATGACTATACTGCCCCTATCACAGCTACTAAGCTTGGCTACAGAATTGATGATCACTGTAACTTCTATTCATCAGTCGAAAGAAGAGCGTCCCTCGAAGACAAAGAAAAATTCGCCTACAAGCTACTGCAGGAAGCACGCCGTCTCGACTTATTCCCGGAAGTACGGGAAGTACTGAGACTACTGAATATCCGATAGAAATCAAAAAACAATCTGAACAATCTACAAAAGATGATAATTTTTGGGATGGATTCATAGTCGGATTCATCTTAGGCGACAATTAAGAAGAGGGGACATAAAGCCCCCCGACTCATTACGCTAATTCACGGTCAGCAAAAATCGCCATTGCCTCTGCTAAGAACTGCGCCAACCCTACTTGCAAGTTTTCAAAATATTCTCGCAAATAAGGATACTCTACAGTCATTTTTGCTTGCGCTTTGTACGAATCACAATCTGGCAGCCAGAAAAGTTTTTCCCATTCATAGTGCTTGCGCACCAACTCCTGCACCGCTGGTGAAGAAGTAGCAAGGCCTTTCTTAAAAACCTGCACAAATTCCTGCATCAGATCATCATATGCTTTGTTGTATTGCGCAAGCTCTGCAGGCGTTAACTTGCTCATGGTGGTATTTCGCTGTGCAATAGCCTGTTTTGCATCGCTTCCATAACGATCAATAACGTGCTGATCGTAATCTTTCTGTTGTTTATTATCAAATCCAGCAAACAATTCTTTATCTTGCATAGTTACCCTTCGTGTTAGTTTATCAATAGTTTTATCAACGGTCTGAAGCAACTCAAGCATGCGTTTTTTGTTCTGTAGCAATAGCTTTTTATGCGACTTAAGGGCCTCCACTTTATCAAAATCATTTTGTCGTAAAAGATCTTGAATCTGTTTCAGCTCAAAGCCAAGCTCACGGTAAAACAGAATTTGCTGCAGCAAAAGAAGCTGTTCTTCCTCGTAATAGCGATAGCCATTATCACCACACCAAGCTGGCTTAAGCAGCCCTATTTCATCATAAAAATGTAGCGTGCGCACGCTGACACCAGAAATTTGGGCTAACTCTTTGACAGTATATGCCACAGGAACCACCTTTCGTTTACTTGAGGCTTTATTAACCTTACTGGAACAGAGTATACAGCCTAACGCAACGAGAGGGTCAAGCGTCTTTAATGACACTTTTTTGCAAAAATGGCATTTTTCAAAAAATGACTAAAAAGTTACCGACTAAAAATTATTTTCCCTCATTTTTGCTTATCGAAAAAAGCTCATTTATTTGATGTAATCGGGCAATCAACTGAATACAAATAGGCAATTCGCAGACATCACGAAAACAACGTCCAGGTAGGCACTTATAAAAGAAAAGACATGCATGTTTTTGTTAAAAATTATCGTGCAATCGATTAAAAATTTTTGTAGCATGAGCGCATAAACATAAACTCTTAAACATAAAGGAGCAATGCATGGCGAAACTTATACTTTTTAGCATGCTATGCTTGAGCACAATCCAAATCATTGATGCAGCTCACCGTCGTCGTTTAGAAGAACGGTTTCCAGGGGAAGAACACCAACAAATAAATATTACGCTTATGCAGGATGAAGATGTCAGTATGCTGGATGCCGATGCCATTGTTCGAGGTTGTAACACCCTTATTCCTGATCATTTTATGTTTATCGAAAAAAGCAACATCATTACTTCTTTATTAGTGAATGGAACAAACAGCATTGAGTTAGCACGTCGCTTACGTATAGCAATTGAAAATTATAAAAAAGCCATCGCTGATGACCTTGCATTGTCCGACAGATGGCAATCTTTTCGTACTACTTTTGCTGATTATGCCTATAGCACTAATTTTGAGTTAGCTCTCTTGATGAGAATTCTCAATGAGAAACCCTACTCTGAAACCTATCACAAGCTTATTGCTGTTTATCAAACAAAAGCCGAAACTCTCAAGACAACCTAAACCTTCTCTTTAACAAATAAAAAACCCGAAGACAGGAGCAATAAAATCACTCGTATCTTGGGGTTTTTTATTATTCTTCAGAAACTAGATGACGTTTTATAAAGTTTTAGTAGCATTATGGGCGTAAGTACAAATTATTAATCCACAAAGGATACTCATGATACTGGACAGTGTAAGCTCTAGACCATTTATTTTAATACTAAGCTTGCTCATACCAATCACTTTACAAGGAATGTCCACAAGAAGATTCTCTAGAGTTATTCCTCACGCCATGCAGAGATTTAATAGTAGAGCCACTACAACACTACTGCAAAAGCCAGAACTTTTCAGAGCAACTACAGCTGATCGCTCGACCACCTCTACACCTACGAGTAATCCTACTATCTACTTATCGGGAGAAGCCGTAAAAGATGTTATTTCAGTAAGTGATTTAAATGCTTTGCACCACTCCATATTCATGCGAAAGCTTACCGCTATCGGAGGACATGCCAGCATAACAGGGATGTCTGCTCTAGAATTTGTTGCAAAATATAACCTTGCACTCACACAACTTGTCCGTGAAGGAAAAGAAAAATATAAGCTAGCAGCAATAGATAGAATAGAGGTGTGTAGAGCCCTTGCTGCAAATACTCCTATCGCAGGAGAAATTGATACTATTTTGGAACGCGTCTATCCAGCAAATGAACTAAAGACTATTACGCTCACTAAAGAGCAGATAGTAGAAGCTATCGCTGATCTTTCTTTTATTACCGCATCTGGCTTATTAGAAACGTTAGCTGAGAAAAAAAAAGAAGCTGCTGAAATAATTTGGGCTGTTTTTGATGCTGTTTCCAATTGGAAGCTCAAACTTTCCGAGCAGCACAGAGCAACAGCAGTAAGTATTTATATACCATTTTCAACCCCAAAAGAATTCAACAATGCTGGCAAAAGAGCAATGGTACATGCATTATTGGCTAGTCATCCAATAATGCAGAAGGAAGCAGAAGCTGCTATGATTGGTTTCTTTGAAGGCAAACCATAATCAAACAAGGATTCTCGATGATTAACATTTTTATCCCTAGGCTAGCGATTATATCACTTTTTCTCGCCATCGGCTCGGCATCTGCAACCGCAGGCTTACGCCGCACGTTGCCCTTGGTAGCAAAAATTAGCGGGGCAGTATTATCAACCCGATTCCTCATCACTCATAGAACGGCAGAACCCTCCGAAGAAGAAAGACCTTTCTATAAAGCTCGATGGCATCCGTTAACTGGTCACCAATCGCACAAAGTAACGCCAAGTCTGCCAGTTCCTGCTGTAAACCTAGCAACAATTACATTAACAGCAGAAGCGGTCAAAAATATTATTCCGGACAGGTATAAAGATTTCGTCGACAAATCAAATCTAGCTACTTTATTAGTCAACAGAGAACTGACCCCAACTGATCTAATCAGGATATTTGATACTGAACTCAACCACTATCTGGTAATAATGGGACAACTATATCCTTATGTTGCAAGCGATATACACCGCATGTACAGCACACGTAATCGCATTTTAATAATCAAACGACTTGCTGCTGATGGAGATAAGCATTTTATAACGCAGCTAGATGGTGCCATTAAAAATTACTATGGGCTGGAAATTGAGGATTGTAATTATCCTTCATCAAAATAAGTAAAATATACAACCACAACATACCATAGCTCAATTCATGAAAAAGCCACCCCTTACTGAAGACTTTTACTCATGTATTATTTTTTTCTATTAACTCTTGGGTGTCTTTGCAGTCTACCAAAGAGCAACACCGCAGCCCCGCGTTTTGAAAGTCGCCTACAATTTCAAGAAGTAGAAGTCACTACTGTTTGCTTAAACATGCGCTTAGCAGGCAAAGTCATACCTCAAGCGGAACTGGTAGCAACGTTAACATCATCTGCCAAAACCGCTTCTGAGCTTATTGCTAGTGTTACCAATGCTTTTAAAACTAGTTTTAAGAACAAAGACTTACGAAGGGCAATTCGCTTAATAGCTACTCAAGAGGCGTTAGAAAAAGATGCTTTAGCGTACGCCGCAAATGCTTTCAATGAGCAAAAAGAATTTTTATTAACATTACTTAACGATTACCCGGGCATGCGGTATGAAGTAGCACTAAAATATGCTGCTATAAGCCCTGGAGGATAATAGCAATGCCGCTGGGCAGTGCTGCGTCTGTAATCTTTATACTTTTTTATCCGCACGGAGCCCAAGCCCCAAAATACCTAAACTTAAGGTAAAACCAACAATCACTGCAGGCACGCAGGCATTAAACAATGGCCATAGACAACCAACTAATGCACCTACTACAACGCTAGCAATTGCTGCTTTAATATTTTGTAACTTAGTATGTAAAGCAACCAGTACTAATGGACCAAATGAGCAACCTAATCCACCCCAAGCATAAAACACCAAATCATAAATAGCACGGTGCTGGTTGAAATAAGCCACTGTAGCTGCAACAACGCACATCCCCAACACACTCAAGCGGGCAATCATAGAGGCATGATTAGTTCGTGTTTCAAAAACATATTTTACAATATCTTCAGTAATTACCGATGCTAATGCCAGCACCTGAGCACCAATCACGTTAATAGAGGAGGCAACAATAGCACAAAGCATCAACCCGGTAAGAAATGGGTGAAAAAGCGCTTTAGTCATTTCTATAAAAATAAACTCAGTATTAGCTATCCCCTCTGGAAAAAAAGCAATACCAGTAAGGCCAATCAGTACCGCTGCAGCCAACGTAATAGATTGCCATGTAATACCAACGTATTGAGCCTTTTTTATATTTTTTGCATCATCAATTCCCATAAATTTAGTAATGATATGCGGCTGACCAAAATAACCAAGCCCCCAACCAACTGCTAGAAAAAAACATTGAATCCATGAATGCCATGTGTTTGGAAAAAAATTAAATACATCTTTGGTTATGGCTGCTGTTTTTACTACATGCCAACCACCAAGAGAAATAATTGCCACTACAGGTACAATGATAATTGCTCCGAGCAAAAATGCTCCTTGAAAGCAATCAATCCAGGCAATCGAAGTATAGCCACCAAAGAGAATATAAAACACCACTAACGAGCCCAACGTAATGCCCAAGCTATAAGGCAAGCTAAACACTGATTCAAACAAATGCCCAAGAGCCGCTAAATTTGCCGCAATATAACAAGTTAAAAAGAGTAATGCACAAACCGTACTCACCATTCGCAACATACCGGCTGTATCATTAAATCGCTTGGCAAAGAATGATGACAATGTTGTTGATCCATGATATTCAGTCATTGTACGTAGACGAGGAGCAACAAACATCCAGTTAAGCAACATGAATACTGTTAGCCCTATTGCTATCCATCCACCAATAAGCCCTTTGCTATAAATTGCGGCAGGCATACTCATAAAGAGCCAGGCGCTCATGTCACTGGCATGGGTTGCTAATGCGGTCACCACATAATTAAGTGAACGGGCTCCTAAAATATAATCACCACCAGCACGCTGATTGTGTTTGTAAGCAATAAATCCAATAATGGCTATAATAGATAAATACGTTGCATAAGCAGCGTACAACGCTAAGTTAAGCATAAAAGTCCCTTAATAAAAAAATATATCTAGAATAATAGGTGATCTTACTCGACAGTAACCGATTTTGCCAAGTTCCTTGGCTTATCAATCGGCATCCCAAGCTGTCTGGTAATATGATAAATGAAAAACTGCATCAGCCCTGTCATGGCGAGAGGACCAAGCAAAGGCGCTACGGGAGGTATGACGAATGCAGTATCAGCAATGCCAATAAGCTCGTCTTGTCCTTCAAAAGCAAAAACAACGAGGTGCCCATTGCGTGCCTTTACCTCGCTAGCGTTGGCAAGTAATTTATGATAAAGCAACTCATCAAGCACTGAAAAAATAACGACGGGGGTATTTTCATCAACCAGCGCAATGGGTCCATGCTTCAACTCGCCAGCTGGATAGCACTGGGCAAAAATGTATGATATTTCTTTAAGCTTTAGCGATGCTTCCATCGCAAAAGGATAGCTAATATGGCGCCCCAAAAAGATGAAATGGCTATAATGCATGTACTTAGGCGCTAAATCTTGAATAATTCTAAACTTGTACATTTCTATAGTTGATTCAAGCACTTCAGCCGCCACGCACAATTGTTCTTCAGCAATGTACATCTCTTCCAGCGTAATAGTACCACGTTCAAGCGCTATACGGTTAGCAATCCAAAACAAGGTTGCAAGTTGAGTAGAAAATGCTTTGGTTGAAGCAACCGAAATCTCTGGCCCCGCCTGCATTGGTAAAAAACCACCTGCTTCACGTACAATACTACTAGAAGCAACATTTGTAATAGCAATCGTAGGAACGTTATAGGAATTAATTAATCGTAACGCTTCTAGCGTATCAGCCGTCTCTCCTGATTGAGAAACCATAATATACACACTGTCTTCCTGAGGGAAAAACGACATGTATCTAAACTCTGAAGCGAGAAAAACTCGAGTTGGGATTTTGCAAATCATCTCAAAGAAAAATTGTGCTATACACGCTGCGTGCCACGAGGTACCTGCGCTCACCAAGTTAATGTATCGCAATGACTTAATTTGCTCAATTGATAGACCAAGTTGTCGCCAAATAGAGTCATTATATTCAGTAGCTACTGACCAGTGTTCGTAATGATGGGGAAATGTATCTATGCCAGGACTGCCTAGCATTTTACAAAAACCAATCGTACGACTAATTGCCCTTTTTTGTTCATAAATTTCTTTGAGCATAAAATGCTCGAAAACGCCTTTATCAATTTCTATGTATTTTTGATCAAGCGATTGAACAAAATAAGGAACAATTCTGCCAGAAAAATCGTATAACTCGATGCTATCACGACGAACAAACGCAAAGCTATCATCCGGTAGAAATACCACATTATTAGTTTTGTCAGCAAAAGCAATAAAATCTGATGCCACAAACGCTTCATCTTCCCCAACACCAATCACCATTGCTGAACGGTGACGAACAACTACCAATGTATCTGGATACTGTGTGAGCATAAAAACAAAAGCAAAAGCACCACGAATTTGTGACACAAATGCCATAACGGCTTCTTTTAGATCACTACGCTGCTCGATCTCGTCATTAAACAAATGGGCAGCAAGTTCAGAATCAGTCGTTGAAATAACATGATGCCCCCTTGCCAGCAACTGCTCTCGGAGCACTTCATGTCCTTCAATAATGCCATTGTGTACGACAGCAACTGCTTTATTGCAATTAAAATGGGGATGAGCATTCACAGTATCAACAAGACCATGAGTCGCCCACCGGGTATGTGCCATGCCCGTATAACCATCAAAATGAATTTTTTCTGCTAAGCGCTGAATCGGCGAAGAACCGCCTGCTTCTTTGTCAAAATTAAACTGGCCATGATGTTTATCAATACAAACAAAACCAGCTGAATCATAGCCCCGATACTCAAGGCGAGATAAGCCTTCAAAAACAAGGTCTTTACAAAGATTTTTACCAGTATAAGCGACTATGCCGCACATCTGCTACTCGTTTTCAAAACAAAAGAGCTATACAAAAAATTACAGCTCCACGAAACGCGGAGCTGTAATAAAATTCGATTACCGTTTAACAAATTGGAATTTGCGACGGGCGCCTTTTTGGCCATATTTTTTACGCTCTTTAACGCGTGAATCAACCGTCAAAAGGTCATTTTGTCTCAAAACACCTTTGAATGCTTCGTTTGATTTTAATAACGCGCGAGCAATACCAAGTTTAATTGCTCCGGATTGGCCTGTTTCGCCACCACCAGTAACATAAACCATTGCATCAAATGTTCTTTCCACGCCACATACTTGCAACGGCAATACTACAGCACTGCGCGCTACATCTGTGCCAAAATATTCAGCAAAGTTTTTACCGTTGACTTCGATTGCGCCTTTTCCAGGCTTAAGCCATACGCGAGCTACTGCTGCTTTACGGCGGCCAACACCATGCAGGGTGTGAGTTGCGACTGTTTTGTTCATAACGCTATAACCTAGATAAATCATTCAGTTGATAAAATTTTACCTACCCAAACCCCGTTATTCAAGAAGAGATCTGATTTAGTGTTTAGAAGCTTACACCTGCCAACTTATTTTGTCAAAAAACCATGGTCGAAATGCCAAAAAAATACGCCTATGTACAAACTGCATTTATAAAGTCGGGGACTAGCCCATGTCATAGCTTATCAGTTATTTTTTAGAGAAAACTGTCTACCGCCTGTAGACAAAAGATCTTTAGGCCTCTAGCACAGGACGAAACTACAAAATTTCAGCCTAGCCAGTCTTCCGCCTAACGAGCAACCACCCGCCATTATTTTTCTCTTTTTGTCTTTAAATATCACGTTTAAGAGCTAGAATTTGCCACGTCATAGCTTTAGCAAAAACGAATGGAGCCGGCGATCGGAATTGAACCGACGACCTACTGATTACGAATCAGTTGCTCTACCACTGAGCTACGCCGGCAAGCTACCATAGTTATTTCTGTTCTACTGCTTCCTGGCAAACAATACAGCGAGCAGCAAAAGGGAAATGCTCTAACCGTCTTTCCGCAATAGGTTCATTACAATCTAAGCAAATGCCGTATTCACCAGCATCTATACGCACAAGGGCTTCTTCCATTAAATGGAGTTCATCAATTTCAGTTTGTTGCAGTGAATTTTGCAATTTTTCCATACTCAATGAAAGTGCTTCATCTGCACTATCTTGCACAACGCCATCAGTTAACTTCTCATGAGACTGCTTGGAAAGCGCCTCATCCATTTCTTGCTTACGGTTGATGAGTGTTTCTCGTATCTGTGCGACAAACTTAGCTCTGTCTTTCACTACGATCCTTTCTCTTTTTTCGTACTGTTTTAAAAAAAGATTGCAGAAGAGCTACGCATTCCTGCTCTCTAATGCCACATTCTATTCTTAATTGCTTAGCATATGTTGGAAGCGTCAAACCATTTATTATACTGCCAAAGAGCGGTGATGGGGCGCCATACACAATAGCATCAACTCGCGAAAGTTGTATAAGCCCTATGCACATCAAACAGGGCTCAAGGGTAACATATATTGTGCATCCATTCAATCGCCAACCCCCAATTTTTTTGCATGCTTGGGCAATAGCACGGGCTTCAGCATGCGCCAGCTGACATTGTGCCGTCTCCATCCGATTATAACCCCGTCCGATAATCGTACCTTCTTTTGACACAACCACAGATCCAATTGGCACTTCATCGTATTTCAAAGCGACAACAGCCTGCTTAAGGGCTTTCCCCATAAAAAATTCTTTTTGCTCTCGCATCGCATCTTTATTCATCTATTTTGATCCTAAGTATGAGCTCTGCTATACTTAATGTTTCACATGGTTGTCGCAAATCTTTGCTCGATAGAGTACAATAAATGCCCCAGCGTGTGAAAGTTTTTTTGAAGGTACAATGACACTGCAAGTGTAATTCGTGTAGGAACGCTTATGGATAATGAAGAAAAAAAGACAAGAGCTGCGCATTCTGATGACTATGGCGCGAGTGCCATTAAGGTATTAGAAGGCCTTGAAGCTGTACGCAAACGCCCAGCAATGTATATTGGTTCAACTAATGCCGCAGGCCTGCACCATTTGGTTTGGGAAGTTGTTGATAACTCTGTCGACGAAGCCCTAGGGGGCCATTGCTCCGCTATCCAAGTAATTATACACGGTGACGGCTCCTGCTCAGTAGAAGATAATGGGCGCGGCATCCCTGTTGATATACATCCAACTGAAAAAATTTCAGCTGCTGAAGTTGTACTTACTAAACTCCATGCTGGCGGCAAGTTTGAAAAAGATTCATATAAATACTCTGGCGGACTACACGGCGTTGGCGTTTCTGTGGTAAACGCTCTTTCTTCTAAGCTTGAATTAAACATTTTTCGTAACGGCAAGATTTACCGCCAATGGTACGCAAAAGGTAATCCTCAGGGCCCATTGCAGGCGACTGATGCTACTGAAAAACGCGGTACTTATGTACGCTTTTGGCCTGATGCTACCATCTTTGAAACCGTTGAACTTAGCTACGATACACTAGCGGCTCGTTTCCGCGAAAGCGCTTTCCTAAACAAAGGCTTACGCATTTCAGTGCGCGATGAGCGCACAAACCAGGCAGACGAGTTCTATTTTGAAGGTGGTATAGCATCCTTTATTGAATTGGTTAATGCTAAAAAACTCCCTCTTTTTAAAGAAATTATTCAGCTAGACAAAGAAGATGGCACCTACATGCTCAACTGGGCGCTGCAGTATAACGATGGCTATAATGAGCAAACATTTAGTTTTGTAAACAATGTTAGAACGCCAGACGGCGGCACACATGAAACAGGCTTTAAATCAGCACTTACCAAAGTCTGTAACCGTTACGCACAAAAATATAACATGCTCAAAGATGAATCTTTCTCAAGCGAAGACGTGCGTGAAGGCTTAGTGTGTGTTATCAGTATTAAAGTACCAGAGCCACAGTTTGAAGGACAAACCAAATCACGCCTCGGGAACAGCGAGGTGAAGGGGCTGGTTGATTCTTGGACCTATGCCTTTTTGGATACTTACTTTGAAGAAAACCCTACTACAGCTAAAAAGATTTTACAAAAAGCTGTCTTGGCTCAGCAAGCACGCTCAGCAGCAAAACGTGCACGTGAACTAACGCGTCGTAAAAGCGAGCTGGGAACATCCGTACTCCCGGGCAAGCTTGCTGACTGTTCTGAAGAAGATGCTTCCAAAACTGAACTGTACTTGGTAGAGGGAGATTCTGCAGGCGGCTCTGCAAAACAAGGACGTGATCGTTTTACCCAAGCAGTACTACCACTCAAAGGTAAAATTATTAACGTTGAAAAAACGCGTCTTGACCGTATTTTAGCTAATAATGAAATTAAAGATCTTATCACCGCACTCGGTTGTGGCGTAGGCAATGATGAATGCCAGCCTGAAAAAGTACGCTATCACAAAACCCTGATTATGACCGACGCGGATGTTGATGGATCACATATTCGCATTTTGCTCTTAACCTTCTTTTTTAGGTACATGCGACCACTCATTGATAATGGATACCTGTATATCGCGCAACCACCCCTTTACAAAGTGAAAGTTGGCCGTACAGAACGCTACCTCAAAGATGAAAGTGAATTTAGAGGATTTTTGTACGACTGGGCAAAGAATGGTGCTTGCTTAACCATGAATGGCTCCGAGCTTTCTGCTGAGAGTTGGCACACGTTATTGCAAGGCATGCGTATGTACGAAGAAGAGCTTGAGCATTTCACTAAAGTGCTGGAGGTCTCTACCTTTCATTCCCATGAACTCATCGCATTTCTCCACCATATTGGCTGGGCACTAGGCAAATTTACAACTGAAGAACTTGTTGAAAAAATGCATGGAGCATTCCCTCAATATACTATTTCCTTTAAACAAGAAACCCCTGTTGAAGCTCCTCTGGATGGTGCTGCAGTAGCAGTTAAAGAAATGGTAATCTTTAAACAACTTAAGAGCAGCTGGGAAGTCCCTGCACGATTTTTTCAAAGCGAAGAAACAGCAAAATTGCTTGAGCTTTTTGCAGCGATTAAGCAACTTGAAACACACGAATGGAGCTTTGCCATCCAAGGCAAAGAACCCGTTGCAACAGCGACTGGCGTGCTCACCTTGTGTGGCTTAATTAATAAAACAGCTAAGTCACTTATGACTATTTTGCGGTTTAAAGGACTGGGAGAAATGAACCCTGAACAACTGTGGGAGACCACTATGGACCCTGCTAAACGTCAGATCATTCAAGTTACCATTGATGATGCTATCAAGGCTGATCAATGGTTCTGCTCACTCATGGGTGAAGAGGTTGAAGATCGCAGAAATTACATTGAAAAGCATGCGCATTTTGTACGCAACTTAGATGTGTAATTCCAGCAATTACTATTAGAGCAAAAAGCCCCTGGTAAAAATGCCAGGGGCTTTCTATTTTAGTTTTTCAACATTAGACCTCTTTTAAAACTATCTAAATTGGCTTTCAGTAATAAAATTGCCACCCCGCTCAGCCTGAGCTTGTCGAATGGGCGAAGTCCGATAGGACGAGAAAAAGCGGGGCAAGCTTTACGTAACCGCTCTTTCTTGGCTCTTTGAGCCAGCGCCGTTCATAACTTGCGTTCTGTATTTCACCTTGCGGTGTTGTTCGACAAGCTCAGTGTGAGCGGAATTCAAAATTCCTGATGGTTTCGAAAGAGATCTATTGCCATTCTACTGTGTGACAATAGATACAGGTACATGGTAAATTTCGACTTACTGAAAGCATAAAAGGCTTAATTTGTTGCTCACTCCCCGCTTGCAACAATTGTTCTGCCTCCATTAACCAAACACACTGGACATCATAGGTATCAACATTTTCAAAAATATTTCGTAACATGGTACCTAGCAGGGTGGCAATCAGATCATTCAAATATATTTTTTGCTGCTTACACTGACCACACACTAACTTTGGCTTTGAGCGCAAATCCTGGTTGCACCGTTTGTTATAGACTGCAAACAATGTTTCTTGCCTTCTCATACTTGCAAATACAGCTAACATTCTTTTTGCCCTTGTAGCTTCATTCAGCTGTGTCCCGACTGATGATCCGTAGCTAAACAATATTATCACTACCAGCCAAGCCCATCCCTTTTGCATAGCATCACCCGCTTTAAACCTACCAGCCTTTTCAATAGCCTCTTTTCTTTTTTTACACGAATGGCTGTGTCTTGCCAAGAATCTACAATTTTGCACCACGGGCACGGCACCTGCAACCCATTTACCCACCCGGCCAACGATCGACCCCAAAAGCCTCGTGTTAATCCTGTAAATCGTACCCGCGCTATCTGAATAATCAAACTTGCAAGCGCCTCTCCATGCATGCGAATTAAACAACCAACCATGCAAGCAAAACATTCACTACCCCACATTACTTTTTTGCAGTGCATGCATCTAATTTTCATGTCATTCTCCCCTTTATTACAAACCCTTTGTGCAATTGATTAAGCTGTAAATAACGCTGCAACAAAACTTTGCCAACCAACCTATAAGCGAAAAGGAAAGTCGTTATGCCATTCTCAGCATGTGTTCTTGCTATCTGCCTGTTCACCGCAAGCCTATTCGCCACACCCACTATCACCGTTAGCCAGAGAGAAACGCTGCTCGATGAACCAATAACAATCACCCTTTCAGGTATGCCAGTAAAAGAACTAATAACGTTTCGTGCAACATGCACAGATATGCATGATCAAGAATGGTCCTCGCATGCCGTTTTTGAAACAAATGATACTGGCGAAGTAGATCTCACCACGCAATCACCGATAGAAGGATCATATGAAGGCGCTGACAGCATGGGTTTGTTTTGGTCTATCCTCCCAAAAGAGAAACTGGCCCAACCCTTTAAAATGGGTGATAGCGCTATGCCCATTAGACTCGTGGCAACCTGCGGTGAAGAATATATTGCTGAAGCAACAATGGTTAGATTACCAATGTTGCCGACAGTCGAACGACGAGAGATCCGCGAAGAAGAGTTAGTTGGTACACTGTTTTTTGACAAAACGATGGGCCCGCAACCCGGTATTGTTGTTTTGGGTGGCGCAGATGGCGGCATATACGAACGTATGGCCCGCTGGTATGCCTCCCACGGCTTTGCTGCATTTGCCCTTGGTTATTTTGGCGTTGATGGCTTACCCTCTCGCCAGGAGCGTATTGAACTTACTAACGTTTTACGTGGCATTGAATGGTTTAAAAAGCAACCTGAAGTATTAGCAGATCATATTGCTATTCATGGCACCTCTAAAGGAGGGGAGCTGGCATTGTTACTTGGATCGTTCTTTCCGAATGCCATGCAAGCAATCATCGCTTGTGTGCCAAGTATGCATATACAACCCGGTGGCAACTGTAGTGCAACGCCCTGGCTTTTACACGGCAGCACTACCGGATTACCACATACCGCCCCATGCTCCTCTCATGAAGAATATGTAGAAGCGGCAAGAGCAGGATCATTACCGAGATATAAAAGTACCTTTGACCGCCCATGCCAATGCAGTCGCTTTTATCTGTTTGATATGAAACGATTTCCCGAGGAGCACATAGCAGCAGAAATTCCTGTAGAAAACATACAGTGCCCTTTGCTCATCACTTCTGGAGAAGATGATCATCGATGGCCATCGGCGCACTTTGGTACTTTAATTATGAACCGTCTTGAGGCCAAAGGGTCTACTATTAACCGCACCCATCTTTGCTATCTTGGAGCAGGACATTACATCCCCACGGCAGCTTATAACCCATCAAGTGATCATCCGGAGTGGTGGGGAGAGGGCCTAAATTGTTGGTTAAGTGCCGGTGGTACCGCTGCTGCTAACGCACATGCGGCAGCAGATGCGCGCAGCGCTATTTTGGCTTTTTTAGGAAAACATTTATAAAACTGCAATCCCTATCGCCCTCGTTGGATAGCCGCCAGATAGTTAAAATCCATAAAGTAGCCGTCAAACCACTCTTCAGTAAAATTAAACTCATTGATTAAATCGTATAAATCAGCGTAACACGCTCTCGCTCGCAAAATTTCTTTGCGCCGTTTTTTATTTTTTGGATCTTCAACTGTTAGATAAAACAGCTCCATTGCCCGCTCAAATGCAGCCTCACGGTCTTCCAATCGCTCTTCACGACGACGCCTAAAAGAGCGACTTACATCCGCACCAGCATTCGCTAACTGTTCGATAAGAGAGAACTTGAACCATCGTTCTGGTGTCAAACTTGTATGATACTTGAGCTTAATCATCGTACTACCAATTTATCCACCAGAGCTCTAATCCGATCACGCATTTCTGGACTTTCAACAGTGCGAGAGCGATTGCCATCAGCCGGACGTATATTAATCATTGAGTCAAATTCTAGAAACTGTGCTGGTTCGCTATAAGGGTAAAAGTTAATTCCCCACAAATTCTTTTGCTCAGAGACCTGAGCCAATAGAAAATCTTCCTGGTCAACATGCATATCAGCGTCTACCACCATGATTTCTTACTCAATATCAACTACAGCTTTTACCAGGCGATTAAACATTTTATCTGCCATCAGCTTAAGCTCTTCAACGGTAATTTTTTCTCGTACAAGCTTCATAGCTCACCCAAAATTTTGTAATAATAGTGATCCAAGTATACACTACGCCTCAAAATAGTAGCAAGCCAAAAACCAACCGGTACCTCGACTAACCGCTGTAGTCTTTCCATCATCCATTACGCAATAATCTTCTAGCCACTAGCTCAGGAGTATCTACGGCCGAAGTTCCTATCTCCAAATCAACTAAAATATGCTCACACTCTTTAATCCGCTGTTTAATTAGCAGAGATGCACGAGGAGTCAATTCTATTGATTTAGAAACTTTTTTCCAGATGAAACATCGTGATTCAATAACTTCTTTATTATTACAACCAAACAAAGGGAAAGTTCCATCTAATTCAGCAATATCCCAATTTTTTTTCATATCACCTGCAAAAATAGCTCGCTGCGCTATACATTTATATTGCTGGGAGATGTCAACAGCAGGAAGTGCAACAATCTCATTCCATGCGTATTTATTTTTCAAAGCCTCCCATAACGCACTATCTTGTTTTTTTTGAACAACTGCAAAACGTATCCTTAAGAGGAAAAGCTTAACAGGAAGGGAATAGCAAGAAAATGGAACATTGTCAGGTATTAAATCAAGAAATGTTTTAACATCATCAAAATTGCGATGAAGATCTGAAATGTCCTTAGTTATATGGTTCAATAGCTGTATATGGCTTGCAGTATCAGTATCAAATTCCTCTTGTTCAACAATATCTTTTTCTACCTGCTCAAAAACAATACTACAAAAAAGATTCAATACGCTTATTGCATAGCTATAATCAGTTACATCTTCAGTGTCGAAAAAATCGCAATCACTTGCACCCTTGATTACCTTGCCATGTGGCAGGCAAAAAATAATTAGAATTATCAGCACTAAGCTTTTCACTAGCCCCCCTCAGCTTGCGATTGAAACCAAGCAACTGCTTCTATCCGCTCATCAATAGCCAATTTCATTTCGTCCGTTGCAAGATAGGACTCTCTAATGACGCTTAGCAATACCATTAACGCTGTTCTACTAGCATCTTTCTGGCCTGTCAATCCCGGCCCCACACTACCCAGCTCTACCGTTTGTTCACACATTTCTTTCATCTCTTCAGCCAGCCAATTATCTCTTGTCTGCAAGCCAGCACGAGAAGCTTGGCAGGCTGCGCTTAGTGGCTCCCATTTTTCACGCCAGCCGTCAGCTATTGTCCATTCCTCAGCCTCGCTATGAAAATAATGCATTTGGACTTCTAATAATCGTTTGGTTAGGTAGGTAAAAAGAATACTTTCAGTGATAAGCAAGAGAAAAAAATTCCCAACATCTTCATTTGCGTTAATTATTAATTCATTTGCACAAGCAGAAACTAAGTCCCTAAAAGCCATATGTTTTTTTGCAAAACAAGTTATACGGTCAATCCAGTCAGGTGAATAGAAAGCCTGCAGCACCCCTACATCAGATAGCCTTTTTTCTGGCCCATAAGCCGCTGTATCTTGATCAACACTATGTTGTAAAGCCTCTACATTTTCTCTACAAAATGTTTCTAAGGCCTCTTCTGGTGTTTCTACTACTGCATGAGCAATGGAAGTAGAAAAAAACAGGCATAATACTGCGATTGTTACTATTTTAAACAACGTATGAAACATACCAATATCCTTTTTTCTACACAATCAGAGATATACATTCCTACAAGCGTATCGAGTAACCAAATGGACTATGATAATAAACTCGTAAGAATCCGTCATGTTTTTCACTCGACACATAGCCTAATGACTCTGCGGCCTCTTTACGCCCCTCCCAAAATGCTGCAATTAATTGATCATAATTAATGATTGCCGTCTTAACTGCATCTATGGCTTCTCTAGGCAACCGGCTGTCATGTAGCATTCTTTCTAGCAACTGCCTGTACGCTGGCAAAAAAGCCGGATACTGCAAAAAATATCCACATAAACGATCCGTCGTTTCAGGAACCGTACGCGGTATTACCTCTTCACTTTCTTGTATACAACGTATTAATTGCTCCCTTGACTTATCAGCAGCCTTAACTATCTTGCGTAAATACTTTTTAATGGCACGAAAACGCTGCGCACACCCAATATCGTACAACGTCAGCACGTGTGTTTCTTCAGGATATGCTTTTGCTATTGCACCCCATACCATACCAACCATACCACACGTTGCCAGATAGGCTTGTGCCATATTTTTTACAAAGGTAGTAACACCAGGGCCTGCAACAGTCATTTTTTTGCATAACTCGCGCACTAAATCAAAATTAAAAAAATTAAGTTCTTCATACAGCATCAGCAGCCCGTTACTTGCAGTATTACTGAACAACTTACAAATACTCTCAAAATCCAACAGCTCTAACTGAGCATTTCGCTCGTGCAATAGCCAGACTGTATGAGCAAACCGGCCATTTACATTTACACAAAACATCTCAGCTTCCTCTTGGTTTTTCGATTGCAGCCACTGTAAGTGCTTCTGAATCATGTCCATATAATCTGTTGCATGCCGAGTAAGTTCAGGTATTGTTGCAGCCTTAATACCCCATGTGCCCAAGCAAATACACACTAAGAGAACAGCATAAAGTAAGCCCCTTTTTTTCATAATGTCCTTTTTTATGAGATCAGTTTTTCGTTAAGCAACAATCACCATACCAGACAAGGCATTACTGAACAATGTTCATCGCAAAGAAAAAGCCCTGACGTGTATCAGGGCTTTTTCTTTAATTTAGCAAAATCGAGATAAATTTTCTTAGCGACGAACTCTATCACGATCACGATCATCAGC
>Ga0194129_10003925_pt1 | contig 20305 bp, 12 predicted proteins | sample TA2KigCa35mmetaG_FD_150862 | JGI IMG/M metagenome (GOLD analysis project Ga0194129, IMG submission 150862) | Freshwater microbial communities from Lake Tanganyika, Tanzania - TA2015038 Kigoma Deep Cast 35m | ecosystem: Environmental > Aquatic > Freshwater > Lake | place: Tanzania: Lake...
CCGGATGTCGCCGCGCAGCGGCGGCTCATCACATACCCATGCCGCCAGCGGCTTGGTGCGATCGCTGCCGGAAGCATCAGCCTCACGCCGACAGACTCAGGCTGATGCCTGTGCCATGGCTCATAAATCTCGGGGTCCGGGGCAGAGCCCCGCGCAGAAACCCAGGCTTTCTACCCACAAATTCTGCTGAAGACCCAAAGTGCAAAACCCGAGCTGACTCGGGGCGTCAGGAAGCCGCAATCGCGTGAGCGATGCGGGCCTGCGGCCAGCGCGCATGGCTCGGAGATCGGGGATTCCGATGCGGGGTCTGCGGAGGTGCGCCGCGGGTTGAAAACCCGCGCTACGAAGGGCATGAAGTCAGCCGCGGGTTGGAAACCCGCGCTGCTCTCAGGCACGGGTTGAAAACCCGCGCTCCGAGGGGCAGGAAACCAGGCTCGGGGTTGCCCGTGTCCTCGAGCGGGCTGGGGGAGCAAGCGCAGGCAGGATGCCGAAGCGCAGCGGACACGCAGCGAGCCGAGGGCGGGATGCCCGAGGCGAGCGTCCAGCGAGGGGGCACGGGCGGCCCCGAGCCCGCGCCACGCGAGGCGCAGTCCCCATCGCTCACGCGATTGGGGCTTCCGGTGCGGGGACAGGGGGTGTGCGCCGCGGGTTGAAAACCCGCGCTCCTCTCAGGCACGGGTCGGAAACCCGCGATCCGAGGGGCAGGAACCCAGGCTCGGGGTTGCCGTGAACCCAAACCAGACGAGCTTCGCCCCGCCCCGCATCCGCCGTGCCGAACAGAACGGGCATCCTGCCCCCCACGCGCTCGATGCTTCCTCCCCTCCGCCGAGCATGCCTCCGGCCGGCGGCGGTGCTGAAGCGACGCGCGAGGATCACGTGCGACCCGTATCAGGCAGCCGGTCGGGCATCGCCGCGGGCAGCCACCACGGGCTCCAGGCCACAGCGATCCAACTCCTGATCGAGGCTCACGCCCGCCGGACCGGGCAGGGCAGCAGCCCGGGCCGCGACTCGCGAGGGCTCCCGCCGCCCCGGCCGCTGCGTCGGCCGCCTGGCGCCGCACATGGCCCAGGCCTCTGCGTCGTCGGAGAGATGCGAGAGCAGCCGTTCGACGCCCAGCCGATGCCGCTCCAATCCGTCGCGATCCAGCTCCGGCGGGATCGCGATCGCCCGGCTGATCACGCCCCGCGCCCGCGACCACGGCCGCGGAATCGCGAACCGGTCCCAGGTGCCGGCCCGCCAGGGCCGATCGTAGCCCAGGCCCATGGCCACGATCGGAATGCCCAGGGTGCTTGCCAGGAAGACGCAGCCGGCGGCCAGCCTCCGCCGCGGACCCCGCGGTCCGTCCGGCGTGATCGTGAGGTTCCCCACCGCGGCCCGCTCGGCGAGTTCCCGCAGGGCGACCGAACCGCCTTTGAAGGTGCTCCCGCGGACGACGCCGAATCCCATCATCCGCGCCACGCGATCGAGGATGTTGGCATCCCAGTGGCGGGACAGCAGCATCGAGATGTTGGCATGGCCACGGAGATGGAGCGGCATGAGGATGTTCTCGTGCCAGAAGACGTAGATCTTCGCGCTGCGATAGGCGCGGTGCACGGGATCGACCTCCGGATCGGCGTAGTCGATCTGATAGTCGAGCGTGCCCATCCAGTGGCGGATCGTGGCCGACGCCACCAGCGACCAGCAGCCGATCGCGAACGGTGACTTGATCTTCACGGATGCAGGCTCCTTCCTCGCCGATGACGTTCACGCATCGGGCCAGTTTCCTTGAAACACCTCTTCGGCGGGTCCGGTCATGAACACGTGCCCCCCCTCCGGCCACTCGAGCCGCAGCCGACCGCCCGGCAGATCGGCGTCGATGGCCCGTTCGGTCCGGCCCGTCAGGACGCCGGCCACGCACACGGCGGAAGCCCCGGTGCCGCAGGCCATCGTGATCCCGCTGCCGCGTTCCCAGGTTCGCATCCGCACATGGCGGGGCGACACGACCTCGACGAAGTGCACGTTGACCCGCCTCGGGAAAATCGGATGGGTCTCGACCCGGGGCCCGATCGCTTCCAGCGGCACCAGCGCGACGTCGGCGCAGAAGAAGACCGCGTGTGGATTGCCCATCGACACGCAGGTCATCCGCGGCTCGAGGCCACAGCCGGCCCACCAGGCCTCCTCGGCGCCCAGCGCCTCGCAGGCGGCAGCCACGATCCGTCCCGAGCCGAGCACCGGGATGCTCTCGGCCTCGAGCACCGGTTCGCCCATGTCGACCCGCACTTGCGACGTCCGCGAACCCGTCCGCTGCACCTCCAGCGTGAGCACGCCGCGGCCGGTTTCGATCGTGACCGGACCGGCCGGCGCCCGCCCCCGCGACACCACGAGATGCGCCACGCAGCGAACACCGTTGCCGCACATCTCCGACTCGCTGCCGTCGGCGTTGAACATCCGCATCCGGGCCGTGGCCACCGTCGAGGGCAGCACGAGCACCAGGCCGTCGCCGCCGACGCCACGGTGCCGGTCGGCGATCAGCGGCGCGAGGGCCGCGGGATCCGCCGGGGCGCGTTCGTCGAAGCAGTCGACGTAGACGTAGTCGTTGGCGGCGCCATGCATCTTCACGAACTTCATCGGTCGTGTCCCCGCGCGGTCGTCGCCCACGAGCGTCCGGGGCGGTGTCGTCGACCCACTCTACCAAGCCCGATCCAGTCGCCCCCGTTCCGCCAGATCACCGGCGCACCTCGTCTCCGGCCCACGCGGTCCCCGCCCTGGTGGCCTGACGCTTCGACTGCAGCCGCTGGACGGCAGCCGCCAGCGTCGGGAAAGCCTCCGTCGACGTCAGCGGCTCGGCCAGCGTGCCGTCGACGTGCACGAGCACGAACTGGCCGCTGGCGCCTCCCAGCAGCCGCTTCATGGCGGGAAGCTGCGTCTGCGCCTCGCCCATGATCGGCCTGAGCACGAGGTTCACGTTGGAGTCGAAATCCACCTCGCCGTTGCCGACGAGGCTGATCGCGTCACCCGAGAGTTCGATGTTGTCGAGATACGCGTGGGGACCCTCGACGCGGAAGTCGACGACGCTGCTGGAGAACGCGGTCCGGTCGGGAACCTTGACGCGCAGGATCTTCAGCAGGGCCACCATCACCGGCAGCTCGTAGATGTCGGCATCGCCGAGTCGAACCTGCCCTTCACCGACGAGCGAGTGGGTGCCCGCCCGCGAGCCCTGCAGCCGGACCGTCGCCTGCACCTTGCCCCGATAGTGGGAACCTCCGCCGGTGGCGTCGGCGGCGAGTCGCGACAAGTCCGCGTCGGCCAGCGCGCATGAGACCGCGAAGGACGCCGCGTCGCCGGCGGCCACGCTGCCGTCGACGGTGAGCGTGCCGTCGGCGACCCGGGCCGTGAGCCGCCGCTCCGCGGCCCGCGGATCGCCGCCGGCCTGACTGCCGAACCGGGCGCCCTTCGCGTCCATGGCCAGCGGGCCGCGCACCGCGGTGAGCTGCACGCCCCGACAGATGGCGCTGTCGATCAGCACGTCGCCGAGCGTGGCCCACGCCCGGCCGTCGCTCTGGCCCCGGAGCCGGATGCCACCGTGGACGTGCTCCAGCGGCACGCCCACGTCGAGCGTCGCCTGCTCGACGTCGAGCTGCATGTCCCAGGCGGCGGCGGCCGGCCCCGGCACCGTCTCCGGGCGGCCCCCAGGACCGGCCACGGCGACCGGGGCCGTCGAGTAGATCTCGATCGCGCCGTCGACCGACAGCATGCCCCGCAGCTGCACGCTCGACACGGCCTCCTGGAGGCCCCGAGGCAGCGCCCGCAGGACATCGTGGTCAACGCGAAAGCGGTCGGCCACCAGCCGCTCGAAGGAGACGTGCCAGCCGCCGTCCGGGCTGAACCGGCAGGAGCCCTCGGCGGAGACGGTGGTGCGGGCGTGCGATCCCCGCACGTCCTCGAACCGGAGCCGACCGTCCTGCCAGGCCAGCCGTCCCCGCAGCCGCTCCAGTCGATAGGGGAACCAGGCGGGCTCGATCGAGACCGTGTCACCCCGCGGGGTCGCCTGGAGCTCGACGTCGGTCCGCCGGGCCTTGACCCGATGCAGGACGCGGGCGGTGAACTCGGCGTTGCCCCGGGGATCGACGTCGTCCCAGATCCGGCGCATGCCGGGGGGCAGCGCATCGCGGAGTTCCTTCTCCAGCACGACGTCGCTGCCGGTGAGGTCGAGCGTCAGTTCGCCGTCATCCTCTCCGACCCTCACCAGCCGGCCCGAGCAGCGGACGACGCCGGTGTCGTTGGAGCCGACGACGTCGCGAATCGTCCAGTTGCCGCGGTCCATGACCACGCTCCCGCTGACGTTGCCGAGCGGATACGGAAACCCGGCGTAGGCCATGCTGCACCGCGTGAGGCGGATGCCGAGCGAGTTGGCGAATCCGGCCGCGTGCTCCGGGGAGCGGTCATGGCGAAACACGAATTCGAACGTGCCCGCGCCGTGCAGCGACCGCACGATCTCGGCGCTCCGCGGCGGCAGGGCGGCGAGCAGGGCGTCGTCGATCCGCATCCCGTCGCCCCGCACCTCGATGAAGCCGCGGCCGCCGGCGGCCGTCGCCACCGTGCCGTGGACCTGCACCGGATGCCCGCCGGCTTCGCCCGTCAGGTGCAGGGAGAGCGCTTCGTCCTTGAGGGTCACGGTGCCGACGGTCCGATCGACGCGGTAGGGAAAGCGGTAGTAGGTCAGCGAGACGTTCCGGCAGCGGAGCGAGACATCGGGCTGCAGCACGCCCCCCTGCCGCACCAGGTGGGCGCGGACATCCACCTCACCCGCCGGCAGCAGCTTGCTCCAATGCGCGGCGATCGACGGCGGCATCAGCCCCTCCCAGTGATGGCCGACCACCATCCGCTCGGCCTCCACCAGCAGGTCGAAGTCGGCTGCGGCATCCCAGCCGCCGATCCGGCCGGAGCCCCGCAGGAGCGTCGAGCCGGAATGGGCCTCGAGCCGCTCGCAGCGCACGCCACCGCGATCCAGTGCGAAGGCCGCCGACACGTCGGTGATCGCGAACGGCAGCGCGGAGTGCTCGAAGTGTCCCGCTTCGAGACGACCGGCGGCTGCAAAGTCCGCCCGTTCGAGTTCCGCGAGGACTCCTGCGACGCGCCAGTCGAGGTCGAGGCGGCCCCGCAGCCCGGCGATCCAGGCGGGTCGTCCGCCGGCGACCGGCAGCAGCGCCTGGGATCGCGGCGAGACGTCGAGGGAGTCGATCTTTCCGGTGACCGCGAAGCTTCCGTCGACCGCCAGCCAGCCTTCGAAGCCGGCCCGATCGAAGAGGTCGCCTGCGAACGAACCCCGGACCGCCATCCGCCGGCCGCTCGTCGCGTCGTCGCCGGGGCGAAGTTCCGCGGCGATGCTCCGGAGCGTGAGCCGCGCACCGAGCCCGCTGCCTTCCAGGAGGAGCGTGGCGTCATCCACGGTCACCGGGATCCGGAGGCCGTCGCCTGCCTCCCGCGTCAGCCGCGACAGGCTCCAGCGACCGTCGGGTCCGCGGCTGGCGCGAACGACGGGCCTGATCAGTCGCACCGACGTGACCACGGGCTCTCCGGACAGGAGTTCCGGGAGCGACGTGCCGCACCCGATGCGGACCTCCTCGACGGCCACCAGCCGACGACCCTCACCCTGGATGGCCGGATCGTCGATCGAGATGCCGCGCAGGGCGATGCCTTCACCCTCGACGAGACTCGCCGCCTGGACGCTGACGGCGAGATCGGGATACGTCGCCGCGAGCTTGGCTTCGACCCGGCGCCGGAGTTCCTCGCCGACCCGGTTGGAGCCGATGACGACGGCCACCACGACCGCCGCCACTGAGAGCGGCAGCGTCCAGCGGACGAGCGTCCAGAGAAGGTCGGCAAACGATTTCATGGGCGGGGCCGTGGTGCGGCCCGCAGGGCCGCCGAAGTCCCGGGCAGAGAGGGGGCGGGAGGGTATGCGGCGGCCTTCCGGGGGGTCAAGGCTCGAGCCGCTCCCCCGATCGTCGAAAAACCCGCCATTTCACCAGCCTTCGCGGGTTGCTATAGTGCCGCCTCGTTCTTGGCTCCGGGGGGCGCGCCAGGGCCGCGATCGCCGTGACGGCCCCCGTTTCACCTCCGAGGCACCCCGATGGCCGCCACGCACCAGGACCGTCCCCAGGACCGTCACGCCGCCGATCTCTCCGGGGCCTATCCCAACGCCTACCGGCTGCTTTGGGCGGGCTTCATGGCGATCCTCGCCGCGGGCGTCGGCTTCGCCATCCGGGCGGGAATCCTCGACAACTGGATCGAGCAGTTCGGGTTCACCGGGAGCGAGGTCGGCAAGATCACCGGGGCTGGACTGACGGGCTTCTGCTTCGGGATCATCATCGGGGGCGTGATCGTCGACAAGATCGGCTATGGCAAACTCGTGGCCCTCGCCCTCGCCGGCCACATCCTCTCGGCCGTGGTCACGTTCAGCGCTTCGTCGCCGGCCAACGCCTACCAGCTGCTGTTTTGGGGATCGTTCATTTTCGCCTTCGCCAACGGCACGCTGGAGGCCGTGGCCAACCCGCTGGTGGCCACCGTGTTCCCGAACAACCGCACCCACTATCTCAACATCCTGCATGCCAGTTGGCCGGCCGGGATGGTGCTCGGCACGGTCGCCGGCTGGTACCTCGACGACCGACTGCACCTGGACTGGAAGTACCAACTGGCCCTGTACCTGGTCCCGACCGCGATCTACGCACTGATGTTTCTCGGCCAGACGTTCCCGAAGTCGGAGGCGGCCGCGAAGGGGGCGAGTTTCGTCGACATGTTTCGTGACGTAGGCATCCTCGGGGCGGCGGTGGCCTGCTTCCTGCTCGCCCTGTTCTTCGGCGACATCCTCAAGGACTTCATCCCCGAGCGCGCGGCCGTGGCCGGCTACGCCCTCGGCGGCCTGCTCCTGCTCGCGGTGGCGTTCATGACGAAGTTCTCGATCGGGTCGGTCCTGCTCTTCATCCTGTTCGTCACGCACGCCATGGTGGGCGCGGTCGAGCTGGGCACCGACAGCTGGATCCAGAACATCACCGGCAACCTGTTCACGTCGGAACAGGGCAAATGGCTGTTCATCTGGACCTCCGCCATCATGTTCGCGCTGCGGTTCTGCGCCCACTTCATCGAGACGCGGCTGGGCCTGTCCCCGATCGGGCTGCTGCTCGTCTCGGCGATCCTCGCCTTCGTGGGCCTCCGGTTCGCCGGCGGCATGCAGACCTTTCCCGCGGCGTTGGCGGCCCTGGGAATCTATGCCCTCGGCAAGACCTTCTTCTGGCCCACGATGCTGGCCGTGGTCGGGGACCGGTTCCCGCAGACCGGCGCGGTGGCGATGTCGATCATGGGGGGCATCGGCATGCTGTCGGCCGGCCTGATCGGCGGACCGGGCCTCGGCTACTGCAACGACCGGTTCGCCGGCGAGGCGCTCCAGGCATCCGCGCCGGCGGTCTACGAGTCATACCGATCGGAAAAGCCGAGCCGCTTCCTCAACATCCCGAGCACCGAGGTGCGCGGCCTCGACGGCCAGAAGGTGTCGGAGGTGAAAAAGGCGGGTGCGGCCGCCACCGCGGACCAACAGGCGGCGGTCACGGCCGATCAGCTCGGCAACCGTCAAACGCTCGAGGTCGATTCCTACATTCCCGCGACGATGGCCGTGATCTACCTGGCGCTGCTGCTCTACTTCCGCGCGATCGGCGGCTACCGCCGAGTGCAGATGTCCGCGTGAGCCACGAACCGGGCGGGATCCTCACCGCGGCGTGAACCGCACCGCGGTGGCATCGGCCACCGCGCGAACACCGCCGGGCAGGTCGAGGGCCATGGGCGGGGAAGGCTCACGGCCCGCGAGTGCGGCCAGCGCCGTGTAGTGGCGATCGGTCATGTCCCGCTGCGGCCAGCCCGCGCGATGCCACAGGGCGACGAACACCTCCGCGACGAGGTGCGGGTCGAGGCCGCGGAGCCCGACGATTCGCACCGTGATGCTGCCGTCGGCCTCCCGTCGCGAGTGCTCGTCGAGCAAGCGGTCGGCGGCGCTTCGCAGGGCCCGGGCCGCTGCGGCCGCCTGACGGCCGAGCCGAACGATCGCCTCCGTGCAGGCCGGATAACGGGTCCGCTCGCACATGGCCAGCACGTCGTGCCGCACGAGGTTCCGGGCATGACGGCGATCGAGGTTCGAGGGATCCTCCCGCCAGTCTGCGCCGAGCGCGGCGAGGAAGGCCCGGGCAGCGCCCCGCCGCACGGCGAGCAGGGGCCGCAGCAGGGAGATCCCGGGGGCCAGTTCGCGGGCCGGACTCATGCCCGCCAGGCCCGCGACGCCGGTGCCGCGGAGGAGCCGGTGGAGGATCGTCTCGGCCTGGTCGTCTGCGGTGTGGGCCACCAGCACATGCCGGCCGCCGGCCTCGGCGGCGGCGTCGACGAAGAACTCATGCCGCAGCCGTCGGGCCGCGGCCTCGATGCCTTCGCCGCGGCGCGGCACCACCGCGAGCCGGCGGATGACGGCCCGGAGGCCCAGCCGCCCGGCCAGGCCTTCGACGAACGCGCGGTCGACGCCCGCGTCGGTGCGGAGGTCGTGTTCCGCGTGCACGACCAGCAGCCGCCCCAGGGCATCGGCCGGCACCAGCCGATGCAGGGCCAACAGCATCGAGACGCTGTCGGCGCCCCCTGAAACGGCGGCCAGCACGGGCATCGTCCAGAAGTCGGCGGAGGGCAGCGCCCGCGCCACCGCCGCCACGTAGGCCGCCGGGGCGTCGGTCTCCGCCGCGGTGATGACTTCGGTAACTCCCATGGATCGCTGCTTGCCCATTCTGCCACACGCTCGCCGGGGAAGAGGCATTGAGCCGTCCGGAGCGGGTCGCCTACTCTCCCCCCGCCCGTCGGCTTCAACGGCCTCGAACCCGGAGGATACGGTCTCATGCATGCTTTCGGCCTGGGTGGCTTTCGCCTCGCGGCACTGGCCTGCGTCGCTCTTCCCGCCCTCACGGGCTGTTCGACGCTGCTCACCGCTGCCTACCTTCTGCGGCCGGCGGACGTGCCGGCAGAGTTCAACGGTCTGCGGGGCAAGCACGTCGCCGTGGCCTGCCGGCCGATCGTCGAACTGGAGTTCTCCGACGCGGGCTCGGCTCGCGAACTCGCCGGCCTGGTCGGGAGCCAGCTGCAGTCGAACGTTCGGCGCACGAGGATCATCGGCCAGCACGAGGTGGCCCGGTGGATCGACGAGAATGCCTGGGTCGACTACCCGACCCTCGGCAAAGCGCTCGACGCCGACCTCGTGGTGGGAGTCGATCTCGAGCAGTTCCGGCTGCACGAGGGCTCGACGCTCTACCGCGGCCGCGCGACTGCGCGGATCCGCGTCTTCGACGTGGCCACCAAGGACCTCGTGTTCGAGAAGCGGATCGACGACTTCGCCTTCCCGGCCAACTCGGCGATCCCGGCGACCGACCGCTCGGAGAGCGAGTTCCGCGGCATGTTCCTCCAGATGCTCTCGCAGAAGGTCTCCCGCTGCTTCCATGCCTACGAGAGCCGCGAGGTATTCGCGGAGGACAGCCTGACGTTCTGAGGACATGGCTGGCACGGCCATCCTGGCCGTCCAGCCTGAAGCCCGGCGGGGCGAAGCCAAGGTTCGCCGCGCCGGGCGACGCCGCCATCACGGCGGCGTCCATCACGCCAAGCTCTGGACACGGCTGGCACGGCCATCCTGGCCGTCCAGCCTGAAGCCCGGCGGGGCGAAGCCAAGGTTCGCCGCGCCGGGCGACGCCGCCATCACGGCGGCGTCCATCACGCCAAGCTCTGGACACGGCTGGCACGGCCATCCTGGCCGTCCAGCCTGAAGCCCGGCGGGGCGAAGCCAAGGTTCGCCGCGCCGGGCGACGCCGCCATCACGGCGGCCGCACGCGAATCACCGTCATCCTGCCTGCATCACGCTCAACTCGCTCAGGGCCGCCCGTGCCCTCGAGCGGGCTGGGGGAGCAAGCGCAGCCCCGACCAATCCGCCTGTGGCGGATCGGTGCCCGGCGAAGCGCCGCGGACACGCAGTGAGCCGAGGGCGGGATGCCCGAGGCGAGCGGCCAGCGAGGGGGCACGGGCGGCCCCGAGCCCGAGCCACTCCGAGGCGCAGTCCCCATCGCTCACGCGATTGGGGCTTCCGGTGCGGGGTCCGGGGAGGTGCGCCGCGGGTTGAAAACCCGCGCTACTCCGGTGCGGGGTCCGTGGGGGTGCGATGCGGGCTGGAAACCCGCGCTCCTCTCAGCGGCGGGTTGGTAACCCGCGCTCCGAGGGGCAGGAAACCAGGCTCGGGGTTGCCCGTGTCCTCGAGCGGGCTGGGGGAGCAAGCGCAGGCAGGATGCCGAAGCGCCGCGGACACGCAGTGAGCCGAGGGCGGGATGCCCGAGGCGAGCGGCCAGCGAGGGGGCACGGGCGGCCCCGAGCCCGAGCCACTCCGAGGCGCAGTCCCCATCGCTCACGCGATTGGGGTTTCCGGTGCGGGGTCCGGGGAGGTGCGCCGCGGGTTGAAAACCCGCGCTACGAGGGGCAGGAACTCAGCTGCGGGTTGGAAAGCCGCGCTCCTCTCAGGCTCAGGGTTGCCCGTGCCCTCGAGCGGGCTGGGGGAGCAAGCGCAGGCAGGATGCCGAAGCGCCGCGGACACGCAGTGAGCCGAGGGCGGGATGCCCGAGGCAAGCGTCCAGCGAGGGGGCACGGGCGGCCCCGAGCCTGAGCCACGCGAGGCGCAGTCCCCATCGCTCACGCGATTGGGGCTTCCGGTGCGAGGTCTGCGGAGGTGCGCCGCGGGTTGGAAACCCGCGCTACTCCGGTGCGGGGTCCGTGGGGGTGCGCCGCGGGTTGGAAACCCGCGCTCCTCTCAGGCACGGGCGGCACCGAGCCTCGCAAACGCGCGAGGCTCGGGGTGAACCGGATCAAATGTTCTGCAGCGGCCGCTTCGGCTTCGGTGGCGTGAGCGAGCGCCGCATGTCGTCCCGCGGAGGTCCACCGCCACCCCCGCCAGGCCTGGGACCCGGCGGCGTGTTGACCCCGGTGCGCGTCTCTTCCCATCGGTATCCGAGCGGAACCCGCAGCTCGATCGCGGCAAGATGGGCCCAGGGCGTCCCCGGATGCTCCTCGACGACGCGGGTGAGCAGCTCCCTGGCCTGCTTCGCGAGCTTCTCGGTCTGCGAACCGACGGCCCCGATGTCGCGATCCGGCACGAGCAGCCACGTGTCGCTGTTCGGATCCGTGAACGGCCTACCCGACTTCGCCTGCGCCAGCAGGATGTTGTAGGCATCCGTCCGCACCTTCAGGGCGAGCACCCGCCCCAGCGCGAGATCGTAACCGACCTGCCAGCGCTTCTCCGTGATCGCCTCACGATCCGGCAGGCCCGCCGTCAGGATGGCGTGGAGGGCGTCGATCTTGGGCTGCAGCACCGCCGCCTTCTTCTGGGCTTCCGCGAGGAGGGCCGTCAGTTCGCCGTCGTTCACGCGGGGGAACTGCATCGTCGGCGAGTCCATGGCGGCGATCTCCGACGCCCGCGCCGCCTTCACCAGGGCCTGCATCGCCCGATTCGAAGCGAGCAGCTTGTCGATCTTGGCGGCGGACCGGTAGTCGGGCCGGTAGGCCCGCATCACCTGGGGATCGAAGAAGTAGCGCAGCATCGACGACATGGCCGCCACCTGGTGATCGCCGACCCGCCCGCGTGCGTCGCGGTTGGCATGGATGCAGAAGTAGGCGCCGCCCGTCTCGGCACAGAGTTTCGACAGGCTGAACGGCCCGAACCCAGAATCGAGCGGTTCGTCCGCCTCCGTGCCCGACCGGATCCGAACCGCCTCCGGATAGAGGGTCTCCGGACCCTGTCGCACCAGGGCCGGCCGGACTTCGTCGGCGAAGTTCGCGTCGAACTCCCGGAACATGATGTGCACCTCCGCCTGTCCGAACGGCGCCGGGACGCCGAACACATACACCCGCATCGCCTGCTCGCGGCAGAACCTCGCCACCGCGTCGGCCTGGTGCTGGTCGTCGCCCACCTCGTCGGTGAAGCAGACGATCATCACGTTGTTCCGGGCGGCGGTCCCGCGAAACCGCTTGGCAGTCCTCGCCGCCTCGTTGATCGCCGAGAAGGTCATCTCCACGCCGGATTCGTCGACCGGAATCGAGTCGATCGCCCGTACGACCCGGGAGGTCTCCGTCGTCGGCTCGTCCAGCACGCTGCCGACCCGTTGGCCGTAGGCGAACACGAGGTTCGTCAGCCGGCGGCCCGGGGGTACGGCATCCGCGGTCCGCAGTTCATCGAACACCCGCTGCATCCGGGCCGCGATCTCCTTCCGCTGGCCGGCCAGGCTCACCGACTGGTCGAACACCCAGCAGACGAGGGTCGATCGCTGCTGCAGCGAGTTGGCGATTTCCGCCGTCAGCCGGTCGACGGCCCCGCTGACGCGGGCGATCCCCACACCGGAGTCGCCCGGGCCGACGGCACCGGCCTCGAGGAAGGTGCCGAGCTCGGCCGCCGAAGGAGGCTCGTCCACCTCGACGGCCATGAACTGCGGATCCACCGCGTCGTCGACATCGACCGGCACGACGGCATCCTCGGCCAGCATGGGAGCGACGGCGTCCGAAACATCGACGTCACGACGCTCGGCCGTCCCGAAGCCCGACTCCTCGGTCGGATCCACCGTGAGATCGGGTTCCACGTCCACGTCGTCGATGGCGGGGGGCGAGACGATCGCGATCGGCCGGCGGATCGACACCTCCCGGGGCATCCCGATGAGTGCCATCGAGAGCAGGAGGAGCGAGTGGATCACGAGACTCACCGCCCAGGCCGGCACGTCGGCGTCGAACGGGGTCCGCTCCTCGCCTTTCGAGCGCCCCCACCAGCGACTCGACTCCGGGATCGTGGACATCGGCAACCTGCGGCGTGGTGCTCGGGAAGGCCGGGAGCCCGCCTGCCCGTTCATGGAACCAGCCGGCGTCTTTCCCGTATTCTATTCGGGAGCGTCGCGAGCAGGCTTCGATCGCGACGACCATCCGGGTCCCGTGGATTTCCTCCATGCATCGTGTCCGACCGTTTCTCGCCGCTCTGGCACTCGCCGTCGGTGTCGTTCCCGCCCGTCCTGGCCTGACGCAGGCACCGGCCGCAGCCCCGACATCGGCCGGGACGCAGGCAGCGGTCCCTGCGGGTCCCCGGCCGGCGGAGAGGATCAAGTCGCTCGACCCGACCACCGACGGGGTCGAGGTGGCGGCCTGGCACTATCCGCCGCCGGAAGGCGTCACCCCGCTGGCCACCGTGCTCATCGTGCACGAACTGGGGGGCTCCCATCGGACGGTCGAGCCGCTCGCCAAGGCGTTGCAGGCCGGAGGGTGCACCGTCGTGGCCGCCGATCTCCGGGGACACGGCGATTCCACGCTGCCCAACGCATCGGCCGGCGAGTCCGATCCGGCCAAGCGCCTCCGCCCCAAGGACTTCGAGATGATCGCCGCATCCGCCGAGGGTCGGATGCGGGACCAGGCCGGAGTCCGTGGCGACATCGAGTGCCTGCGGTCCTGGATCAAGCGCAGCACTGATGCTGGCAAGCTCCCGCGGGCCCCGCTCTACGTGGTCGGCTCGGGGCTCGGAGCGCTGCTGGCATCGGCGTGGACGATCGCCGATGCCTCCTGGCCTGACATCGCCAGCGGGCCGCAGGGACGCGAGGTTGCCGGGCTCGTCTTCGTCAGCCCGCCGTTCGTCGCCAAGGGTTTGAAGATCGCGCCGCTGCTCGCCTCCGAGCCGATCGGACGAACCTTGCCGGTCATGGTCGTGGCGGGCCAGGGCGACCGCGAGGCCACCAAGGTGTTCGACCAGCTGAAGCGGCAGCGGCAAGGATCGTGGTACGACAGCCGCTTCCCGCCGGGGGAGGCCAGAAACGCCTCGCCGGTGCCGGCAGCCGAAGCCTCCGCCCTGATGTTCACCGTCCCGACGGACCGCAGCGGCGACGCCCTGGCCGCGACCCGGGCGGCACGGGGCGACCCGGCGTCGCTGATCCTCGCCTTCCTGAAACTCAAGCAGGCCGAGGAACCCTGACCGACGTCGCCGGCCCGCTCACGGCAGCCTGAGTTCCATCCCGGCGACGGCGAGTTCCGGGCTCCGGAGGCGATCCCGGTTCGCCTCCCAGATTCTGGTGGCCGCGGAGCGGTCGCCGTAGAACCGGACCGCGAGCGACTCGAGCGTCTCGCCCGGTGCCAGCCGCACCGTGCCCCCCGAGACCTTGGGCGGGATCGCGGCCGGGGCCGCCGGCGCCGCGCCGGCCAGCCAACCCGGCGCATCGGGCGCCCGCGGAGCGTCCGGACCGGGCCCGACCGCGGTCCGCGGCGGCTCGATGACGCGGCCGACGACGGCCGCTGAGTTCGGCAACCCGGGCACCGACCACGGCGGCGGCATCCGCAGTGCCTGTCCGATCGGAAGCAGCCCAGGATCGGGGATGACGTCCCGGTTCGCTTCCCAGACGGTGGCCGCCGCGGCGGGGTGACCGTAGAACCGCGTGGCGATCCCGGTGAGGTCGTCGCCATCGCGGATCACGTACGTCGCCGGGGGCTCGGCCACCGTGGCCTGCCACGCCAGCTGCGGCGGAGGCGTCGCGGCGACCGGGGCGGGCATGCCCCCGGCTGCGGGGGGCGGGGCCTGCACGTCGAGCAACGGCGGCGGGGGCACCGCCAGCGTCGATCGGTAGTTGCCCGTCAGCGCCGGCGCTTCGGCACCCAGCGAAGCCGGCACCGCCGGCAATCGAGCCGGGGGCGTCGGCGCCGAGTAGTCGTCCCGCAGGGTCACCGGCGGAGGCAAGGACTCCGCCGGGATCATCCATCCGGGCGCTGCGGGCGACTGGCCCGACGTCGGAGCCGCCGCCCCCGCGGCTTCGTGGACGGCAGGCTGCGCCGCCGCAGGTGGCACGACCGCGCCGCCGGACGGCTCGAGCCGACTGCCGGCGGCAGCCGTTGCCGCCGCGATCCGGGCAAACGGCATGATCAGCGTCACCCCGCCGGCGATCATGCATGCCCCGACGAGGAACCGAACGAGTCTGGTCAGGCTGGCCACGCATCGTCCTCCCAGGCCCCCGCGCCGGCACGAGCGAGGACCTCGTCAAGCATGGCCCACCGTCCGGGTCGCGACCGGCGTTGGAGCAGGGCGGCGGCCTCGAAGACCGACGCGCCGCCCGCTACGGCCGTCATGGCCCGCAGGCCTTCCCCAGCCTGCCGGCCGCTCCCTCGGCCGCGCTTGGCCTCCGGGCGGAGGTGGCGCGGCCGCGATCAGGCCGGCCGGGCGGCGGCCCGGGAGGCCACCGGCTGCTCGCCGCCGGCAAAAAAGTGCTGCAGCCAGAGCACCAGGGGCGAGGCGATGTAGATCGTGCTGTAGGTGCCGACGAGGATGCCGACGAGCATGGTGAAGGCGAAGGCATGGATGCCCTGTCCGCCGATGGCGTACAGGATCAGCGTCGCCAGCAGCGCGGTGCCCGAGGTGAGCACCGTGCGGCTCAAGGTCTGGTTGACGGCGCGGTCGACCATGTCGGCGGTCACGAAGCGGGCCTTGCCGCGGAGTTCCCGGAGTCGGTCGAAGATCACGATCGTATCGTTGATCGAGAACCCGATGATCGTCAGCAGGGCCGCAACCACGTCGAGGCTGATCTTGAAGTCGTCGACCAGCGCCCAGCCCAGGTACGGGGCCACGTAGGTGCTCAGGGCGAGGCAGGCGCTGGCCACGAGCACGTCGTGAGCCAGGGCCACGACGGCCGCGACGCCGAAGGCGACGTTCTGGAAGCGAATCCAGACGTAGAGCACGATCATCAGCAGGCTGGCGAGCAGCGCATACACGGCCGTGACCTTCGTGTTGCCCGCCACCTTGCCTCCGATCGTGTTGGCGGCCAGCCAGACCGGAGTCTCGGCGAGGTTCGCCTTCACACCGTCGAGGATGCCCCGGGTGGACTCGGGGTCGAGCGAGGTGGTCAGCGTCCAGTCGTTGCCGCCGCGGCCCGCGATCGCCGCAGGCTCGCTGGAGGAGACGTCGAAGTCGGCGTCGCCGATCTGCGCGGCCTCCAAGGCCCGCCTGACCGTCTCCCGGAGCGTCACGCGGTTGATCTTCTGCGGAAACCGCAGCCTGGCGGTGGTCGTGGTCAGCGGCGGGCTGGCCGCCGCGTCCGGAGCGGCGCCCTCCGGCTTCTCGGGAGCGCGGGCCTGTGTCGCGACGTCAACCACCTCCATGCCGTAGGTCGCCAGCCGCCCCGGAAACAGGTCGCGAATCCGCGCCTCGACCTCACCCGGATCCTGGCTCCGCAGCGACGTGTCGATCTTGTAGCGGAGATCCGGCGCCGAGCCGGGCGTCGTCACGCCGCTGACGGCGGCGTCGGGCAACGCGGCGACCGCCTCCCGCACCGCCCCGATGCCCAGGGGTTGGTCGGGCTTGAACTCGACCTGGACACTCGTGCCGCCGGTGAAGTCGATGTCGAACAGCCCCTGGCCACGCTGCCAGGCGGCCGCCAGGCCGGCGAGGATGAACAGGATCGAGCCCACGATGGCCGGCTTCATCCATTTCACGAACTTCAGGTTCGGCTGCGCGAACAGCCGCGCCATCGAGAGCGAGCGGATCCAGTGGTTCCGCTCGGCCAGGTCGAACATCACGCGGGAACAGAACACCGCCGTGAACAGGTTGAGCAGCAGCCCGAAGAACAGCGTGACGGCGAACCCCTTGAGCTGATCGGTGCCGATCGCGAACAGCACCACCGCGGTGATCAGCGTCGTGAGGTTCGAGTCGACGATCGTGGAGAAGGCCCGGGCGAAGCCGTTGCGGATCGCCATCCGGGTGGCCGCCCCCCGGTCGATCTCCTCCCGCATGCGCTCGTAGATCAGCACGTTGGCGTCGACCGCCATGCCCACGGAGAGCACGAGGCCCGCCAGGCCGGCGAGCGTGAAGGCGGCCTTGACGGAGATCATCACCGCGAGCACCAGCACGATGTTGAGCAGCACGGCGAGGTCGGCCACGAGTCCGGAAAACCGGTAGTACGCGAGCATGAACGTGAGCACGAGCAGCGTGGCCACGAGCATCGCCAGGCGGGCCGACTTGATCGTGTCGTCCCCGAGCTGGGAACTGATCCGCTGCTCGCTGATGGGCTCGCTGCGGAGGGCGGCCGGCAGGCTGCCGGCGTTGAGCACTTCGACCAGGAAATCGACTTCCGGCTGCTTGAAGTTGCCGGTGATCTGGCCGAACGACGTGATCGTGCTCTTGATCGAGGGCGCCGACTGCACGACGTCGTCGAGGAGGATGCCCAGGCGGCTCTCGAGGCCGTTGGCCGGATCGGGCAGGTTGCGGCCGGTCAGCAGGCCGAACCGGGCGGCGCCGCTGGAGTTGAAGGTGAAGTTGACGCACGGCCGGAGGCTCTCGTCGAGGCTCGGACTGACTCTGCCCAAATCGCCACCGGTGACGTTGAATCCGTCGGTGATCACCAGCACCTCGGTCGAACCGTCGGCCGCCTGCCGCCGGATCAGACGGGCGTCCTCGTCCGGATTCATCTTCGCCCGATCCACCTGCACCCAGCGGGCGATCACCTCGTCTCCCTGGCGCACCGTCTGCCCGGCCGACTTGCCGGCCAGGGCGATGGCGGCGCGATGGCGGGCGTCGTCTTTGTTGGCGAGGATGCGGAACTCGAGCACGCCGGCGCTCGACACGATCCGCTTGATCAGATCGACCTCCGACTGCTCGACTTCCGGAATGATCACCTCGATCTGGTCGAGCCCATACTGCCGGACCGTGACCTCCTTCTGGCCGCCCGGATTGACACGACGGCTGACCGCGGCGACGAGCTTGTCCATCGGCACTGCGGCCGCCTCCGGCACGACGTCGAAGTCGACTTCGAGGGCATCGGCCGAGTCGCGGCGGCCAGTCTCACGAACCGTCACGCGATCGAACTCGGCCGTCCGCAGCGAGGCCAGCAGCGCCTCGCGCGACGTCGCGTCCGGGGTCGCCAGCCGGACCGTCACGCCGCCCCCCGCGCGGCGCCTCAGCGTGCCCTGCGCGCCGTCCTGCGCCGACAGCATGGCCTCGATGCGGCGGATCGTGTCGTCGACCCGCGCGGCCACCTGCTTCGAGTTGTCCACTTCATAGACCAGGATCAGGCCGCCCTTGAGATCGATGCCCAGCCGCGGAGGCCAGCCGAGCCGGCAGATCACGAACCCGGCGGTGGCGGCGACGAGCACCAGCGCGATCCTGCCCCACATGTCCATCGCCCGCAGTCCACTGGCGATCAGCCGGGCCACGAAGATCGGCACCAGGATCGTCAGGAGCACGATGCCCCACGCGGCCCAACTCTCCCGCCACCAAGGGAGCGCGGCCGCCGCGGTCGCTCCGGAGGCCATGGCCTGAGCGAGGACACCCACAACCATGCTCGACGTGTTCATGCGCGAATCCCGTTGCCTGATGTGATCTGGAGGATGGAGCCGTCAACCCGGACTGCCCTCGTCCGCTCCCCCGGTGCCGTCCCGGATCACGCGGGCGATGCTGGAGAACGTCACGGTCAACTTGGAGTTCGACGACTCGTCGATCTTGAGGGTCACCCGATCGCCGTCTCGATCGACGGCAGCGACGGTTCCGTAGATGCCCGCCGCGGTCACGACGCGGTCGTTCTTCCGGATCGACGCCAGGAGTTCCTGCTGCTTCCGCTGCCGTTCCCGTTCCGGACGAAACAGCAGCATGTAGGCGGCGGCCGCGATCGCCAGCAGCGGCAGGTACTGCAGCACCAGCGCCTCGGGACGGTTCGCCGCGTCGGCGGCCTGGGCCACGCAGACCGCGCCGGACGTCACCGGCACATGCAGGCTCGACAGGAAATCAGTCATGGGGCCATCCGGCAGCGAAGGGGCCGCGGGGCCCGACGGACCCTGCATACCGAGGCCGAAAATGTAGTGGCTGACTCACACGAGCGACAAGGGCGGCGCGCCCCGTGCGGACGGCAGCGTTCCCGGGTCGCCGGGCTCACCTCGCGGTGTCACCGACATCGTCGGGCGCGACGGCGGCGTGGATGACGGCCGCCTCGGCGACGAGTCGCCCCGCCGCCACGGCGGCCCGCAACCGGGCGACGAGCCGTTGGTAGAAGGTCAGGTTGTGGATCGATGCCAGCACCGGCCCGAGCATCTCGCCCGCCATGAACAGGTGGCGGAGATAACCACGGGGATGGCGGCACGCGATGCACGGGCAGCCTTCCTCCAGCGGGGCATCGTCGGTCGCATGCCGGGCGTTCCGGAGCCGGATGCGGCCGCGGAAGGTGTAGACGAGGGAGTTGCGGCCGCACCGCGTCGGCAGGACGCAATCGAACATGTCGATGCCGGCTTGGACCGCGGCGATGATGTCCTCCGGCTGGCCCACGCCCATCAGGTACCGGGGCCGATCCGCGGGGAGGTGGGGCACCGTCGCCTGCAGCGCGGCGATCATCGCCTCCTGTCCCTCCCCCACCGACAGGCCGCCCACGGCGTAGCCCGGAAACCCGATCGACCGCAGCCCCTCCGCGCTCTCGTGGCGGAGTTCGGGATCGAGCCCTCCGTGCACGATGCCGAACAGCGCCTGGTCAGGCCGCGCATGCGCCTCGCGGCACCGCTCGGCCCAGCGGAGCGACCGCCGCATCGCGTCCTCGACGACACGGCGGTCGGCCGGCAGGGCCACGACGTGATCCATCTGCATGGCCACGTCGGCGTTGATGGCCTGCTGGATCCGCATCGAGTTCTCCGGCGTGAACTCCGCGGGGCTGCCGTCGATGTGCGACCGGAAGAACGCGCCGTCCTCGGTGACCTTCACCTGCCGGGCGAGGCTGAAGACCTGGAAGCCCCCGGAGTCGGTGAGCGTGGGCCCGTTCCAGCCCATGAACGCGGCCACGCCGCCGGCCTGTTCGACCATCTGCTCCCCGGGCCTCAGATGGAGGTGGTACGCGTTGGAGAGCACCATCCCGGCCCCGGTCTCACGGACGCGGCCGATGTCGACCCCCTTCACGCTGGCGAGCGTGGCCACGGGCATGAACAGCGGCGTGGCCACGCTGCCGTGCGGCGTCGTCAGCGTCCCGGCCCGTGCCGCCCCGTCCGTGGCCTCGATCTCGAACGCGAATCCGGGTTGCATGCCCACAGACTACCGGCAGGCGAGGTGCGAGCAGAAGCGTTCATCGCCTCCGCCGCGCGGGGCTGCCCGTGCCCCGACGCCCGCACGCGGACCTAGACCTTATCCAAGCGAAGTTGGGCTTGCGCGATTCGCGCTGAGCGCATAAAAAACTCGAAATCCCTGACGAATCGCTTGATTTCGGTTGGCGCCACTTCAAGCGACTCGCCACTTTGT
>Ga0194129_10003930_pt1 | contig 20291 bp, 14 predicted proteins | sample TA2KigCa35mmetaG_FD_150862 | JGI IMG/M metagenome (GOLD analysis project Ga0194129, IMG submission 150862) | Freshwater microbial communities from Lake Tanganyika, Tanzania - TA2015038 Kigoma Deep Cast 35m | ecosystem: Environmental > Aquatic > Freshwater > Lake | place: Tanzania: Lake...
GACGACCAGGGGGACTCCGGCGGCTCGGAGCGCCGCGACATCGGGCGAGGCCTGACCGAGCGTGTAGCTCGCGACGGGCAGGAGCACCGCGCTCGTACCCGCACGCGCGAGCGCCTCCGCACCGGACCGCGACAGATGCTCGACGTGATCGACGCTGGCCGCGCCGAGCCCTGCCGCGAGCTCCGCACCGCCGACATCCGCGAACTGCCCGACGTGCAGCCGGATCCCGAACCCCAGCGCCTGCGCCCGCTCGAGGAACGGCCGCGCCTCGTCGACCGAGAACGCCCCTCGATCGAGGTACGCGTCGACATGGCGGGCGAGCCTCTCGCGCGCGAACGCGTCGAGCCATCCGGTCGCCTGTGCCGCGTAACGAGCGCGGTCGTCCTGCGCCCCGGTGCGCGCCTCCGGCGGCAGCGCGTGCAGACCGAGGAACGTCGGCAGGAGCCTGGGAACACCCTCTCCTGCGATGGCGGCAATCGCCTCGAGCTGCTTGCGCTCGTCGGCCTCCGACAGGCCGTACCCGCTCTTCACTTCGAGGGTCGTGACCCCCATGTCGAGCATCCGGACCACGCGCGCGTGCAGCGACCGCGCGAGATCATCGACGCTCGCTGCGCGCACGGCCCGCATGCTCGCGACGATGCCACCGCCCTTCGCGGCGATCGCCTCGTAGTCGGCGCCGGCCATGCGCATCGCGTACTCCTCGGCTCGGGTGCCGACCCACGCCGCGTGGGTGTGAGCGTCGACGAGCCCGGGCGTCACGAGGCCAGCGTGCTCGAAACGCGCGACGTCCGGGTGAGCTGCGATGAGCGCCTCGGCGGCTCCGACGGCCACGATGCGGTCGCCATCGAGCAGCACCGCGCCGGCCTCGAAGACGCCGAGCGGGTCGAGGCCTCGCGTCTCGCAGGTGACGAGCCGCTTCGCGAGGAGCAGGGTCTTGCCCGGCGGCTCCGCCGGTGAGCGACGGTGGCCCCACATCAGGCAGGCTCCGCGGCGATGCGCCGGGCAAGCTCGCGCGCGGGCAAGCTGCCGAGGATCGACCGAAGCCTGGCCGAATCCCCCTCGAGGCGTGGAGGCGCGAGGTTACGCACCCGCTGGCTGCGGGCCGCGGCCACCCGACAGCGCTCGAAAAACCCCGTATTTTGCTCGGCCTCGCGCACGAGCGTCTCGAACACGCGCTCCTGAGCGGCGACGTCGCTGCACACGAGGAGCACGTCGCAGCCCGCCTCGATCGCGCGGATCGCCGCGTCCTCGACGCTCCCGTGCTTCGCGATGGCACCCATCTCGAGATCGTCGCTGAAGAGCACCCCCTCGAAGCCGATCTCGCGGCGGAGGAGGTCCTCGCAGATGCGGCGCGAGAAGGTCGCCGGGACCGTCGGGTCGATCCCCTTGTAGACGACGTGAGCGGTCATCATCGACGCCACGCCGGCGCCACTCGCGGCTCGAAAGGGTGGGAGCTCGATCTGCGCCAGGCGCGCCATGTCGGCATCGACGACGGGCAGCTCGAGGTGGCTGTCGACGGACGTGTCCCCATGACCGGGGAAATGCTTGGCGCAGGCGAGCACGCCGGCGGCCTGAAGCCCACACACGAAGGCGACGCCGTGGCGCATGACCGTACGCGGGTCGCGGCCGAACGAGCGATCGCCGATGATCGGGTTCTCGGGGTTCGAGTCGACATCCATCACCGGCGCAAAATTGAGGTTGAATCCGAGGGCCGCGAGCTGACGGCCGAGCTCCTCGCCCACGCGCGCGGTCAGGTCGGGATCCCCGTGGGCGGCGAGGCTCCTCATCGGCGGCAACTCGAGCACCGGGGCGCGCAGCCGCGCGACCTTGCCGCCCTCCTGGTCGACCGCGATGAACGGGGGATCATCGAGGTCCTTCGTCGCGGTGATGATCGCGCGATTTTGCGCAACGACCTGCTCGACGTCGAGCACCCCGTCCGCGTAGGCGAGGTTCCGCCGGAACAGGATGACACCGGCCCGCTGGCCCGCGGCGAGGGCGCGCGCGACGTCGTCCGGCAGCGTCGTCCCGTCGAAGCCTCCGACGATCAGGTGACCACAGACTTTCGCGTGTTCGCTCACGGGCCGCGGTTTATCACGCGCTCGCAGCGAAAACGACTCCGCGAGACCGGCGCGCGCGCGGACGGGCTCGCGACCGGTGCGGCGCGATCTCTCCGTGGGCATGGCCCGGTGCGGCGGATTTGCGTTGCCGCGAGCGTCGCGTACTCTCGTCGCAGGTCCTCTTGCACGCCAAACAACTCGAGCTTCCCTGGTTCGATCCGCGCGACGCGCGCACCCCCGTCATCGCCCGACCGCGCAAGGTTTACGTCAACCGCGATCTGCGCCTCGCGCGCTGCGACTGGGTCGGCTTCGACATGGACTACACGCTCGCGATCTATCGCCAGCAGGCGATGGACCGGCTCAGCGTCGAGGCGACCGTGACGAAGCTCGTCCAGCGCGGCTACCCCGAGTGGCTCCGCGAGCTCTCGTATCCGCTCGACTTCCCCATCCGAGGGCTGCTCGTCGACAAGCTCCTCGGCAACGTCCTCAAGATGAACCGCTTCAAGGTCGTGCGGCGGGGTTATCACGGCCTCCGCGAGCTCTCGCGCAACGAGCTGCGCGCGCTCTACGACGAGAAGAAGCTGCGCCACAAGACCTCGCGTTACCACTGGATCGACACGCTCTACGCGCTGAGCGAGGTCGCGGTGTTCGCCGCCGCCATCGATGGCCACGAGGTGCGTGGGCTGCGTCCGCGCTTTGGCAAACTCTGGAACGACATCCGCGAGTGCATCGACGAGGCCCACCGTGACGGGACCATCCTCGACACGATCGCGGGCGACTTGCCGCGCTACGTGATGCGAGACGCCGACCTTCCCGCGACGCTCCACAAGCTCCGCAGCGCGGGCAAGAAGCTCTTCGTGCTCACCAACTCGCGCTGGCCCTTCACCGAGAAGATGCTCACGCACCTCTTCCACGGCGCGCTGCCGGAGTACCCGAGCTTTTATGACTACTTCGACGCGATCGTGGTGGCGGCCAAAAAGCCTGCGTTTTTCCAGGAACGCGCTCCACTGCTCGAGCGCCTGCCCGACGGCACGACGCGCAAGGCCTCACTCCCCTTCGAGCGAGGCAAGGTCTACGAGGGTGGCAACCTCGGCGAACTGCAGGCGGCGCTCGGCCCCGGCCATCGTGTGATGTACGTGGGCGATCACATCTACGGCGACATCCTCCGGTCGAAGAAGGACACGATGTGGCGCACGGCGCTCGTGGTTCAAGAGCTCGAGGACGAGATCGTGGCGCACGAGAAGAGCCGCGAGGACGCCGCCGCTCACCAGGACGTCCAGCAGCGACACGCCGAGCTGGAGGACGCCGTCCAGCACCTGCAGCTCCGCGCGCACGACCTCGCCGAGCGCATCGGCAAGGGGGACGCGACCGCTCGCACCCGCGACGAGCTCACCCGCACCCGCACGATGCTGGGAGCGCTACGACGGCAGCTCCGCAACCTCGACCGCGACGCGCGCTCGCTCCGCCGCCGGATCGACCAGCGGTTTCACCCCTACTGGGGTCCGCTCTTGAAGGAAGGCAGCGAGCTGTCCCTCCTCGGCGCGCAGGTCGACGCGTACGCTTGCCTCTACATGAGCCGGGTGTCGAACCTCCTGCCCTACTCGCCCCACCAGTTCTTCCGCTCTCCGCACAACGCGATGCACCACGAGCGCTGAGCGACTGTGCGACTCACGGCATGGCGGCCGGAGCTGGGCGTCGCTTCGTGCGGCCCCCGGTCGCGCGCACCGGGCCGTCCTTCCCGGCAGGCTTGCTCGCCGCCTTCTTCGTCCCGTCGCGGGTCTCGGGCTTCTTCGGCCTCGCGCCCGGCGTCTTGCAGCAGCGAAAGCCCGTCGAGTAGTCGTGGTACTTGTCGTGGTGCGCGGTGGTCCGGTACCCGCAGCCCTGCCCGTTGATCTCGACGTCGAGGTAGTATCCGCCGCGGAAGGTGCCCTTCGGATCGGCGGTCCATTCATGGAGGTTGCCGACCATGTCGAACACCCCGTCCGAGGTCTTGCAGCGCGCGAACGCCCCCGACTTGGCGAGCGTCCCGGGCTGTTGATTCAGCCGCGGATCGTTCATGTTTTCGTGGTTGTAGACGCTCTGCGCGGGTGCGCCACCTTGCCCGTAAAGCAGGTTGAAGGAGCTCATGCCGCGATCGTTGCAGCGGCCGGGCACCCGCTCGTCGCCGTAGGGCCACTGCGCATCGCGCTTGCCGCGGCAGGCGGCCAGCCATTCCTCGTCGGTGCAGAGCCGCTTGCCCGCCGCGACGCACGCCGCCTCCGCCTCGTTGCGGCTGATGTAGCCCTGCGGCACCCGTCCGCGCGCGTTCATCGCCTTGACCTTGAGGCCCGCGACCGACGCGTAAGGGGAGTGAGGGCGAGTCTTGCGGCCCTCCTTGACGACCTCGACCACGTACGCCTCGAAGCGGTCGATGCAGTAGCCACGCATCGCCACCATGTCGGGCGGGCACGACGGCCTCCGCGGCAGAGCGACGGCCGGTGGCCGCGAATTTCCGCTCTCGGGCTTGCCCTGCGCGAGCGCGGAAGGTACCCACGGCGAAGCCGCGAGCCCGAACGCAAAGAGCCATCGAGCGAGCTGCACCCCTCCTCTATCCCCGATCCGTGACGACCATGTCCAATTCCGAGTCACCCGAGCAGGTTTCGGCCACCCTCCGCAAGCACCCGAGCGACTTCGTCGTCGACGAGCTTCCCGCCTACGAGGCCTGCGGCGAGGGCGACCACCTCTACTTGACATTTCGCAAGACAGGCTTGACCACGCTGCAGGTCGTCCGTGCCCTCGCAGAGCGGCTCGGCGTGGACCCGCGTGAGGTGGGCTTCGCGGGGATGAAGGACCGCCACGCCGTCACGACCCAGGTCGCGTCGTTTCCGTTCGCCTCGGGGCGCGATCCCGAGGAGGCTCGCAGCATCGAGCTCGAGGGGGTCACCATCCTCGAAGCGCGCCGGCATCGCAACAAGCTCCGGACGGGACACCTCCGCGGCAACCGCTTCACGATCACGCTGCGTGACCTCAACGAGGCGGGGCGCGCCGACGTCGAGCGTCGCCTCGACCGCGTCCGCGCGGAGGGCGTACCGAATGCGTTCGGGCCGCAGCGGTTCGGCCGCGACGGCGCGAACCCCGAGCGGGCGCTTGCCTGGCTCCAGGGCAAGGAGCGTCCACCCCGCGACAAGCGTGAACGCAAGCTCTTGTTCTCGGCACTGCAATCGCGCGCGTTCAACCAGGTCCTCGCGCGACGCGAAGCCGAGGGCACGTGGGCGAGCATCTTGCTCGGCGACCTTGCACAAAAACACGACTCGGGCGGCGTGTTCCTCGTCGGAGAGGCCGAGCTCGACGACGCTCGTCGGCGAGCGACCGAGGGGCTCATCAGCGCGACCGGGCCGATGTTCGGCGTCAAGATGCGCTGGCCGGAAGGGCGCGCCGCCGAGCTCGAGCGCGAGGCCCTCGGCGAGATGGTCGACGATCCGGCGAGGCTCGCGGCGTTCGCGAGCTACGGAGAGGGGGCGCGACGGGCGCTGCGCCTGTGGGTCGACGAGCTGACCTGGACGCGGGAAGGCGCCGACGCGCTCGTGGTGTCGTTCGTCCTCACGAAGGGTGGCTACGCCACGACGGTGCTCTCCCGCGCATGCCACCTCGTCGACGTGAGCCTCGTCCGCACGGCACCGCGCGAAGACGCCGCCCCGGATGGATCCGCCGAGGAATCGACCGACATCCCCGAGGGGTGAAGCCCGCGCGGGGCTTCATTCACCGCGGCGGCGTCCACGGCGCTCGACTTTCTTTTGCAGCCGGGTGCGACGAACGGTCGTGCTCGACGCGGTCTCGGAGGTGCCCCGCTCGACCAGCTCGAGCGCTCGCTGGGGCTCCCTCAGGAAATGCTCGTACAGCTTCGCGAGCTCGAGCCGCGCGTCGGGATCGTCCACCCTCGCGAGCAACGCCTCGAGATCCGCGACCGCCAGCGACCGATCGCCGAGGGCCTTTGCGATCCGCGCCCGCGTGAAGAGCGCGTCGGCCGCATCGGCGTCGTCATCGTCGCGGACGTCGACCGCGCGATCGGCGATGAGCTTCGCCCAGTCGAGATCCCCCGCGCGCCGCATCACACGCGCGATCGCGCTCCACTCCGGAACCCCGAAGCCCGCCTCGACGCCGGTCGGGGCGGTGGTTGCGCGCCCGTAGTGACCGAGCAGCGCGACGAGCGACCGAACGTCATGCTGGTTGTGCGTGACCACCTCCTCGAGGGGGCCCTCGTCGCCGCAGAACAGGTAGCGGGCGTAGCGCATCGCCACCTCCTCGCCGCCGATGTCGGGGCCGCGATCGTAGTCGAGGACGCGCCGCTCGACGGTGCCGAGGCTCATCCGAAAGCTCCGCCGATCGTGCACCCTTCGCGCCAGGTGAAGCAGGTCGAGGTGGGGCCGCTCGGGGACCGGACCGAGGCGGGAGAGCATCGCGCGGGTGCGGAGAAGCGGCCAGTCGAAGGACTTGCCGTTGTAGGAGACGAGGAATGAGGACGCCTCGACGCGCTCGAGGACGTGAGCGAGGAGCGCCGCCTCGTCGTCGAGATCCCGCAGGAAGAGCTGCTCCATGACGAACGCATCGCGCTCCGCGTCGAACCACGCGAGACCGACGAGAAACGCGCGGTTTCCCGTCCCGCCGCCGAGCCCGCTCGTCTCCGTGTCGAGGTAGAGCGCACCTTCGAGGTTCACGCTCTCGAGCGCGGGATCGAGCGCGAGCCGTGCGAGGAGTCGAAGATCCGCCTTGAGCGCGTGCCCGAGTGAGAGCTTGCCGACCTGCTTCGCTGAAGCATCGATCGAGCGGCGGACATATCGAACGCCGCGCGCCCCCTCGATGGCCTCGAAGGCGATCCGAGCGTCATCGAGCGACTCGGTAGAACGTGTTTCACGCTCGACGCTCGCGTCCCCCATCGGTGGTGGCGATGACGCCGGCTCGCCTTCGGGTGACGCCGCGGCGGGCGCTGCGCTCGGGGGTCCCTCGCCCCGCAACTCGCGCAGCCGCTCGAGCCGAGCGAGCTTGCCGAGGAGCGAGCTCACGCGGGCGGCTCCCAGGTACGGATCGACGCGAGCACGCGATCGACCTGGTGCTCGAGCTCGTCGAGCGAACCTCGATTGTCGATCACGAAATCGGCCGCGGCGACCTTGGCCTCGAGCGGCAGCTGCGAGTCGATCCGGCGGTCCGCCTCCGCGGCGTCGATGCCGTCCCGCCGCAGCAGGCGCGCGCGCTGAACCTCGCGAGGCACCGCGACGACGAGGAGCGGACGGAACGTCGCGTGGAGCCCCCGCTCGACGAGGAGGGCCGCGTCGTAGCAGGCGAGCTCCACCCCGCGCCCGGCGAGCGACGCGAGCCGACGCGCGGTCTCGGCCGCGATGCGCGGATGCAAGATCGCCTCGAGCCGCTTGCGCGCATCGGCGTCCGCGAAGATCTGCTGGCCAAGCCGCTTGCGGTCGAGCGTCCCGTCTGCCGCGAGCACGTCACCGAATGCGGCAACCACCTCCGCGAGCCCCTCGCTGCCGGGCACGACGACGTCGCGCGACACTTGATCTGCGTCGATAACATCGACGCCGCGCGCGCGCAGGCATGCGGCCACGGCGCTCTTTCCCGAAGCCACCCCGCCGGTCAGACCGAAGACCCGCATCGCTATGCTCGGATGTTCAGCCATAGCCAAATCATCGCGGAGTTTCGAGGCATTTGATACGTCCTCGTCCATGTGCCGTCTGTTCGGCTTTCGCAGCGTGATCCCGAGTCAGGTGCACCGCTCCCTGCTCGCCGCCGACAACGCCCTCGGCACGCAGAGCAACGCGCACCCCGATGGCTGGGGCGTCGCCCACTACGTCGATGGTGCGCCCCACGTCACCCGCGCGCCCTCGACCGCGATGAACGACGCGATCTTCCAGCGCCTCTCCGGCATCGTGTCGTCCGAGACGCTACTCGCCCACGTCCGCAAGGCGACGGTGGGCCCGAAGACGGTCCTCAACTGCCATCCGTTCCAGTACGGCAAATGGGTCTTCGCGCACAACGGCGAGATCCGGCGCTTCGAGCAACACAAAGCGACGCTCCTCGAGCAGGTCGCGCCGCGGCTTCGTCGCTTCATCCTCGGCGACACCGACAGCGAGGTCCTCTTCTTCATCTTGCTCACCGAGCTCTCGGGGCACGCCCAGCTCGCGGGCAGGCTCGGTATCGAGGATCTCGCGGAGGCGATCCGCAGCACGGTCTCGAAGGTTCGAAGCGTGTGTGACACCGCCGAAGATCCCTCGCTCCTCACCTTCATCGTCACCGATGGCGTGACGATGGCTGCGACGCAGGGCGGCAAGGAGCTCTTCCTGTCGACCCACAAATCCCGCTGCACCGACCGCGACGTCTGTCCTCACCTCGCGGCCGAATGCGAGGCACCGAGCGTGAGCGGCAACGTCAACCACCTCGTCTTCTCGAGCGAGGTCATCCGCGGTGACAACGTCTGGACCGAGCTCGCCCAGGACGACATCGTCGGCGTCGACTGGCGCATGCGGCTCACGCGTGGGCATGTGTCGCGCCGCGCGCTGCCCGTCGCGTGATGCCGAGCGCGTATCCCCCATCGGCGGAGGGGGCACGCCTCGCGACTCAGCCGGCCACGCCAACGGAGGCGCGCACCTCGTCGACCAGCCGAAGCAACGCCGCGGACTGCGCGAGCGTGACCTGCGGTCCGTCGCTCGGCGCGAGGTCATGCAGCCTCGAGGGCAGGGCCGCGAGGGTCGCCATGGTGCGTGCCCGTGCCTCGGCGAGCGACTCAACCTTGCCCGTCCGCTGACCGCCGACGAGGCGCAGCTCGAGCAGCGGCGTCGCGCCCGCACGGAGCGGCTCGTCGACGAGGGCGAGGACATCGTGAAGCTCGCCGTTCGCGGTGATCGTGCGCTGCACTTGGTGTGCCCCCGGATAGGTCGCCTTCCCTTCGGCGAACTTCGCGATGGCGCGGCTCGACCCTCCCCGCGACCACTCGACCACCTTGTAGACGCCTCCGAGCGCGGGCGCGTCCTTCGAGCAGACGAGCTCGGTGCCGACACCGTAACTGTCGAACGGAGCCCCGGCCGCACGAAGCTCGGCGATCGCGTGCTCGTTCAAATCACCGGAGGCGAGGATCTTCGTGTGGGTCAGGCCATGCGCGTCGAGGATGCCGCGCACCGCACGGCTCTGCGCGACGAGATCGCCCGAGTCGATGCGCACCCCCTTCAGCTTCGCCCCGACCACCTTCGCCGCACGCTCGGCGCCACGCAGGGTGTCATACGTATCGATGAGCAGGATCGTGCTGTCCGGAAAGGTGGCGGCATAGTTTGCGAAGGCTTGCTCCTCGTCGTCGTGCGCCATCGTCCAGCTGTGGGCCGCGGTGCCGAGCACGGGGAGCCCGTACCGTTTTCCGGCCTCGACGTTGGAGGTGCCCGCAAAGCCGACGAGGTAAGCCGCCCGCGCCGCGGAGAGCGCCGCATCCGGGTGGGTCCGCCGAGTGCCGAACTCGAGCACGCTCGCGCCGCCGGCTGCACGAATGACGCGCGCGGCCTTCGACGCGATCATCGTGCCGTGGTTCACCGCGCTGAGGAGGAAGGTCTCGACGAGCTGCGCCTCGATGATCGAACCGCGCACCTGCACCATCGGCTCGCCGCCAAAGACGACGGTCCCCTCCCGCACCGTGCGCACGTCGCCTCGAAAGCGAAAGTCGCGCAGGTAGTCGATGAACTCGCGGGTCATCGCCGCGCGCATCGCAGGGAGTTCGGCGAGGAACGCGATGTCGTCGTCCTCGAACCTCAGCCCCTCGAGGTAGTCGAGCGCATCCTCGATGCCGCAAGCGACGAGGTAACGTCGCTGTTTCGGTAGCTTCCTCACGAACAGCTCGAACGTCGCGGTGGTGTCGGCGAGCCCCCGGTGAAAATATCCGGCAGCCATCGTGAGCTGGTACAGGTCGGTCGCGAGCGCGCGCATGGCCCATGCTATACCGCGCCGCGTGGCACGAATCATCGACGGTAAGGAACTCGCCGCACGCACGCGCATCCAGATCCGCGCCGAGGTGGCCGCGTTCGTCGCAAGTCACGGGCGAGCCCCGGGCCTCGAGGTCGTGCTCGTCGGCGACGATCCGGCGAGCGTCGTATACACGCGCAACAAGGAAAAAGCCGCGCTCGAGGTCGGGATCCGGGGCGTGCTGCACCGCCTCCCGGCCGACACCACAGAGCCGGCGCTGCTCGAGCTCTTGCGGCGGCTGAACGACGACCCCGCGGTCGACGGCATCCTGGTCCAGCTGCCGCTCCCGAAGACGATCGACGCGAGCCGGGTGATCGACGCGACCTCTCCTGCGAAAGACGTCGATGGGTTTCATCCGGTCAACGCGGGCTTGCTCGCGGTCGGGCGCGAGGCCCTCGTCCCATGCACGCCACGCGGCTGCATGGCGCTCCTCGACGACCACCTCGCCTCCGTGGGAGCGCCGACCGACCTCGCGGGCAAGCACGCCGTCGTGGTCGGACGCAGCAACATCGTCGGCAAGCCGATGGCGCAGCTCCTGCTCGCGCGAAGTGCGACGGTGACGATCGCGCACTCGCGCACGAAGGAACTCCCCGCGCTCTGCCGCGAGGCCGACATCCTCGTCGCGGCTGTCGGCCGAGCCGAGCTGGTGCGCGGCGACTGGCTGAAGCCCGGTGCGGTCGTCCTCGACGTCGGCATCAACCGCAGGGCCGATGGTTCGCTGTGCGGCGACGTCGACACCGAGAGCGCGGAGCGCATCGCGAGCGCGATCACCCCGGTGCCGGGAGGCGTGGGCCCGATGACGATCGCGATGCTGCTCTCGAACACCGTGCGCGCAGCCCGGGCGCGGCTCGAAACCCGCTGAGGTCAGCGCCGCCGCGTGCCCGACTCAGCGGGCCAGCGCGCGGGCGAGCTTCGCGCGGTGAACGGCGAGGGCTCCCACGAGCAGCGCGAGGCTGATCAACTGCGAGGTCGAGAGACCGCCAGCGGCGCCTCGGTCGTCGGCGCGCAGGAACTCGAGCGCGAACCGAGCGAGCCCGTAGAGGCCAAGAAACACCAGAAAAACCTGGCCATCGTAGCGCTTGCGACCGTGCATCCAGACGAGGCAAAACGCCGCGATCGCGAACGAGGCGAGCGACTCGTAGACCTGGGCGGGGTGAACCGGGAGCGACGGCAGGTTCACGTTCGCGAGCAGCTTCGCCTTGGCCTGCGCCTCGCTCGCCGGGCTGTGCCGCGGGAACACGAGCGCGAGTGGCCCATCGGAGGGGGTGCCGAAGCAGCAGCCCGCGAGCAGGCAGCCGATGCGTCCGAAGCCGAGGCCGAGCGAAATACCGGGTGCCGAGAGATCGGAGGCCTTCCAGATGTCGAAGCGATCGCGCTTCAGCAACACGATGGCGCCGACCGTCGCGAACACGAGACCGCCGTAATAGACGAGCCCCCCCGCCCAGAACTCGGCCCAACGAAAGCACATCCGCTCGGCAGGATGACAGACCCCCTTCGCGGCATCCCACACGCCGCGGTAGCGCTCCGAGGCGCACGCCGCCTTGCTGATCGGCCAATCCACCTTCGAGGGATCGGTGCAGAGATGCACGTAGTCCCAGAAGTAGCCATCGAAGAGGACGTGGAAGATCCGACCGCCGATCACCCCGAGCAGCAACGATGCGAGCGCGAGGTCGACGATGACGTCGGGGTCGAGGCCCACGCGACGAGCGTGGACGACCGCGACCATCGTCGCGAACGTGAAGCCGGTGATGAGGAGGACGAAGTAGGCCGGGAACGAGACGTCGAGCAGGTTGAAGAGCTCGGGCCGCATCGGCTCACGCGTCGCCGGTCGTCGTCGACGTGGCGCTCTCCGAGACCATCTCCGACACCGGAGCGTCGGGAAGCGTGGGCATGGGCGCCGGCCCACCCGCCGCGACGGCGTCGCCCTTCGGCGGCTCGGCGCGCGGGGCCGTCGAGGTGAGCCCCTCGGGCTGCTCGCGCGTCGTGAACATGTCGATCGCCATCAGGCCGACACCGACGCAGATCGCGATGTCGGCCACGTTGAACGTCGGCCAATGCTTCTCGTCCGCACCGACCTTCGTGTAGCAATCGATGAAGTCGATGACCCACCCGTAGAGGATGCGATCGATCAAGTTACCCAGCGCCCCGCCGAGCACGAGCGGGAGCCCCCACTTCAGCGCGCGCTGCCCAGGAGTCAGCTTCCGGTAGAGCGACAGGATGAAGACGATCGCTGCGACCGAGACGATGAGGAAGAACGGCCGCCGCAGCGACTCGGTCTCACCCTGGAGGATCCCCCACGCTCCGCCTTTGTTCGTGGCGAAGATGAGGTTCATGTAGTTCGGGATTACCTCGATCTTGCGCGAGGCCCGATCGAGGGCGTTCTGCTCGAAGTGATGCTTGATCCACTGCTTGGTCGCGACGTCCGCCACCAGGTTGACCACGGTCACGACGATGAGAAACACGTACGAGGGCTTCCACGCCGCCGCCGCGGGGGAGGCTGCGGCCGGTGCCGCGGTTGCGGCGGACCCCGCGACGCTTTCGGGCGTCGGGTCGGGCGTCGTCGGGGGTTCGTGCGACGTCGGTTCCTGGCTCATGGAAGCGCCTATCCCTACGCCATCGCAGCCAACGTGGCAAAGCTCCATTGTTGCCCGGGGCTGAACATCCGTATACCGTACTCAGCATGCCTGCCCCGCCCTGGCACTTGCGTACCGGGCTCGACGCCGTCCTCGCGAGCTGGAACGACGGCCCGGTCGGAAAGAGCATCGTCGCCGACCACGTCTTCGAAGCCGAGGCCGCGTCGTACGGTCCGATCCCGGAGGAGCTCCACTCCGGGCTCCGCTCCGCCCTCGAGACTCGCGGAATCACGCAGCTCTACGAGCACCAGCTCGAGGCCCTCGCGAGCGCGCGCTCGGGCAAACACACGGTCATCGCGACGCCGACCGCGAGCGGCAAGAGCCTGTGCTTCCACCTCCCGGTGCTCGACGCGATCGCCAAGGAGCCGGGCGCGACGGCGCTCTACCTCTACCCCACCAAGGCGCTGAGCCGCGACCAGGAGGCCTCGCTCCACGCGTTGACACGCGACGCTGGGCTGGCCGTCGCCGCCGTCGTCTATGACGGCGACACGCCCGGCGACGCTCGCCGTGCCGCGCGCCAAAGCTCGCGCATCGTGATGACGAACCCCGACATGCTCCACTCGGGGATCCTGCCGCAGCACGCGAACTGGTCGCGGGTGATGCAGAACCTCCGCTACGTCGTCCTCGACGAGCTGCACACCTACCGCGGCGTGTTCGGCTCGCACGTCGCCCACGTCATCGGGCGGTTGAAGCGAGTCGCCGAGTTCCACGGCGCACGCCCCACCTTCGTCTGCGCCACCGCCACGATCGGCAACCCGGGCGAGCACGCCGCACGCATCCTCGGTGTCGAGCCTCACGAGGTCTCGGTGGTCGCGCGGTCGACGGCCCCTCGCGGGGAGCGCCGCGTGGTCGTCTACAACCCGCCGGTCGTCAACGCCGAGCTCGGGATCCGCGCAAGCTACCTGAAGAGCGCGGTCCGCCTCGTCGGTGACCTCGTCGCTGCCCGGGTGCGCACGCTGCTCTTCGGCCAGTCGCGCAACGCAATCGAGATCATGGTGAAATACTTGAGGGATCGCTTCGCCGCCGAGCCGACCCTCGCGGATGCGATCGTCTCGTACCGCGGGGGCTACCTCCCCGACACGCGTCGCCGGGTCGAGAACGGCCTACGCGCGGGGGAGCTCCTGTGCGTGGTGGCGACCAACGCGCTCGAGCTCGGCATCGACGTCGGTGAGCTCGATGCGGTCGTGTGCGCCGGCTACCCCGGGTCGATCGCCGAGACCTGGCAGCGCTTCGGACGCGCCGGACGCCGCGGCGAACCGAGCCTCTCGGTGTTGATCACCTCGAGCAGCCCGCTCGATCAATTCCTCGCGACGCATCCGAAGCACCTCGTGCGCAGGACCGCACGGAGCACGACCACGCGGTGCGGTGCGGCGAACGACGTCGATGTCCTCGAGCCAAGCCCGACCGCCTCGCTTCACGGCGGTGCTTCCACGAGCGGCGGTGCTTCCACGAACGACGATGCGGGCTATGAGCACGCGCGGATCGAGCCGGAAAACACGGAGATTTTGATCCAACACCTCAAGTGCGCCGCGTTCGAGCTGCCGTTCCGAAAGGCGGAGCGCTACGTCGCGCTCGGCGAGCCCGAGACCGAGCAAGCCCTCGGCTACCTCGCGGACAACGGCGTGCTGCATCGTGGTCGCGACCGGTTCCACTGGGCCTCGACCGACGCGTTCCCCGCCAACCACGTCTCGCTGCGTCGCATCGGCTGGGACAACTTCGTCATCATCGATGTCGCGACCGGCAAGACCATCGCCGAGCTCGACTGGCACTCGACGCCGACGATGCTCCACGAGCAGGCGATCTACCAGCACGAGGGCGAACAGTATCAGGTCGAGCGGCTCGATTATGAGAACCACAAGGCCTACGTTCGCAAGGTCGTCCCCGACTACTTCACGACCGCGATGCGCCATCAGAAGGTTCGCGTGATCGAGGAGCGGACCCTCATCCCCCTCGTCGGGGCTCGCGCGAGCATCGGCTGGGGCGAGATCAGCGTCGTCGAGAAGGTGGTGGGCTACAAGAAAGTGAAGTTTCACACCCACGAGAACGCAGGCTACGGCGACGTCCGCCTCCCCGAGCACGAGATGCACACGACGAGCTTCTGGCTCACGCTCTCGGAGGAGCTCTGCCAGACCCTCGGGCGTGCCGTCGCCGTCGAGGGACTCACGGGCCTCGCGAATGCGCTCGAGCTCGTGTCGACCCTCGCGCTGATGTGCGATCCGCATGACCTGAGTCGAGCGCTCGAGGACGCCTCGCCCGAAGAGGGGAGTCCGTCGTTCGAGGCGACGGCCTACCTCTACGACAACGTCCCGTGCGGCGTGGGCCTCGCAGAGCGAATTCACGAGCGCGCGGGAGAGCTGCTCGCGAGGGCAGCCGAGCTCGTCGCCGAGTGCCCGTGTGATCTGGGTTGTCCATCGTGCGTCGGCGCCACCGCCCTCGCCGCGAGCGGTGCGAGCAGCGCGCCGGTCACGCCCGGACCGACGGCGCTTCCCTCGAGCACCGTCGATCGCAAGACCGCGGCGCTTCGTCTCGTGCTCGCCCTCGAGCTCGCGCGAGGCCGAGCGCCCGAGCGCGCATCCTAGCCCCGGCGCCTCGACACTGGACGACCTCACGAATCATCGTATCCTTCCGCCATGTCCGTCCTGCCCCGCTTCGCGCTCGCCTCCACGCTCGTGGCGGTCGGCGCTTGCATCGCGTCCGCACCGACGGGGATCCAGCGACGCACCGACGCGGATGGCGGCGCGGGGGGCGGCTCATTCTCGACGACGACGGACGATGCTGCGAGCAGCATCTCCTCGGCCGCCACGGGCTCGACGGATCCTCACGCGATCCTCGGGGTGACGCCACCTCACGGTCCGTTCAACGGCGGCCAGACGGCGATCGTCGCGGGCAACGGCTTCACTCCCGAGGTGCGCGTGTGGTTCGGCGACGTCGAGGCCACCGACGTCATCGCGGTCAGCCCGAACAAGGCGCAGCTCACGGTCCCGGCGAACGCGCCAGGGGGCGTCGACGTGACGGCGCAGAACGGGGACGATGTTTCCACGCGTCGAACCCTCGCGGGTGCCTACACCTACGATGCGCTCTACGCGGAGCCCGACACGGGTCCGGTAGCGGGCGGCACCGCCATCACGATCCGCGGCTCAGGCAACGCCTGGGACAAGGAGGCGCTCGTCGAGGCCTTGATCGATGGCAAGCCCTGCGTCACGACGACGGTGACGGGCCCCGACTCGGTGAACTGCATCGCCCCGAAAGGTACGCCCGGGTCGAAGAGCATTCGCGTGACGACGCCATCGACCACGCGCGACGCCTTCGACGCGTTCACCTACCAGGACAGCGCGGACGGCTTCAAGGGCGGGCTCAGCGGTCCGTCGTTGAGCGGACAGCTGACGGTGCTCGCGTTCGACAACTTCACCGGCGACGCGCTCGCAGGCGCCCACGTCATCGTCGGAGAAGACCAGGTGATGGGCCTCTACCAGCAGGCAAACGCGAACGGGCTCACCGTGTTCGTCGACGCGAAGCTCACCGGCAAGGCCACCGTGACGGTCGCGGCGAAATGCCACTCGCCGATCACCTTCGTCGATGTCCCCGTCGACACCGTCACCGTGTACCTCGATCCGACCCTCACGCCCGAGTGTGCCGGAAGCGGCGACCCTCCGCCGATCGGCGGTAAGCCCACGTTGACCGGCGGCGTCGAGGGCGAGCTCGTCTGGCCGAAAGCTGGCGAGTTCAAGAAGGGCGAGTGGACCAACGTCCCGGCGCCGGCCACGCCCGACGAGGAGCGCGTTGCCTTCGTGTTCTTCGCGACCCGCGACCGCAACCGCAAGTACGTGCCCCCGCCGGAGACGAACGCCGTCTACGAATCGTCACCGGGTGACCTCGGGTACGGATTCAAGGTGACGACGAGCCCAGGGTATCAGGCGATGTACGCGCTCGCCGGGATCCGACACAAGGTGACGCAGACCTTCACCGCGTACGCGTTCGGCGCGACCAAGGGCGTCGGGGTCTTCCCGGGCGAGACGACCGCTTCGACGGTGATCGCGATGAACCACGCGCTCGACCAGAAGCTCGTGCTCGCCCCCTCGCCGCCGGCCTCCGGAGCGAAGGGACCGGACCGGCTCCGCGGCAAGGTCGTGATCGAGCTGGCGCAGTCGTACTTCGCGATCCTCCCCGACTCGGAAAAGACGCCACTCCTGCCGCTCGCGGGGCCGCTCGCGTTCGTCGGCATGCCCCCTCTCGATGGGGTGCTCACCGGTCTCCGTTACCTCGCGGTTGCCGAGGCGGTCACGGGCCCCCAGCTCGGTGCGCCGCTCTCCGCGGTGCGCTCGATCGCGGCGACCTCGACGAGCCAGCCCATCGCCATCGATGGCTTCGTCCGGATCCCCCAGCTCGTGACGCCGAAGGAAGGCACGAAGTTCGACGGCCGCCACCTCGGCACGACCTACCCGACCGGCGGTTTTCCGGCCGACCTCACGGTCTACGAGATCCTCGGTGGCGGCGTGTACTGGCAGGTCGTCGTCCCGGGTTCGGACCACACCGTCACGCTCCCCGACCTCTCGGGCTTCGAGCAAGCGGCGTTGCCACCGGGGCCCCTCGCGATCAACGTGCGCGGCGGCCGCATCGACGGCTTCGATTACGGCAAGCTCACCTACCGGCAACTCCAGGCCCAGGGCATGTCGGCCTACGCGCTCGACACGTTCAACTCGTTCCAGTGAGCTCGCCTTGAAGCGCTGGCTCGCCCCCTACGCGGTCCTCCTCGTCGCAAGCTGCGGCTTCGACGACTCGACCCGCTGGTTTCCGCCTGAACCGAAGCCACCGCCCCCGCCCGTGTGCGAGCTCGGTGTCCGACGCTGCCGCGACTCGCTCGAGGAGTGCGTCGACGGCCCCGACGGCGCGCGCGCGTGGAGCGTCGTCGATGCCTGCGAAGCGCAAGGAAAGATCTGCTCATTGAAGCTCCTCGCGTGCGCGGCCTGCGAGCCTGCCGAGACCTACTGCGATGGCCAGGAGGTCCGCCGTTGCACCGACGACGGCGCCTCGAGCGTGCTGCAAGCCGTCTGCGACCCGAAGGTCGGGCAGGCCTGCCGGGAGGGCGGCTGTCCTCAGCTCTGCGTTTCCGCCGCCGAGGAGAAGAGCAACGTCGGGTGCGAGTACTGGGGGGTCGATCTCGACAATGCGATGATCGACGCGAGCCACAACGCTGCCGCGCAACAGTTCGCGATCGTCGTGTCGAACCCGCAGCCCGACGTGGCGACGACCGTGACGATCTTCCAGGACGACGGCGCGCCGGGCGACGCCCCTGCCCCGAAGGTCGTGACGCAGGCGCTGATCCCGCCGCTCAACCTGCGGGTCTTCAAGCTCGGGCCGCGCGAGGTCGACGGGAGCCCCGAGGGCGAGTTCAACACGGGGACGCACACCGCCCTCACCCGTCACGCGTACAAGGTGACGAGCGATTTCCCGGTCGTCGCGTACCAGTTCAACCCGCTCGAGAACGCGAACGTGTTCTCGAACGACGCCTCGCTGTTGAAGCCGCGCGAGGCGCTCGCCTCGAGCCAGGATTCGCTCGCGCTCGCCTACGTCGTCGTCGGCTGGCCGCAAACGATCGCCTGGACCGGCGACGCCAGCACGAACTTCGATCCCACGAACCCCTTCAACCTACGCGCTTTCCTCACGATCGTCGGCACGCAGCCGAAGACCCGCGTCATCGTTCATCCGACGACCGCCGTGCTCGGTGCCGGCCCAATCCCCGACACGCCCGCCGGCGGCACCCTCGAGCTCGAGATCGACGCCTTCGACGTCATCAACCTCGAGACGCCGAGCTTCGGCTCGTTCGATGCCGATTTCACGGGCACGCGCATCCTGGCCAACCGAGCAATCGCGGTCTTCAGCGGTGGCGAAGCCTCCGACGCACCCCGGTTCGACAGCTTGACCGAACGGCGCTGCTGCGCGGACCACCTCGAAGAGCAGCTCGATCCGGTCCGCACGGCGGGCAAGCGCTTCGCCCTCGCGCACTCGCCCAGCCGGACGCGCGCCGTCAAGCAAGCGGGCGGCGTCGTCGACGAAGCACCGGAGCCCGAATACTTTCGGTTCGTCGCCACCGTCGATCCCGTGACGACGATCAAGACGACGCTCGAGCCACCGAACGACGTCCTCAAGCTGTTCAAGACGGGCGACTTCGTCGAGGTCACCTCCACCCGGGATTTTCTCGCGACCTCCGATCAGCCGATCCACGTCGAGCAGATCATGGCGAGCCAGGACGGCGCGAACGTCCCGCGCGGGCTCCCCGGCGGCGACCCGAGCTTGCTGCTCGTCCCGCCCGAGGAGCAGCACCGGCGCGACTACGTGTTCTTGACGCCCGACAAGTATGCCTTCGACTTCATCACCGTCGTCGCCCCCAACGGCGCAACCGTGTCGCTCGACGGGCAGGTGCTGACGGGCGAACGCTGCCAGCAGTTCGCGACAGACGGCCTGGACGCAGAGGACCGCGGTGGCAAGCCGCCCGAGTTCGTCACGTACGTCTGCCAGCTCAGCTTTCCCATCGTCGCGCCGGACACCGGCATCGTCTCGCCCGGTGAGCAAAACGACGGCGTCCACCGCGTCGTCGCCTCCCGTCCCGTGGGCGTCGTCGTGTGGGGCTTCGACTCCTACGTGAGCTACGCCTACGCCGCTGGTACCGAGCTTCGCGAGATCGCGGCCCCGCGCTGATGCCGCCGCGCGCCTCGGCTGGCGCCCCCTCGCGCCTGACTTCTTCGTCGGTCCACGACCGTACGGCTCGCGAGTCTTGCCAGTCCCCCGCCTTTCGTGAAGATTGCGCATCGCCGTGAGATCCCGTGTCGCCGCCCACGCCACCCTGCTCCTCCTCGCCGCGACGGCCTCGACGCAGGCCCGCGCCGACGCTCCTCGGACGACCTCGATGCACCAGGAGGAGCTCGCCCGTCACGGGCACCTGCCGCGCCCGACCGGCCGACGGCTGCCGCCGCTGCATGCGCTCGACAACTCGGCGCTGAAGCGGGTCGTGTACGGTTACATGCCGTACTGGACGAAGGACCTCGACACGATCCGGTGGTCGGCCCTCACCCACATCGCGTGGTTCAGCGTGGGCGTGAACCCGGACGGCACCATCGGCGTCAAGCACGACTGGCCCGACAAGGAAGCCGTCGACGTCGCCCACCTGCACGGCGTGAAGGTCGACCTCGCCTTCACCTTGTTCAACAACTCCGCGATCACGACGCTATGCAATTCACCGACAGCGCGTGCGCTCGCCGTGAAAAACATGGTTGACCAGATGGAGGCCGGCGGCGCCGACGGCATCTCGGTCGACTTCGAGTTCGTCGCCTCGCCAGCGAAGGCGGGCTTCGTGGCGCTGTTGAAGGAGCTCCGCGAGGAGCTCGACGCGCGCGGGCACCAGGACGCCGAGATCGCGATGGCCGGCCCAACCGTCGACTGGAACAACGGGCTCGACATGCCCGCGATCATGGAGACGCTCGATTGGTTCTTCGTGATGGGCTACGACTACTTCTGGTCGGGCTCGACCTACGCCGGCCCCTCGGGGATCTTGCGCGTCTCGAACGACTGGCTCGGCAAGACGTCGCTCTCCTCCACCCGGACGCTCGCCGAAACC
>Ga0194129_10003932_pt1 | contig 20285 bp, 22 predicted proteins | sample TA2KigCa35mmetaG_FD_150862 | JGI IMG/M metagenome (GOLD analysis project Ga0194129, IMG submission 150862) | Freshwater microbial communities from Lake Tanganyika, Tanzania - TA2015038 Kigoma Deep Cast 35m | ecosystem: Environmental > Aquatic > Freshwater > Lake | place: Tanzania: Lake...
TCGCCAGGTAGCGGCCCAGCCAGCGGTTGCGCTCAGCTGAACTCTGGAAGCTCATGCCATAGGCCCATTCGCTCTGCAGGGTCTTGATGAATCGTTCTGCCTTGCCGTTGGTTCGGGGCGTGTAGGGATTGCGGGCAAGATCAGCGCCCTTCTGTTCAATCAGTTTGGCCAATTGTTGGGGAAATCAAAGGCGTGTAGCCATCAGATAATCACCGACATCATAGACGCCTTATCTGTATCCCTGCTGTCCGACGAAGCACAGGTTTTAAAGGGTGCTCTGATCGGTGAATTCGTTGAAACTCATGGCATGGTAAAGCTGCAAAATCGTGTTACTCATTCAGGCCCCTGTCCCTTGACCGATTTTCTGCCCTGTGACATTTGCCGCCTTCACGGAGATCGAAGCAGTGCTGGCCTCTATGAAATCGGCCGCACTCCATTGTGGATCCTTCGACATCATCCCGATCCGGCACCGCTGGTTGGCTGGTTGCTGCTCGATGCACGCCGTCATGTGGGTGGTCCAGTTGGCTTCAACGCTGATGAGGGCGCCGATTGGGGTTGTTCCGTGCAAAAGGCATGTCGCCTCATCAAGCACCTCACTGGCTGTGATCGGGTGTACGCCATAGCCTTCGGCGAAGGTGCACGCCATTTGCACCTACACCTGATTCCACGCTCCGCAGCGGAGCCGTCTACAGAAGCCTGGGCAGTAGCTGACCTCTATCGAGCGGTGACTTCCGGAGAGAGAAAGGCTGCCGATGCTGCGCAAGTGTCCGCCTTGGTGCACAAGGGCCGACAGCTGTGGCCCTCTCTAGAATCGAGGATCTGACGCTAGCTACCTTCTTTAGGCCCGGCTCTGGTGCAAATAGGCAGCTTAGAAGACGCTTGTTGAAAGCCTACTTCTGTATTTCGGACGCCTTTGCGATCCGGTCGCTACAGCGTTGATAAATTTAAAGCTCATGTATAAATGAGTGGACAGTCGTAGCGGATCACGGCTTTCCCTTGACACTTTTCCCGTTGCCCATTAGAATTGTTATTAACAACAGATATTTTGCTGGGATATGATCGTTTGTGGTATGTTGTAAATTTGACATGTCCTTTTAACTGCTGGCCTGACAGTAGGAGCGTTCTAGAGAGATCTGCTTCTGCGATTACGTCTAAATACATCTTCTTCTGAAAGCGTTAAATGTCTGCCCTCACCCGCTGCCTGCAGGAAGAGGCGGCCGCCATTTCCGCCGCCTCCGAACGTTTGAGCGGTGAGCAGGTCGAAGGGGCCTTAGAGCTGCTGGAGAGCTGTGCCGACCGCAAGGCCAAGCTTGTGATCACCGGCGTGGGTAAGAGCGGCATCGTCGCTCGCAAGATCGCCGCCACCTTCTCCTCGATCGGCCTGATGGCCCTCTATCTCAATCCCCTTGATGCCCTTCATGGCGATCTGGGGGTGGTGGCCTCCGACGACGTTTGCCTGCTGCTCTCCAACAGCGGCGAAACCAGTGAACTCCTGGAAGTGTTGCCCCACCTGAAGCGACGCGGCACTGCCCGGATCGCCCTGGTGGGTCGCTCGGATTCCTCCCTGGCCCGCGGCAGCGACGTGGTGCTGGAGGCATCGGTGGATCGGGAGGTCTGCCCCCTCAACCTCGCCCCCACGGCCAGCACGGCGGTGGCGATGGCGATCGGTGATGCCCTAGCGGCGGTGTGGATGGAGCGGCGCGGCATCTCCCCCGCCGACTTCGCCCTCAATCACCCGGCCGGGGCCCTTGGGAAACAGCTCACCATGACAGTGGCTGACTTGATGGTACCTGCCCCCCAACTGGATCCCCTACAACCCAATGCCCCTCTGGCCGAGGTGATCGCCCGCCTCACCCAGGGAGCGATCGGCAGCGGCTGGGTGGAGGATCCCCAACGGGCGGGCCGGCTGATCGGCCTGATCACCGATGGTGACCTGCGCCGTGCCCTGCGCACCCACGACAGCGACCGCTGGGCCAGCCTCTCCGCCGCCGACCTAATGAGAGCCGATCCGATCACTGTGGCCCCCGATCTACTGGCGGTGGAGGCACTCCAACGCATGGAACACAACCAGCGCAAACCGATTGCAGTGCTGCCGGTGGTGGATGCCAGAAACCAGCTACAGGGGCTGCTGCGGCTGCACGATCTGGTGCAGGCGGGGCTGGCCTGATGCGAAGCTTCATGCGCGAGTGGCAATGGCGCCAGCAGCGGCCGGCCCTGGCGGCCCTGGAACTGCTGGTGCTCGATGTTGATGGCGTGCTTACCGACGGCGGCCTCTGGTTCGATCCGGCAGGGCAGCTCCAGAAGCGCTTTGACGTGCGCGATGGCCTCGGCATCCGCCTGCTGCTGCAGGTGGGCCTCAACCTGGCCTTCCTCAGCGGCGGCAAGGGCGGGGCCTCCGAGGTGCGGGCCCGCCAGTTGGGCATCACGCACTGCCTGGTGGACATTAAAGACAAGTCATTGGCCCTGGCACAGCTGCAACAGCAGCTCGGCGTAACCAGCACCACCACTGCCTTTCTCGGCGATGACCTCAACGACCTGCCCGTGCGCCAGCAGGTCCGCCTGCTGCTGGCACCGGTGGATGCGGCCCGGCCCCTGCGCCGCCAGGCCGATGCCGTGCTTCACCGCCGAGGCGGCCACGGCGCCGTCCGTGAGCTGGCGGAGCGGATCCTGCAGGCCCGCGGCGAGTGGCAGAGCTTGCACCGCCACGGCTGGAGAGATCACAATGACTAACTTACTAGCGGTTAATTACCTATGAAAGTTCAACTTCATCAATACCCAATAACCATTGCCAACGATCGTCCGTTCACCCTGCTTGGCGGTGTGAATGTTCTTGAGGACCTCGACTTTGCCCTGCGCTGCGCGGCTCATTACAAGGATGTCTGCCGCAGGTTGGATATACCGCTGGTGTTTAAAGCCTCCTACGACAAGGCCAACCGCTCCTCGATCCACTCCTTCCGCGGCCCTGGCCTCAAGGATGGCCTGGCAATTCTCCAGGCAGTAAAGGACACCTATGACATACCGGTTATCACCGATGTCCACACGCCTGAGGAGGCAGTCGCTGCCGCACAGGTCGTCGACATTATCCAACTACCCGCGTTCCTTGCTCGCCAGACCGATCTAGTGTGCGCAATGGCCAAAACGGGAGCGGTGATCAACATCAAAAAACCGCAGTTCCTCAGTCCGGAACAGATGCGCAACATCGTGGACAAGTTTCGCGAATGTGGTAATAAGCAGCTTCTGCTCTGCGAGAGAGGTACCAATTTTGGATACGACAACCTTGTGGTCGATATGCTCGGCTTCGGGGTGATGAAGCGCACCTGCGATAACTTGCCGCTGATTTTTGATGTCACCCACTCGCTACAGTGTCGTGACCCCGGAGGCGCTGCCTCCGGTGGACGGCGATCTCAGGTGATGGATCTTGCTCGTTGCGGCATGGCAGTCGGACTGGCTGGTCTGTTCCTCGAGGCTCATCCAAATCCGGCGAAGGCCCGCTGCGATGGCCCAAGTGCCCTTCCTTTGGGCCAGCTCGAGCCCTTCCTGGCTCAAGTCAAGGCGATAGATGATGTCGTGAAACTGATGCCTGCCCTGGAAATCCTTTAAGCAATGGCCGTTTTCTTCAAAAGTCCAATTCCTATTTTCATCGGATACGACCCGCGGGAGCGGGCGGCCACCAATGTGCTGATCGACAGCCTTTATCAACACAGCTCTGTGCCTTTGGCGATCACGCCGTTGGTGACGCCTCAGTTGGAGACCCAGGGCTTGTATCGGCGCAGCCGCGATCCCAAGCAGAGCACCGCCTTCTCATTTACTCGCTTTCTTGTGCCCCACCTGATGGGCTATCAGGGCTGGGCGCTGTTTATGGATTGCGACATGCTCTGCCGGGCGGACATCAAAGCGTTATGGGATCAGCGCGATGATCGCTATAGTATTATCTGCGTTCAGCACGAGCATTGGCCCGGCGAAATGGTGAAATTCCTAGGGGAAGTGCAGAGCGCTTATCCCAAGAAAAACTGGAGCTCGTTGATGCTGCTCAATTGCAGCCGCTGCACCAAGCTCACCGTCGATTACGTGAACACCGCCACCGGCTTGGAGCTGCATCGCTTCCACTGGCTGGAGGGCGATCACGAGATCGGTGCCATCCAGGGTGGCTGGAACCATCTGGTGGATGTGCAGGCTCCGCCTGAGACGCAGGAGGCCTCACCAATGCTGCATTGGACGCTCGGTGGGCCATGGTTCCGGGAGCAGCGCACCATGGGTGGCCCCTTGGCGGCGGAATGGTTTTCCGCCCGCGATGACGCCATGAAGCTGTGGGACTGATGACGATTCAGCGGTCTGTTGTGGCGGTGCCGGCTCGCCTGGCGTCCTCCCGTCTGCCAGACAAGGTGCTGGCGGAGATTGGCGGTAAGCCGATGATTCAGCGGGTGCTGGAGCAATGCGCCAAGGCCCAGGGGCCGACGGCAGTGGTGTTGTGCACCGATAGTTCCCGCTTGCAGCAGTTGGCTGAGGGTTGGGGTTTCCCGGTGCTGATGACCTCGGAGGCCTGCAGTTCCGGCAGTGAACGGATTGCCTCGGTGGCTGATCAGCTGGTGGCCCGCGCCTGGGGTGAGTCTGCGGATGGCTGGGATGCAGGTGCCCGTGAGCAGCGCCTGGCCAGCACGGCGGTGATCAACGTGCAGGGAGACCAGCCTTTCCTTGAGCCGGATGTGGTCACCGCGATGGTGGATGAATTCGGACGGCATGATCCAGTGCCAGCGGTGGTGACACCGGTGTATCGCCTTCAGCCCGAGACCATCCACAATCCGGCGGTGGTGAAGACGTTGTTGGCTCATGACGGACGGGCGCTCTATTTCTCCCGCTCCGCCATTCCTCATGTGCGGGATGTGGACCCTGCTGCGTGGCATCAACACACGGATTACTGGGGCCATGTGGGCATGTATGGCTTCCGCGGGGATGTGCTCGCGGCCTGGGATCAGCTTCCGGCGTCGCCGCTGGAGGATCTAGAGCGGTTGGAGCAGTTGCGTCTGATTGAAGCGGGCCAAACCATCGCCACCTTTCATGTGAAAGGGTCCTCGCTATCGGTCGATACCGCCGAGCAGTTGGATAAAGCCAGATTGATTCACAAAGAATTAACACTGCCAAGCACTACTTCCATCCAATGAATATCAGTGATTTTTTCAAGAACTCATCTCTGCAACGTAGAAAGTTGCATCTTGGCTGCGGATCTGTTTACAAAGAAGGCTGGTGTAACGTTGATTACTATGAAGGCTGTGAAACTGACACCCATCGTGGAGATGTAGCCAATACTCCTGATGTCTGGTGCGATATCAAGAGGCTAAGTTGCGAAGATGAGACAATTGATGTTATTGCCCTTTATCATGTTTTAGAGCATTTTTATAAGTACGAAGTTTCCGACATCTTAGATGAGTTTCAGCGAGTTCTTAAGCCAGGCGGAATTTGCATAATAGAGATGCCAGATCTATCACGCATTCTCTGGCTATTGCTGCTTGTTCCTTTAAGAGAAGAATTGCCAGGAATGTCCGATAAAGATGCGATTGAAGCTCAACTCTATGGTGCCTCCTGGGAAAGAAATGAGAAATGTTACCCATATCACAAGTATGTTTGGAGGAGAAACGAGTTTGTTGATTTTTGCTTGACCAAGGGCTTTGACACGGTCCTAGAAACAGGAGCGACATTATCCCATAACCCTACTAGAGACATGGCAATTATTCTAAAAAAACCATTAACTCATTTTTATTGTACTGCAGATTCGCGCAAAACACAAGCAGATGAAGTGCTTCAATATGGAAATAAGCCTCGACGTATTCTTCGTCAGGTCAGAAGCTATATAAGAATGAATTATCTTGGAATTAGCTCTTATCTTAGAAAGATTAATGATCATGCATAATACCTTTTCTAAAATTGTATTTATACTTGGCCTTGCAAGAAGAGCCTCATTATCCCGACTACTAATTAGTACATTTTTTGCACTTTCTGCATCCTTATTTCAGTTACTTTATATTTATTATTCTGCTCAGTTTGCTAAAAGCATAGCATCCGAATCGGCAGATAGATTCAGCTTGGCTCTTATTTCCATTTTCTGGATTTCAATATCTGGCCTTGTTGCATCAGCTTTTTATTGGCTTACACTTTTTACAGGAAAACATGCCTGCCGCGAAATATCAACAGACATATGCAATTCGTTTTACATTTCATATATAGAATCAAGTCCATTCAAACTTAACAGCTTAGAGCCTACAGAAGAAATTTCAACTCTAACAGTACAGCTTAATCAGTTCGCCGTAGGAGTAATTTACCAAATTACCCCACTTTTGCTAGCTCTTCTCAATAGCTTGTTTATATCTATAGCAATAATTATAGAGTTAAATTTAATTGGTGTTGGTCTAATTTTTGCATTGGGGTTATTAGTTTCAGCTTATACTGCAAAAAATAAAAAAAGAATTACTGCAATTTCAAGGATTTTTAGAAAGCTTACGATATCTGAGCTTAGGTTAGCAACTGATGCAATTCTCTCCAGGCCTCAACTAGAGGACCCGAGATTAGCGTCCCAACTTTCAGATGAATATTCTAAAATTATTTACAGTTTAAGAGACTCGCAAGCGTTATCGAGATACATACTATTAGCTTCCAAACCGTTAATTGAATCCGTGGTTTATATAGGATTATTGGCATATGTATTTTTTATCTTTCAATACAATACTTCTCAGTTAGCTGTCACTCAGCTTATGGTTTTTTTAGTGGTTCTAGTATCAGCTTTTCAAAGAGCTATACCGGCTTTGAATATTTTAAGTACTGCTGTGAACTCCGTAAGAACCTCTGGGAGCTCCATAAATAAGTTGTATTCCACTAAGAAGTATTTAGATAAAAACAAGCTGTCTTCATTGCATGTTTTCGATTTAAAGCCCAAAAGTCCATTGACAACCAAATTAAATTACCCCTTTACAGTTAAAGCGCTCAAATTCAAACTTGGATCAAGAATAATATCTTGTAGTTATCTATCCTTCAAGCCAAATTCAAGAATAATGGCTTTAGTTGGCCCATCGGGCATAGGAAAGTCATCCGTACTGAAAACCCTATTTGGCTTGAATGAAATAGAATCCGGTAGTTTGACTATTAGTTCGGAGTATGTTACAAATATGTTCAATAAAACTCTGCATTCTCCAGGCTATGATCTAAAATGTTTTGATGAGCGGTTTGGGTTAGTATCTGCATTTGCGATGCAAGATACCTATCTATTTGAGGAAAGAAGTGTCTTATTTAATATTACATTCGAAACAGATAAGGATCTTGTTGAGGCCGAACTATTAGCAGAAGCTCTCTATTGCTCATGTCTTGATCCGTCAGAAAGCAATAATATAGGCAAGGACTTTCTTGATATTATCGTGAAGTCAAGTGGTACAGTACTAAGTGGGGGGCAAAGAAAAAGAATTGGAATTGCAAGAGCAATCTATGCAAATAAACCAATTATCACTTTAGACGAACCGACCGCTGGTTTAAACCATGATCTCGAGATCCAACTCTCCAATCGGTTATTAGAGTTATCTCGCAAAAAATATCTAATCATCTCCTCTCACTCAAAATGCATAACTGACCTGGCTGACACTATTTACTCGATGAAACAAGCTAATAATTCTCCCAATATTTATGTTACTAGAGACGGCACAGGAGAACAATCTGTGATTCAACCCCATATGATATGAGGAGGATAGACTCATGAATATGTTTCACAATTCCGACGAAAAGAATTCACCAATAAGGCAAACTTCACGATTAAAGCGCTTTGTGGGGAGGTCATGTTCTCGACTAATACCCAGAAGTCTTATTTTAATTGCACTAAGAATTGCATATCACTCTAAACTGACCAAGTACCACATACCTGGGATTTCTGCATTTGCAAGAGCTGCTGATCCAGATTTTCTCCGACGATTAGGAATAGTTTTATCTTGTAAGTATAAGGTTGTCAAATCAATTGATGGATTCTCTTACTTATGTGATGTCAACGACCACATTGGCTACTGGCTTTATGTAAGAGGCTACTTTGATTTGCTACCTACCCAGATATTCACTCAACTTCTAACTACTATTACCCCACTATTCTATTTAGATCTTGGAGCGAATATAGGAACAACAATGATACCGCTTGCATCCAAGGTTCCGACCCTCGCAGTCGACATGAATGACAACTCCTTTTATCAGCTTTCCTACAATAACTATCTAGCAAATAGTAAAGCAATCTTGGTAAAAGCTGCTCTTGCCGAGAATTGCAGAATCAAAGATGAGTTTTTAACCAGTATCAGTTATTACATCAACCCTGGGAATGCAGGATCAACTTCGATGCTAGAGGGTTTTAATAAGAGCAAAACACAAGAAGTTAGATATGCATTCGCCACATCGATTGATCATCTCCTAAGCGCGTTCTGTGACGTAGACAAGATTTCTGACTCTGATATAGTCTTCGCAAAAATTGATCTTGAAGGGCTTGAACATAAAGTATTAAAACATTCTTCTCTACTTCGCTCAAACATTATTGGCCTAATCGAATATAGGCCAGATTTAACAGCTGATACATCAGCAGCAGTTATTCAGTTATTAATTAGCAGTGGCTTTGAAGTAAGAACCGTTGTCAACTTGGGAACTCTTTTAAAACCTAGTTTTAAGCTTTTTCCATTTGATCCCAATGTCAAGCAAGAGAATGTAATATTTTATAAAGAGTCAAGTCAAGGCATGATTGATACTGCACTTAGCTCTAATTAGAATTATGATACTAAAGTACCTTTTAAGTGGACGAGCTGTTGCTGATTTAAAACATCTTCGAAATGTAATTGATCTATGGCCCTCCGAATTTCAACCTCCTTCTGTTATTAATTCTCTTAGTCAAGTACAAGACTCAGATACTATTATCACAACTGGATATCTTGGCATGTCTTATAGTCTGATCAAGAAACATAGCGCTTCGAAGGTCTTTATTATCGATAATGGCCTATTCTCCAGCCACGGAGTACCATTATTCCGCCTTCTCGACGGTAGACTCGATACATTATTCAATTCAACTGACAATGCTTCCATCTTGCCAGTAATTGAGAAACAGGCAATCGTTATGGCGACCAGATTTCAAGCTAATTCTATATCGAGCCATGATTCGTTGGAATTACCATGGTCTATACCAATCAAGAGAATATGCAAAGTCAAACTTTCAGAATATTTGCTTGAATATAATTCTTTGCTGGCTTCTGAGAAGAGAAGTTCCCGAATAATTGGCAAAGAATATGCAATGGCACTAATAGATCCTATCTCAAATTCTCCAATTTTGAGAAAAATTAGATTCTATAAACGAGATTCTATCTATATATTGCCCACATTCAAATCGATTATTGCACCTAATTCCACTTTGGCTTTTTGGGCTTATTGGTTTAATAAGAAGGTTCTAGTCTCAAGGGTAAACCCTTTTTATGCTTATTCTAAAAAGCAAAGCCACGACTCGCGTGACAACTTGTTGATTTATTTGAGTAGAATTAGTTTTCAGATGCGCGACATCGCCCAGTATGTTTATAATCAAAACGAGTGATGTATACAGTCACAGTACACGATTTGTTCCATTTATTTCTTTTATGGACAAGAATTTCTAATTCTCTTACTTATCAGATTTTCATTATACTTGCTACCAAGTCTCAGACTCTGAGAAATCTTGGCCCAGCTTCAACAATGACTAAAAAAGCTATGAAGGGATATGTCCTCATACGTCTTATCATTGAATCATTTTTTCTTGCAACTAGCTTGCCAGAATTCTTTTTAACTTTTAATAAGCCAAGGAGGCATCATTATCCGTACAAAAGACTATTTATATATCCTGACAATGATGGTTGGGTGCTAACGGGAATCGCAAAGGACTTCGTCGAGCATATGCCTAATGCAGAATCACTAAGTTTTAGACATTTTGTTGATATATATCATGAATATCAAGGTTTATCAGGATGTACATTCTTTTACTTACACCATGATCTCTATGTGAGATTTTCGGATAGGTATCCGTCTTCAAGACCCCAATCAATTGTCTACGTCCCTCATCTCCGCACGGTCACGAACCAGCTCCTGCACAAACTCATACTCTCTAAAAGAGTTTATTGCCAGTCAACAAATGATCAAATCCGTTTAATTGGTTTGGGATTATCATTTGGTCATGCTGATAGTCTACCTGTCGGATTCGATCCGAAAAACTTTCCATCCTCTAGCCTAGCTTTAGGTAATAAAAGACCTTACGATATATGTTTCAGTCTTCCATATCGTTATATGAAGCGTGGTTCCCACTATTATAAGCGAAAGAATGTAGATTTTCTTCAGAACTTGATTCTAAAGCTTTCAGTATCCCACACTATCCTTATCCTAGGCGAAGAATGGGATAATTCTATATTTAGTTGTTCCGACAATGTTCATATAGTTAATCCTTCATATGCTGACAAGCATAAGTGGTTGTTGCAGTCAAGATTATTTGCTTCATTATCTTTGATTGAGGGAGGCCCTGTTTCCCTTTTGGAAGCAATAAGCAGTGGGTGCTATGTTGTAGGGTTTAATACCGGACTATTAGATCAGCTTGTACACGATTTTCCTGAGAGAGTGTTTTCTGTTCCCGTATCGACCAAACCTGACATGGTCATATCTAGTGTAATTTCTATTCTGGCTCTTTTGCCTCCTACGCATCTGGAATGCAGTAAAGATTATCAGAAACTTTGCCGAGATTATTCATTTAAGAGTCTCGCTCAAGGTCTTGAGAGATATTTCTAATTCAGTTATGAACGTTACCATGTTCATTGATGTCATTCTTTCAAGGGTTTCGGGACTTTTCCCCCCATTACGATATCTTGATTCTAATTCGCTGTCTTCTCTTAAAACCCAACTCGTTTATGAGATACCATCACTAGAAGCTATTGTCTATGATGACCCTACCCTTAAATATGACAGAATAATCTTTCGGAGAGACCGGTATGGAATAATGTGTGCTTGTGCTATACCTCTTTAAGTGGATCATTATACTTGTCCCCATATTTTAGTCAATTAGATCTTTCTAAGTTTTATGCATATGAATATCAGTCTCTATACGGTCGTAGTGGAAATAAAGACCATGTCATTCAGCGACAGATATGTAGATCTTATGTTTGGAATGATCTGCTGACTGCACCTATTGGTCATTCTGAAAACCCGAAAAAGACTCTAGAGATTGGCGCGAGCTACGGCTTCTGTAGTAATAACCTCGATAAGATCAATAAAGGCGCAATCACTGCATATGTATTAGAGCCGTCACGAGAGCAGGCACTTCTCATTCAACAAGAGTTTACCAGCCTAAAAGTTGTTGATAAACTTGATAGGTTACACTGCCCAGTAGATCTTGTCTTTGCGGATCATGTTTTTGAACATATAACTAATCAATTTGACTTTTTAAAGGATTGCATTTCAAGCCTGTCCTCTTCAGGAATAGCCTGCTTCGCTATTCCTTTGGTCGAGCATTTTGATGAAATAGGCAATAAGCCTATATTTCAAATATACACATTTCTCACTGCCGCTATTATACATATAAAACGTTCGTTTTTATTGCTCACCACTTAAGCTTGGTTGCATTCGAATATCTTATGGAGGCTAGAGACCCGGGCGAAACATTTATTTGTTTTGTTCTTAAATCCAATTTCAACTTAACAAATAAGCTCAACTCATCTAATTGCTTTGAAGATTTGAGTTCTAAGCTCTTTGATGACAGTTATTATGAGAAATTGCCATCAAAACTAAGAAATAAGCTCTTCTGTTCAAGTCTCATGATCACAATGCATTATTTTTTCGGAAAAGCTAAACGGTTCGCTTTAAGGTAATTCATGATGCAGGTTTCCCGAACTTACTTAATATTCGTCTTTTCATCAATTTTTGCAGTAATCTTTAAGTACTTGATTTATATTGCTAATCCAAATATTGCCAAACTAACAGATTTTTCATCCTATGATACTATTTTTAGAGGTGATGCTGAAGATGTCGGCTTCTATCCAGTTTTTATTGCCATTAAGAATTTCTTTGTTCATTTTGAAATTCCGTATCCTGTCTTCCAGATTATAGTTTCGTCTCTCTATACAATCTCTATATGTACTTTCATATTGTTGTCTCTGAAATCGCTTAAGCTTAAATCCAATTCAATTCGGATGGCCTCAGCGTTCATTGTAATTCTTTATGCGTTAGTTTCATATTCTTCTCTCAAGTCTTTTTCGCTTGCTAAGTTCTACCTATCTATTTCTATACTTGGCTTCTCTTGCTGCACAATTAGCCCTAATATCGTTAGGCTGGCTTCTCCATCGCTTGTCAATCTTGCTTGTGCTCTGCTTGTATCTCCCCAAACCACTCCAGCGCTTATCCTTTATTCAATGGACGGGATAAAGAAATCTTTTGCGTCTTTTTATAGAACACTTAGTAATATGAGAATCGCCAATCTATCTGTATCTACCAAGAAAATATATAGATTTATAATCATAGCCTTTGCTTTATTCATTTTCTCGTACTTTCTGTCTCTATCGCCATTGCTAAAGGACGGCAGCAGTGAAATTCATTCACTATTATACATATCCCTTATTGATAAATTGAACGCATATCTGCCCTTTGATATTCTACCCCTATGGCCTTTACTGTGCCTTTTGTGTATCGTTCTGATATTTATATTATGCTTTTGGAGTGGTTCGACTTATTTGGTCTTATTAGCATCTTCCACTCTAATTGTCTTCTTGTTTGGTACAAATAGATTTTCTCCCCTGGTTCCATTCATCACTTTTTCACTTTTAAGTCAGCGCCCTCTCATTTGCATTTTCTCGATTAATCTGTTCCTTAGTTACGAGATTATTAAGGGTATTGGGCTTCTAATGTGACTATTAACTTATGTGCTATAGCATGGAACGATTCCAATCTCTTTGGCTTTACGCTTTTATTCCGCGAGTATTTGCGTTCTAACTCTGCTCAAGTCTCTCTTAACCTCTATCTTGGTCCTAAGGTTAGCAAGGAAGTCCGATCTGCATTCAGTTCCTCTCATTTTGGCTCCATTTATCCAGTCGATAACTTTAGGGTGCATGAGCTTGGTTCAAAGATTGACTTATTTTTCTTTTTCGTTGCTGGGTCTACTTTTGCTGGTCTCTTAAAAAGAATATTTTCTAGACATAAAGAATGCTCTGATGCATGCTTTCTGCCCTCTCCGTCAAATCCCCCCCTGCTCTTTCTTCTGCCTCGCGAGGTTTATTTCTACGGCGATGGCCTAGGTTCTACTCCTTCTTTTAACTATCAATGGCAGCCGAGTATCTTTAGATTGCCACCTCTTAGTTTTTTGAGGTATACTACTTTGTTTGTAGATAGGCATCTTCTGGGGCGCACAAAGAATATTTCGACAAAGTCTTTCTACGATTATTTGCGCGGACCAGAGATTAGGGTTGAGATGAATAAAATTGTAGAGTTCTTGTATCTGCGTAATGCCGCAATCTCTGCCTACTTAGGCAAATGTCCATTCGGCTCATCAAATATTATAATCGTTCTTTCTGTGTTGTCTCCAACTAGGTGTTCTTTTCAGTCTGAGATTGACTTGTATGTAGACCAACTTCAATGTTCTTACTCCCAAAACCTTGCAGACCTGGCGAACTCCTCTATTTTTATTAAGTTTCACTTTCATCATTCTAGGGACTTCAAGGATAGCTTTATCGCCCATTTCTCGTCTAGGCTTGGTCTCCAGGTTTATTGTCTTGAGCTTAATATTCCGATTGAAGCGATTTGTTGTTTGTTGCCTCTTTTCTTCCCTTCCCAGAGTTTCACATTCTTTTGTTTTCAGGAATCTATGCGTCTTTTGAGCTTGTTGGCTGATTATGGGGATTCTGCTTCTCGGGCTGTTGGCATTAAGTTCGGATTCGAGGATTTACTTTTGATTCGACATCTTCCACACCGCGAGGCATTGAAAAAGATTCTTTATCAAAACACACTGAGATCTAAGAACTATGACCCCTGAATGCAAGCTTGCTGCATTCGTTCTTTTATCAAGAGAGTATTTGTTAATTCATTTCACCAGTTTAATGAATTAAGTTTTCATTGTGCTGTTTTGGCTCAAGGGGTGGCGGGAGGGGCTGAGTGCGGTTCTTATTGCATTCTAGCTGCGCCCCAGTTTCTAGGAAGTTAGTTCTCGGGCAACTTGCCGACAATCTTCTCCCAGATAGAATTAGATCCCTTCTGAATCTTAAGTATGGTTTCGCCTTCTCATCGATCACTTCCTTAGAATGATATTTGTTCTGATCTTGTCAATGACACAGTCTACAGCTCAAATCTTCCTATACTCGCTAGCTATTTTGAACGCCTACTTAGTAGGTATCTTAATGGTAGATCTCATGGTCACCAACTATTCGCTCTGTTGACGCTTTCCTGCTGGTCTCTTTTGCACGGAATAGAATTTAGCTCTCCTAGAGTCTCTGGTCATAATGCCCATAATTCATGCTGACTTAGTACTAAGCCTCTTTATCTCGCGCCTTGTTCTGTCTCTGATTTAATCAGCACTCTTCCTAGCCCGATAGGCTTCGATCATTCATCTTGCCCCAACTCCGCACCTTCTATACATGACCAAAATTCTTATTACCGGTGGAGCTGGTTTTATCGGCTCACGTTTGTCTTCCGATCTTCTAGCAGAAGGTTTTTCCGTTCGTATTCTTGATCAACTCAGCACACAAATTCATGGCAGCTTGCCAATCGGTCTGGATTGGTTGGAATCGCCTGACGTTGAATTCATTCGAGCTTCAGTCCTTGATCGAGAAGTATTAGCTCGCTGCGTTCAAGGTGTTACGACAATCGTCCATCTCGCCGCGGAGACCGGCACAGGGCAATCTATGTATGATATTGCCTCTTACAACAATGTTAACTCACAGGGTACAGCACTTCTGCTTGATGTGCTTGCAAGCACTCCCAACCATTCCGTTAACAGGATAATTCTTGCCTCTAGTAGGTCTATCTACGGTGAAGGCGCCTATTTCTGCTCATCATGCAAGGCCCGACAGTTCCCTGGTTCTAGATTGGCTGCTCAACTTTCCTCCCATCAGTGGGACCCTCTCTGCCCCTCTTGTTCTATTTCACTAACTCCTGTTCCTACTCGCGAATGTGATCCAGCATCCCCAGCATCCATCTATGCCGCTACGAAGTATGCCCAAGAACACCTGATTCGTATTGTTTGCCATTCCCTTGGGATAGATTATGCAATTCTCCGTTTTCAAAATGTCTACGGTGAAGGACAGTCTCTTAAAAACCCCTATACTGGGATCCTCTCTATCTTTTCTACTCGCATAAGGCGTGGTCTCGACCTTCCTATCTTTGAAGATGGATTAGAGACTCGAGATTTCGTTCATGTCGCTGATGTTTCGCGTGCTGTAGTTGCTTGTATCATCTCATCAGAGTGTATTTCTAATGTCCTAAATGTTGGCAGCGGCCAGGCCACCAGTGTCTATTCTGTTGCGCAGCAACTTAATGTTGCGCTTGGAAGAGAGGCCCCACTTAGAGTTACCGCCGAATACCGCCTTGGTGATATCCGGCACAACTTTGCGGATATATCGCGTATTAAAAAGCTCATCCCTGAATTCCCGCTGGTTTCTTTGTCAGAAGGTTTAACACGTTTTGCTAAATGGATTTATGATCAACCACTGCCAGAAGACGGTCTCGATCGTGCCAACCAGGAACTACGTGCTCGCAATCTCATGTCATGAACACATCCGCACATCCTCTCAAGTCATCCTCAAGGAAATTTCACCTGGTCCATGGTTATCTATACGTTTTTTCTATCTGGTTCGTGGGGAATGTTTTCTCCACCATCTTTAAAGTTTGTGCTTTTTTATCTGTTTCTCACCACGTTATCTAGCTGTTCTTTTTGTATAGAATCACCCATAGTCTATACCGCTATCGAATTTTAGTTTTAGCAGAACTCTTCTCTTCGTTTAACTTCCTCTTTTTTTTGAATTTAGATTGCACCTGCTTCCCCTATAGGGCCAGGTCTTTATCTTCCGCACACATATGGAACTGTCATTAGTGCTTATTCAATAGGCTCTGATGCTACTGTTTTTCAACGATTAACGCTTGGTGCTAAGCATCTTGTTTTTAATTACGATCCATCCTTCTGGCCAAAGTTTGGTTATGGCATCATGCTTGGTGCTTGTAGCAAATTTCTCGGAGACATTCCTATTTGTGATAACGTAACTATTGTCGCCAATTCTGTAGTTCTTCCTTTCTTCCTCTTACTTGTGTAGCCGTTGGTGTTCCTGCTAATCCACTCTATTTGTGACATTGTCCCAATATCCTGTCCTTATGGACAATTATTCTTCTGCTTCATCATCTGTTCTTCTTATTTCCCCTAAAACCTACAACTACCATAATATTCTTCGTCACTCACTTGAAGGCTCTGGTATCAATTGTCTGTGGATTGATGAAAGGCCTTACTCCCACTTTCTTTTTAAGACGCTGTCTCGTGGATTTAATTGGCTTGCTAGGCGTATCTCCATTGACTTCTACATTAGTCGTGTCCGCTCTCTAGCTTCTGCCGGATTTTCCCCTTCGCACGTCCTGGTTATTAAGGGCGAAGCGATTCACGCTTCCGTACTAGCGTACATACGATCCATCTTCCCGCAGGCAAAGCTTGTTCTGTATTTCTGGGACTCCTGCCAAAATCTACCTGGTCATCATACAATTCTCCCCTTTTTTGATGTAATAGCTTCCTTTGACTCTCGGGACTGCTCTATTAATAATTGGCTTTATTATCCTCTTTTCTCTGGTAATGCGGCGGAAGCCCTGGCGGGCGGTTCAAAATCTCGATCAATGTTTCCGCGCACTTACGACTGGAGTTTCGTTGGTGTTGTTCATTCGGATCGTCTGAAGGTAATCGATCGACTCATTCGAAGCTCTCCACCTTCTTGCCGTTTCTTTGTCTATATTTACTTCCCATCTCTTGCGCACATATTCTGGTTTCTTGCTTCGTCGCCTTCTTCTTTTCTCCGTTTATTGCCCTATACTAAGACATCTCCTCTTTCCCCCGAGCGACTCTCCCTTATCTACGATCAATCGTTGTGCATTGTCGACGTGCATCATCCATCCCAAAGTGGTTTAACAATTCGGACAATTGAGTCGCTCCTTTCTGGCATCAAGCTGGCTACCACTAACTCATGTGTATCGAAGGAACCATTGTTCTCTCCCGATCGAGTTCTAATACTTGACAGGTCTTCCCCTCATATCTCACCTGTTTTTCTGGACTTATCTTTTTCAGACATTCCAGACTCCATTGCCTCTCCTTATAAGCCTGCTCGCTGGGTTACTGCTCTTTTGAACCTTTAGGGGAATTTTATTGGCTCTCTCTACCTATGGATCTTCACCTTTTCGGTAGTACAACGGCTGTTGGGTATGCATTCCTGAATCTTGCTGTGTCAAGTGGCGTGTTTGACGCTGTTATTCCTTATTCTCGACGTCAGTCCCTTGGCTCTACGCATGCAACTCTTGTTGATTTGAATGGACCTGATAGCTTTCTTCCGTCAGGGGCTCTTGGTACACATTCTGTCTTAGTGAGCTTCGCTCCTATTTGGCTCTTGTCATCTTTTCTTGAGCGAATCAGCCTCAGCCATCCTCATTGGTTCTATGGTTTTCGTGGCGTGGTTGCTTGCTCTTCTTCCTCTGCTATTACTAAACGATTTGCTAGCAATCGTTTTGACCGCGACCTTGTAGCCAGGCTTCTTGTCGCTGAAGATCAGCTTCTCGATACTTGTCGGCGTCTATCAATCTCTTGCATTATCCTTAGGCCGACAGTTATTTACGGCAAGGTTGGCCCCTACGGCGATCAAAACTTAAGTTTATTGCTCCGCCAGATGCGCCGTTTGCCCTTCTTTCCGTTGCCGGCAGAGACTGGAATGCGCCAACCAATACACGCCACACAGCTTGCTTCTGTGGCCCTTCACTTGGTTCAGCAGCTTACAGATGACGGCTGGGAACACTTCTTGCCAGACCGTCTTGCCGTTGGTGGTGATACCACTCTTACCTACGCACAGATGCTAAGAGACCTTCAAAAAGTCCACGCGCCCGGTGACCCAGTCCTGCGTTGTCGTTTTCTTTCCATCCCGAATCGACTGTTCTTCCTATTGTCCGCACCACTCTTCCTCCGATCTCCCAAGGCCTTCGAAGCCGTACTCCGTATGGGAGTTGATCTCTCTGGTTTCACCCCAGCACACCAACTGCTCGGCTCAGAACCTCAACCCTTCCCAGTGCTTCCTCTGGCCTGACTGTTTTGCTTGTATTTCTCGAGATTGTTCTTGGCGCAATTGCTAGCTCGGTTCTCTTGTATTTGTTGATCCCCAGCCTTAATCGTCGCCTTCTTGATCAACCCAACGATCGCAGTTCCCACCTTCATCCCACACCTCGTGGCGGAGGCGTTTCTTTTCTCTTTGTGGGAACCGCTGCTTGTGCGCTGTCTTGGTGCTTCAATTCTACTTCCTCACCGGTTTCGTTGCATATCATTGGTGTACCCTTGCTTGCCTTGCCACTTGCCGTTGTTGGTTTTCTAGATGATCGATATAACCTTTCACCCCTCTTCCGCTATGGCATTCAGTTGCTTACAGCAGCTCTTCTTGTATTGATTAGTCCGATTAAGCCGCTCTACCTGCTGCTGCCCATCCTTTTATTCGCTGTCACTGCCGTCATCAACTTTACAAACTTCATGGACGGCCTTGATGGCCTAGTGGCAGGCTGCATGACTATTATTATATCCGCTTTATCTCTGGTGCTCTGTGCCCCTTGGCCGTTGTGGGTTCTGGTCGGCTCTCTTGTCGGCTTCCTGCGCTGGAACTGGAGCCCCGCGAAGGTGTTTATGGGTGATGTTGGCAGCACTTTTCTTGGTGCTGTTTTTGCAGGCCTGTTGCTTCAGTCCCAAAGCTGGCCGGGCGCTCTTGGCGCCCTCCTTGTAGCCACTCCCCTGCTTGCAGACGCTTGCTTCTGCGTACTCCGCCGATTGCTAGCTGGCCAGCGCGTGTTCCAGCCCCACCGTCTTCATCTGTTCCAGCGCCTGCATCAAGCAGGCTGGTCTCACGCCCGCGTGTCCCTCACTTACATCGCGGCTACAGCGGTGCTTGCGGTGGCCATGCTCGCGGGAGGCTGGCCTTGGGTGTTCGGCCTGGCCGTTGTGGTGCTGCTGGTTGGGATGTGGCTGGATCAGCGTTTGGCGGTGCCCTTTGCTGTGGCGTCCCAGAGCTGATGCCGCACCGTTGGTTGATCCTCGGATCCGGCGGCTATGGCCGCTCGGTTGCCGATGCCATCAGAGCGCAGGGCGATGACGTGCTCGGCTTCCTCGATGACACCCGTCCCGCCGATAAACACTTGGCCGGCGTCCCCGTGCTTGGACCCCTGCATCTGGTCAGGGGCGTGAAGACCCAGCTATGCCCTGAAGGAGCGCCAACTCCCGATCGGTTCGTGGTGGCCATTGGCAATCCAGTCCTGCGCCAGCGCTGGCAGCGCGTGCTGGTGGGCTTAGGGGCTCCAGTGGGTGTAGTGGTTCATCCCTGTCCGTGCGTGCGTGCATCAGCTCAGTTGGCTCCCGGTTGCGTGGTGTTGGCCGGTGCCGTGATTAACGCCGATGCCCGGCTTGAGCATGGCGTGCTTGTCAACAGCGGCGCCGCTGTCGACCACGACGCGATCTGCGGCGCCTCCAGCCAGCTGGGCGTCAACGCCGCCATGGCCGGCGGCTATATTGATGTGGACCTCGGAGATCGGTCCAGGGTGAATGAGAGTCCTCATCCGGCCAGACTGGGCCGGGGACTCGACCATGAAAAGCACCAGGCACACGGCGGAGCAAATGATCCGCAAGCTGAAAACTGCCGAGCAGCTCATCGTCCAGGGCAAGACCGTCGCCGACGTCTGCCGCGTGATCGAGGCGACGCAGCCGACCTACCACCGCTGGCGGCAGCAGTACGGCGGGATGCAGGCCGAGGAGGTCAGGCGGCTGACTCAGCAGGAGAAGGAGAACGCCCGGCTCAAGAAGCTGTTGGCAGAAGAGGAGCTGGAGAAGGCGATGCTCAAGGATCTCGCCGAGGGAAACTTCTGAGCCCGGAACGCAGGCGCAGGGCCGTTTCGGTCCTGCAGGAGCGTACCGGGCATCTGAGCGCTTGGTCTGCCGTGTGGTGGGTCAACATCGCAGCACCCAGCGCCACTCAGTCAAGGTCGTCTCGATCGAGGAGGGAAAGCTGCGTCATCGTCTCCGCGAGATC
>Ga0194129_10003935_pt1 | contig 20241 bp, 21 predicted proteins | sample TA2KigCa35mmetaG_FD_150862 | JGI IMG/M metagenome (GOLD analysis project Ga0194129, IMG submission 150862) | Freshwater microbial communities from Lake Tanganyika, Tanzania - TA2015038 Kigoma Deep Cast 35m | ecosystem: Environmental > Aquatic > Freshwater > Lake | place: Tanzania: Lake...
CCATAATTATAAGCAATATTATATTTTATACCACTCTCGCAGTATCGAATAAAGTATATTCTCCTTTTTATCAAACATACGCCACTCCTCTTCAATCATAACAATCTCCCGACTAACTTTATCCTTCTTCGTTTGAATAACCAGATTGTCTTCAATACAAGCAAACACGTCGCTATCATTTATTAAACTCTGGTCATATTGGTCCATCATCCCTTTTATTGAACCGAACTTGTTCAATATTCCTTTGAGTCGCGTCTTATGTTCCGCCACAAATTTCCCCACCAACTTCGTCGATTTCTCCTGAACAACTTCCGTCGATTTAATAAATTTAAGAATCTCCACAATTATCTCCTCATTATCAAATTCCCTCTTGAAACTATACATTTTCCGGATTACTTTTGAAAAGTCGTTCTCATACATAATACAATACTTTATCGAAAATGCGAATAAGTCGTTCATTTCCACACTGAGCAGACGCAATAAATTACAAACTAACTGACACCGCTGTAAAAAAAATAAAAAGAACAGATAGCAATCGGTTAACGATATTTCCTTATCATCTCTATATCCCCTTTCTAAATATTTTTCTATTATATTTTTCAATTGAATAATACCTTCCATATAATACAATAAAATAATTTTTAATTTTTAGATAAAAGTAATAGCGACCTAAATTTTATCAATGAACTCCCGAACGTAATTTGAATAGACCACGTCCTTCGTCATCTCTTTTATCCCGCTCATTTCCAAAAATTCATCTACCCTCTTCGCTTTCCCACTCCCATATAATTCAAGGTCCTTGAATACCCGCTCCTCAGCAATCCGCGACTGATAAAATCCCGCGATTTTACACAAGCGCAAAAAACTAATCAGGCCGTGGGCGTCGAACTTCTTCGGGTCAATATTCCGCAGTTCCCAAAATGTCGGGCGATAGTTGCGGTCCCAAAGAGTATAAACTATATTTCTATCCGGCGTATAAACTTCTATCCCACTCGTGTAAAAGCGCAACGCCATCAGAAATTCTTCTCCCCAAAAAATGTTTTTCAAGTGGGGGTCGAATGGAACCCGTTTAAAAACGGCGCCGTAGCAAAAACTGAATCCGGCCGCCCAAAAAAGGTTCTTCTCGGGGCGCTCCAATCTCACAGGGACCGAATAAAAAACGGGGACCCCGTTCCGTATTTTTTTCAACTTGATAACATTCACTTTATCTGTCTTCATGAGTTGTTCCGTTTTCAAACTGTATCCAACGGGATACGTGCTAAGCACACAATTTTCCCTGAGCGACCGCAACATACAAACGAGCTGTTCATCCCAGTCCTGAACAAAACGCGTGTGGCTGTCAATTTGGAGATAGAACTCCTCATTTTGATAAAGCCGGTTGTATATAATATAACGCGCATAAACTGGCCCCCGCGCATTCGTGTGTGGATGAACCAATAGGCGAACCTGATTCAAAGGACAATCAAATTTCAACTCCACATCCTTATCCGCCAGTTGAGCATAAACTCCGAAAAAAAGACGGTCTTTGTGTTTCGCATTCTTATATGCGTTTTCAACTGTCGGAATAACTTGGGAATCTCTATAACACGCAATTGATATAAAAATATCTCCCATAATTTTATATATATATTTATTGGAGATTCAAAACGAATTTACCGTTCCCATTCCCCGAAGGTTTCTTAATCTTAATGCGCTTCTTCGTTGATTCCTGTGATGATACACTACTAATCGTATCCTCTTGCTTGGATTGCGCCTGTGGTCTCTGAGCATTCTGGTTATTCACCATCGCTAAAATATCATCTACGCCACTTGGACCACGCATTTCTCGTGGTCCAGCATTCCCAGCCCTCTTATTCATCATCCCCTGCGCCTGATTCATCATCATCCCAAAAAGCGGGTCGTTATTCCCGCTTTTAGCTTCTGTCTGCTTCATACTGTTCATCGCCGCCTGTTGGACATTTCTCGCCAACTCCGGATTTTGTTGAAGGATATCACCAAGCCCGGGCATTTTACTCTTAAATAGCGAGTTCGTCAAATGGAACATAAATGCACTTCCACCAACCATCATAAGCAACTTCAACTCCGGCGCCACTTTCACTTTCTCCTTGTATTTTTCGTGTAAGTCCTCAAATACTTCATCGTACTCTTGTAAATTCTCATAAATGGACTCGGACCATCCGTCGAGCTTGATATTGAGGGGGTCAAACTTTCCGTTTAAGAACTCAACACCACTACAAACCGCCATAAGAATCTTCCTCTGAAATTTAATACTCTTATCTACATCCCTCTGCTTCTTAATCCTCTCATATTCAAATTTAATATCATCATAATTCGATGTCATGTTGAACTTCCGGCTCGCCTTAAACCCATTTTGCTCAAACCGCTCTAAACGGTAAAGCATTTCTTGCTTCTCCTGATTGATTTCGTCAATCGTCTTCTGGCGTTGAGGGGGGCGTCGCCTCGATGAAGTGGTCGTGTTAGTTTCCTCTCCACTCTGACTTGTTGTATTTGTTCCTTCATTACTCGTTTCATTCCCTCCACTTCCGGATGAACCAGATTCCTCATCATTATTAAATGGGTCAAAGTTATTTTCATCGCTGTCGCCATCGCCATCGCCATCGTGGTTATTTCCTAAAAGACGGTCAGCATCCCCAGTAATTGATGAGTTATCCTCCTCAGTCATAACTTCGGATTGTGTTGTGTATGTATTTTCAGTTTCTTCCTCAGATGAACTCATCCCCCTTGTTTTCTTTGGATTACCTAACAAATTTATATCATTTAATAACATATTTTCTTTCGGATTATTATCCTCATTTAATTTAGGTCTCATAGAACTACTATTATTATACCGTGAACTTTTTAAATTATCATTAGACTGAACAATTCGAATATTCTGATTAGGAACATTCATATTATCATTATATTTGACTGTATTTGTATCACTATCCTGAAATACTTTTATACTCATTAATAGTGGTAAGATTTAAGAATTTAAAATAACACGCAAAAAGAATTATTTTAACTGCGAAACATTTATTTTTTTTTGTTCTAAACTCTGGTTGTATCGGCGAATAATATTAATTGATTGTTCTAATTCAACTGCTGTTATTGGAGTCTCTTTTTTAATTTCTTCTAATGGTTGTAATCTAAATATTTTTCCTAAATAGATTTTACTTTTATCATTTAATAAATAATTGAATAATATTATAAAGACAAGTGTCGCCAAGATTGCGATTTTTATATCTCTAAAAGCAATAAAAGCAATAAAGAAAATAAATAATCTTCTAAAAAATGGGCGACTGAATATTCGTTCTATATTAGATGGGATTTCGGCTGAAACATACCGCCCACCAAATTGAATCGCCATTGTTGAAACCCCATTAAATATTCTATTTACTCCTAGTGCTTGTAATAATAAATCAATCATTATTATTATTTTGTGATATTTTATTTATTTGTATATCTATATTTTCAATATCATCATCAATTGTTATTTCAGTATTCGCCTGTGATTCATTATCATAATTATCATCTATTTCTTCATTATATTCATCTCGGTCTTCATATTGTTCATCTTGTTCATACTCTTCATCTGGTTCTTGTTCAAGTTCTTTATCTTCAATAACTCGAACTTTTTTCAATATTGATTTCTTTTGAGTAAAATATGATGTTAATCTATTAATATATTCGCTTGGAGTAAAATAAAAAATAACAAATACTAATAATAATACTAAAAACAATTTTTCATATCCATTAATATAAACTAATAATGCTAAAAATATAAGCATTAATGAAGCATCTTTTAACTTTAATTTAATTGTGCTTATTTCCATTTGAGTAAATAAAATAAAAATTATAATTCCAATACAAAAAATGGATACAATCACTGATGATATACGACTATTTTCATTCATTTTTATTTTATTAAAATAAAAATATATACATAATCTTACTTAGTTAATTACATCATCGGCTGCTGGCTAACAGGTTGTTGGCTCATAATCGGTTGTTGGCCCACAGGTTGTTGGCTCATAATCGGTTGTTGGCCCACAGGTTGTTGACTCATCATCGGCTGTTGTCCAATAGGTTGCTGACCCACTGATTGAACATTTATAGGCGCAGGAGGTTGAACAACTTGTATCGGTTGAACACCAACAGAAGTTGGAGAAGGAGGAATAGCACCACCAGTAGAAGTTCCTTGAATTGTTCCATCAGAAGGCAACATCTTTTTTTCATCTTGCTCAGCTGGCATTGCTAAACTTTCCTCTACATCCTTCTTATATACAAGCATATTAGTGTTCAAGAAAGCGATTGTTAGCAAGATTGCTAAAACGAAACCGCCGTATGGGAATAAATCGAGCGCAAAGAATCCAACAATCAATAAATATACTGTTCTAAATATCCAGTTCTGAAACAAATTAACCAGTGCCTTCAAAAAGCCGGTTCCAGTTTGATAATAAGCCGAAAAATTAATATAAAGAATATAAGCAATCACGATAGAATAGAGAATCGCATTGAATATAATGTGTCCTTCAATCATTATAATATTAAATATATTATTTTTTTATTAGAAAATCATCCTTTATTCAATCCCATCTCTTTTCCTAAAACAGTACATGACCAAACTCCATCTACTTGGTCTTCATTATCCTCCAATTCAGCTAATAATGAATCTTTTTCAACTTGAAGTTCATTGAATGAAGTATTTTCCACTACACTAAATGCTTCTGATATCTCTTTTTTATATAATAAATAGTATGTCAATGAATAGGCGACTAAATATAAAATACCAAAGAAACGACAATATATTGCTAAAAGTATTCCAACCATCAATAATATCAACTGGACAATAGGGTTAATAAAAAAATATCTATACTTCTTCGACATATACAGTAAAATAACCAAACAATAAATGATAAATATTAATATTCCAAATATATGCATAGGAAGTTCATCCATACCCATCTTCATCATTTTATATACTATGTGTATAAAAAACTTATTATTTAATTCCTTTTATTTTTTTCTAAATAATATTAGATGACATACTGCTCATTAGAAGAAGCATGGGGAAGTGATTTTAGTTCCTCCAAATATTTTGAAAAAATAAATCAACAACCACTCATTCAACAATCAACGGTCCCACCGAATCCTCCCGAAAATATGAGAACCTACCCCAAAGTAAATAATGAAACCAGCGATTTAGATAAATATTTTCCTTCCTATAATGGAGGAAATCCAATCAAAAATACAATAAAGAGCAATATTGTTCCATATCAAGTTTCATTTCCAGATAAAGCAAAGCGCAATTATACATACCCAGTTGAAGTTAATGATGACGATGATAATGATAGCGCACTTGACCTTTTAGAAGATAACGTAAATGACATTAAATACATTGACCGCCAAAGAAATATCAAATCGTCCGAAAATTACATGACAAGCGAAGACTATTTCCTCTATAAGAAATATCTTAATTTAGCAGAAAAATACAAGCAGAAACTAAAAGCCAGATACCGTAATTTTATGGAAAATGAGGAGCCCCAACTACAAAAGCGGAACATCCAAGAGAATTTTGGAAATATGTCATCCACGAGTTCGGGAATTTATTCCATGAAAGAAGTTTTCATAATAATAATCATCGGAATTTTTATTATATTAGCGCTCGACATTTTCGTTAAAATGGGCGAACGTATGAAGAAATAAACTTACTACGCATATTTCGTCTTGTAGAGCAACCCTCCACATACGAGAATGAACGCAATAATTATAAATATCCACATATTCTTTTGGTCCTCTTGTATCCGTTTCTTATCATATGGGGGCAATGGGATAACAATTGTTTTCGGTTTTTTTCTGGAAACAACTGTCAAATCACGTCCATTTTCATCCTCATTTTTTACAAATTGGGTCCTTGATGTGGGCATATAGGCCGATTGTGGTCTCATATTTGGCATAATATTACCTTCCTGAACATTTCTCTCTCCTAAATTATTATTCAAGAGCGGATTTGTTGATACATATGTATCAGTAGATGAACCCCATACATCAGGTCCAAAATTGACATGACCAGAATTACCACCCTCCAAAACAGCATTAAATAAAGAACTGTCGCGCGTAGTCATATCAATCGTCGCAGTAGAATCACTTTTCCAAGTGTATGAACTATTACCAAATTCTCCTCCTGAATTAGACATCGGAACAATCCCCTGATAATCAGAATTACCTCCTACCTGAGTTAAACTTGAAAAGTGCTCTAAATCACATGCGCTCCCCAAAGAAAATATTGTCATTAATCTATATATAGATTAATTTTCATTGCTCAAATAACATTCCATATTATTTTAAAATATTCCATACTACCATAAAAAAACATGGGTTTTCTTATCCTAACCATCATATTTCGCGTAGTAGCTCATATTCTAAATATATCATGGTAGTTGGAATGAGTAAGAATTTAGGAGCAAATGCGCAAAGATATAAAAAAAACATTCTAATACTATAATAATGTTTAAATGTTCAATATGTAAAAAAACGTTCGATCGTAAATTCAATTATGACCGACACATTACAAGTAAGCACAATTGTGTGTATAAAGAAGAAGACGATGACCCAAATGAAGATGAAACAACCAGAGTAAATCTACTCGAATGTGAACACTGTAAAAAGACGTATTCCACTAAATTCAACCTCAATAAACACATCAAGAAATGTAGTGTTTTATCAAAAAAGAATGAAGTCATCGAGCAAAAGGAGGCCCTCTATAAAGAGAGAATTTCCCATTTGGAGAATCAGGTCCTTGAACTTACGAAAAAAATCGGGAATACATACAGTTATCAAATTAATCAACATTTGGACCAAAGTGTCCATCAGCAAAATATACAAATTAATGCTTACGGCCACGAAAATCTTAATTATATAACACCGAACCAAATTGAGAAGCTAATAAGCCATCCTTCGACGTGTCTCCCTGAATTTATTAAAATGGTTCATTACCACGAGGAGCACCCCGAAAATCACAATGTTGTAAATATCAAAGAGAACATTATTAAAACGCTAAAAGGTAAAAATAACTGGAAGATGCTGGATTTTGAGAGCTTCGTCGAGAAATTTGCCATCGAAAAATACGACCAGTTATGCGATTTATACAACTCTGATGAAATCAATATTGATGATGTTATTCGTGAGAAATTTGAGGGATGGGCGGACCAATTCGATTATATGGAGTCGAACACCCGCAAAAAAGCGGAAGAGGACGCAAAATTAGCGATTATTCTCGGTAGCCAGTGGTTAAGCGAGAAGAAAATTACGAAAAGGGGCCTCAAAAGAATTCTTGATGGAGAAATGACGCTTCCAGAAGAAGATATGGAAGAAATTGAACGAATCAAGAAGATGGTTGGTTGGGGAATAAGTTCAAAAAGTAAAATAAAGAATTAAATATACCGCCTACTACTGCTTACAATATTGGGCTATTCCTTGAAGAAGCGAGTCCGCCAAATCATCTTTCTTCGGATGCGAGATGAAAAATCTCTTCCACTCGTCCATCTCATCTAATACGCAACTAACAATAAAAATAGAATCATTCTTTCTCTTTTTATATGCTTTATATTCGGACAGTGGTTCCTCCTCTTTTTCCACCGGTTCATGACTTGTAATCTTCTTATTCTTCTTCAAAATGTCCTCTACGATGATCGTCGGATTGAGCTTTTTCGTCGCAGAGAAGAAGGCGACCTGACTCAAATCTCGCAAACGCCCATTTTTACCCCCGATGAAGAAAAAGCTATAAATAAACATTTGGATAGATTTCATTCGCGGGTTCTTCAATGCCGGTTGGTTCTCAATTACAACCTCATTCACATCCTCAATCTTAATCGCATTCAGGCCATCATACAGGTTCGTATATAATTTAGTGTCATCGCTCTTCATATAATCGCATATTTTAGTTAGTTGCTCGGTCGTCTTCTTCGCGCATTTATTACAATAACCGAATATACGAATCATTGATTCACTTATTTTCGTATGGAATTTGCGGGATTTCTCACCACAGGCGCAACTCAAATCGCGCAACTCATACGGGTAATATTCTGCTGATGTCTTATCGCAATTCTTAGAATGGATACGACAGAGCTCTTTTCTGGCGCCGTCTTTTATTATCCAAGAGTTAGAGCAATTTCCGCAAACGGCTCCACTTCGGACTTCCGCCATACAGCGCTTTTCATTGTGGTCCGGAATCCACGGGTCCGACTTCAAATTGATGAGTCCCCACTCCTCTATTCGAATGATTGTTTTCGTCTCTTTTGAGAATTCGATTTTACAGTAGGCGAGATTCTTTATACCGACGTCGAAAGATAAGACTTTGTACGATGATTCCAATTCTGACATATATTACTATAACAACTATTTTTTAACTTAAAAAAACGCGCACTAATTATAAATATAATATGTCTAATTATTATTTCAGACGGGCATCTGACCTCAAAACTGACCAGTTAGTAGATATTGTTATGGATATTGATAATGGCCACTATGATGAAACTGTTGATGAAATGGACTGGTATGATAAAATTCATCGATTCCGGACGGAAATAATAGAGGTTTTACTAAAAAGATATCAGGCCCACTATTTGTATAATAGTAAGACTGATAAGGAACTAAATCGAGCATATAGAATGTATTTGCGCCATTATATGTAAAAAATGATTTAAAATAATTTGGGGATTTATAATATATAAAAATGAGCCTAACTGGACTTAGAAGACAAGAAGAACTCGTTAATGGAGGTAAACAGCTAAATTTTCCACGAAGCGACCTGATAATGTGGGCGGAATTATATCCAAATGAACCACAAACATGGGCGCATAGATTTGGTTTAAGACTGAACCGCGAAATTTCATATACTGGGTTAATGGTCAAAGAAGCATATGAAGGAGTTGAAACAATATCAGAAGAGAGAAATGTTCCAGTGGAGCAGATATGGGAAGACCTCGCGCAATTCGACCCTAAAAATGAGTTCATGTTTGATTCCGATATCGAGTCTCCTTATCGAAAATTGGACAAATACACTACATTGGCGGGTAGCGGTTCCGCATACGCTGGAACTATGCGGACAATCCAATGGATTTCAAAAAATGGCGTTGATTCTAAGTATATAAAAGAAGATGAAAATAATTTGATATCGGAATTATTTGCGAATGAAGACATGGATCGCGTTTCAATTGTTTTACTAACATATATTTTATTTATTGTAAAAATCTTATATGATGAATATTCCAAGTAAATTCCCAAAGGAAAAATTGAATTTTTAAAATTATAAAAATTAAATATATAACATATCTAAAATGGTCAAAGTATCAATCAAAAAAACTTCAACTAAACCAGAAGATGATATTTTAAGCAGATTATCTTCTTTGAAAATGTCAGTCGGAAGTGGCGCCGTTATTTATTCTCGCGAAAGCGACCGAATGAAGCACAGTCTCGATGACCAAATTCAGAAAGCCAAAAAATATGCGAATGACAATGGGTTCAATGTGGTATCTGTTATCAAGGAAACTTGCTCCGGTAAGGATATCATAAAACAGATCCATCTTATGAATGCTCTACTTGAACATAAGGACACCCATTTCATTTTTTCAGATACGGATCGTATTACACGCGACTTCAAAGGATTTTGCTCCCATTTCATCGATTGTTGTAATGCGAATCGCAATACGATTCATATTGTTAATGAGGAATTGGTTTCATCTATCCCACTACATTTCAAGAAGATTGTTTGTGGGATTATTGATGCGGAAGAGGAGAGAAAAACAATTAGTCGTCGTATCAAGTCATCAGTCGCTTTCAGAAAAAGAAATGGAATTTACAAGCCATCCATCCCCAAATTTGGGCGGATGTATATTCGCGACCGTGAAGGAAAAATCTCGAAGGTGGTTCAACGCGATGAAGAAATAGATACTATTCGATTGGTAAATTTAATGTATTACGGAGGGACTTGTGATGAGATTGAGAAACTTCTTATCAAAATCACGAAAAATCCGAGACACAAGATTTACAATTACAAAGACGAAGAGAGTGATGTCCGAGAAATTAAACGCGGAAACATGACTTCAACTTCAATCGCGGAATTCCTCAATTACATCAACCTTTACAAGAGAAATCGGAAATGGTCCGGCGCATCTGTTTTGAGCTGTTTGGAGTAAGAATGACTTCGCTATTTTGGGATAAAAAATAATTATTTTATAAATGAAAAACACCCGCCATAAATTTTTTATAAATATCCTTTATTTTTCGAACATCATCGGCCTTCTTTCTTTCAAAAAACGAAACCTGTATCCCTCCGAAACGACCCATCTTCTTCATTTTGGATGCGTGTTTCTCAATGAAACACCAATAAAGTGAATCCCATATATCGCACCATTCTCCATTTTTATAATAACTCTTCCGAACCATCTCGTAATTTGATGAAGAAATATACGCCTTTGTAGTTGTTAGCCCCCCATCAGAATACAGGGCCATTGAATAGACATTGTTTATCATGACCCAATCATATGAATCAACCGCGAATTCCATGAACCACGCATACACATCGTCCGGATGAATCCCCATCAAATTCATCAGATTTCCAATAATCATAAGCCTCTCGATATGATGGAGATATCCGGTATCGAACGCCTTTTTAATCGTCGCATCCAATATAGATAAACCGACGGTCCCATCATAAAAGCGCCGGTTCAACCTGTTTTCCGCCTTGAAATAGTTCGTTGTTGTCATTTCTTTATAGATGTGGATGTAAGTATAACGACTAAACTCGCGCCAACCGATGACCTGCCTGATAAAGCCCTCTATATTATTAATGGCGACCCCCTTACCCTTTTCTAAAATCCTGTGGACCACATATTTCGGGTCAAGTAGCCCAATATTCAGGGAAGAGCTTATACCCGAGTGAAAAAGGAAAGCATTTTTGTATTTGGGGTCCGGCTCCACAATGGCGTCCTCGTATGTCCCAAAACTCTTCAAGCGCTCATTTATAAAGGCGTCCAACCACTTCTTGGCGTCGGCGAATGTAATGGGACACCAAAAGCTGGAACATGTCCCATAATTGAGTGGGAATTCCTTCTCAACTATCGCAACCGCCATTTTAATATAGTCGGTCTCCTTAGGGAAAACAACCTCCGGAATCTTTGTCCCCTTCGGAATCGGTTTGCGATTTTCCCCATCATACGATAATTTACTGTCCGATAAAATGTGTAGGCGGTCCCTCTGCCATTTATAGAAGCTCGTTTGAAAAAAAGGTTTCTTCATCTTTTTTACGGACGCGTAATATTCGCGTAATTCGGCCTCCGATGTAATAAAATTTGGGGTTTCTACGACCTCAAATGCCCTCTTATTTTTCTTACAGTGAGTCTCAATCTGATTTAATAGGAAATGGTCGACTGGGTTGTAAAAAGAGATATCACCATCAATATCTTTTACGAAATCGAATGCTCCCCGATTCTTTTCTGAGATAGACGCTATTTTTATGTGGTTTATTGACTTTTTCAATGATTTCGCCAAATAATCGCGATAATACATCATCGACGCCAGATGAAGAATGAGCTTCTTTTTATTGAATATGAGCTTCTTTTCGCGATATCCAAAAAATGCGGGATGTTCAATCAAATATACGTTTTTGTATTTTTTTAATGGGGATATATCTTCGAATAACTGATGTGGAAATATAATAAAATTGGTCATTATTTTATTATAAGAAAATTAGATTTCTAATATGTGTTGAAACAATATAAATTCAAATAAGAAAAACTCATTCATACTTGATAAAAATTTATTTGAATTATTTTTCAAATGATTTGGTAAATTTTGTCGAAGATGTGTTCTAAAACTATAATTTCGTAATATATTTTGCGCAGTTTTTCGATTATTTCTATTATTTCGATTATGAGATTTATCATTTACTGATCGCATCCGCGATTCTCTTGGAACTATAATGCGACGCTTATTTTCAGAATTACCAAAATATCTATTTTTTCTTGGAAGAGTTTCTAATAATTGAGGCTCTAAATGTAATATAGATACTTTTTCATTTTTATATATCTCAAATAAATTTGTTCCAAATATATATAATGCTTCTTTTATAAATTCATTATAGAGCATAATAAAATGATATTTTACATCTTCTGGTATTTCAAGTGAAAAAATATATTTTTTTAGTTTTGAACAATCATGTAATTGTAAATGAATATTGAATAGTAATAAACGTATTTGATTTCGCTTTTCAAAAGAATAAAAAGGACTACTCAATAAATTGAAAAAATAAGTATATGTGAATAATAAATAATCATTGATACAATTCAAATAATATTCTTTGATTGTTATCTCATCTAATATTTTTGAATGAGCAAAATCTATAAAATACGTTCTTCCATCTTTCAATAAAATATTACCAACATGTAAATCACAATGACAAATATCATTTATATGAAATAATAATATATTTTGAAATAATACTTCAAATAGCCACGGAATATCTAATAATTGATACGGATTTTTCTGTAATATATCATATAATGATTCTCCACATTTTTCCAATACAATAATTTTATCATCACAATATACGAAACATGTGATTTCTTGTAATTCAGGAATTAGATTGATATATTTATACATTTGGCATTCATTTTTTATTTTTATTTTTTTATCAATTTTATATATATATTTTTTTGATGAAAATAATGTCGATGTATCACCGCGTTTTTTATTATTGAAAGTATTTTTATATTTATTTCTTATTTCTTCAATATAAGCTGATATATTATTTACATTATTTGATTGATTTGGAAAAAGTTGAATATTCGATGGTTTTTTAGTAATATAACGTAATTTTTTAGTATTCATTATAATAAAATTGATTTTATTTTATTGTATAATATAAATAAATAAATGACATCAATATCCAAGAACGACGAAATTCTTCTAAATCATCGCAAAACAATAATTCAACAAATCGAACCATATATTACAAATATCGCGTCCACCGATTTTTTCAGTGAGTTGGAATCCCTTATTGAGAAAAGCCCAGAAAATATCCTCGATTTTTTCAAAGAAAATAAACATAAACTCAACATTCCACAGCTGGACACCTATAACAATTACGAGGTCATTTACAGAAATAATACGGCAGCCGACAGATACGAAATGAAATGGCACTACGATAATAAAAAGCTCATAAAACATAAGATATCTGATTTACAAAAAATACACAGTATCCAAATTGTTCATATGGACGATAAATATATTTACGGATTATATACGAATAAACCAATCCGATATACAATTATTATATACTTGGATACATATCGTGAAGATTTTACAGGAGGTGAATTCCATTTTTACAATCGAACAATATATCCACGACGAGGGATGTTGTTGTTTTTTACGGCGGATGAATTACACAAAGTGTCTCTTCTCAAAAGCGGGAGACGACGCGCAGTTGTTGTGAAAATATATTGAGTTTATTTATTTTTTTAGAAAATTCAAATTTGTTTATTAGTAAATGTATGGTGGCGGGAGATAGTCAGAAATATCTTGATAGTAAACTCATCGTGGATGAACTTCTTGCGGATGCGGATTTTGTTGAACTTGCGCAAAATTTAGTTTTAACAAAAAAAGGTTCATCTCAGTATAATACATTATACACACAACTGAATGCGGTTGTTCAAGGAATAACATCAAATCGAACGGTTGTTGTAAAATCGGACGGTTCCTTTTATTACGATAGTAATTTATCTTCATCTCAGGCGATTTTAGTTGAAAATCATAATTCACGTCCAGAAATTATGGCGAGTGTTAATTTTCTATGGGGAAATCCGATGATTAATAAAACTGCGTTTCCAATTACGAACATTTATCCTCTTGAACTCGGACCAACAATTGCGGAAGGCTATGGTCTTGCGAATAGATTAAGTTCAACAAGCGATAATCTTGAATACAATGTAGCAAAAACATATAGTGATTCAGTGTCTCCTTTGAACGCAAAAGTATTTACTGTTCGCGTTTCAGTTGAATAAAATAACTTTTTTTGAAAAAAGTTAAATCAAAAAACATTTGATAAAATATTATAAATTTTTATCAAATAAAAAGTTAAATTCTTAATAACATCGCATATTTTATGAAAAATACAATTTAAACTCGTAATGGCCCCCATCATCTTCAAATGTGGTCGCCCCAATGAATCCACCAACCGCGCCATCGCAAACCTTACACAATTTTGCCCCCAATAAATCCGCCATTTCTCCCTCTTTCTCCTCAACCAGTTCAATTTTTCCTAAATTCTTATATATTATAACTACCCTATCAGTTGGGACGAGCTCTTTTTCTTTTCGGAAGTTCATAATATGACGCATTATCATTTTCATCCAATAAATTCCCTCTAACTCTTCGTTCCATGTCAAATCGCTAACAATAATTATCCCACCCGCATCATAAAATTGGACATATTCTTTTTCCCCAACTTTATCCTGATTAACCCTCGAAACAATCCGGACATCATCTTCACCAAAACGGACCCCTTCAATAAAGAAACTTCGGTCGCGAATATAAAGCTCCAAATTCTCATCTGTCATATACTCCACAATCTTCTTTTTCATCTCTTTTGAACCCTCTTTGAACCGTTTCCCAAAATTCGCCATAACAATCTCATACCCATATTTTATCATTGACAAATACTCGCTTGTCATATCAATTGCGACTACATTAAACTCCTTCTGAAAAATATCTTGTAATTCTTCAATGATGGGGACTAACCGCCAATTTTTAACATATATTGTCTGCTTACAAACGGGCTTCTTTGCGCTTTTCAGAACTTTGCTCCGGAGTTCTCCACGAGCTTCGATTAGCGTCTCGATAAACTCAAATCCATCTTGTCCCAAATATGTCGAAGCAATATCCAGATTCCGCGGTAATGTCTCTAAATGGACGGACTCGAATTTGTATTCGCGTCCGCTAATACCGCACTTCAAAAGGGCCAACTCCTTCCAAAAATATTCGGCCATAAATGGAGCAAACGGAGCAATCATCAGCGAATACATCCGAAATACATAAAACAGCACATTCAAGCTCTCTAACGCATCAATCTGCGTAATCATCGACTTCAACCGCATCTTATTCATATTCAAATATGTCTTGCTCAACTGGTTGATGAATCCCACCATATTGCGAACAATCGGGAACAAATTATATGCTTCCATCTCGCGATGAATTGACGCAATGAAATCGCTCAAATATTTCAGAAGCATCAGGTCCATCAGATTCGATGTGTGGGGGACTCCCTCGAAGAAATGGAACTTCTCACCGTATTTCTGCGCGTATAATGGAATCATCTGTTTCAGAAAAATGAGAGTGTTATATGAATAGATGTGGAGGCTCTGCGTAATCAGCTTGATTCCATCCTCTTTGAATTTCATCGACTCCCCTCGAACGACGCCATTACTTATTAAATAAAGGCGCAACGCATCCGCACCGTGTCTATCAATAATGACATTTGGGTCCTCAAAATTCTTCTTGGATTTGCTCATTTTCTCCCCGTCCTCCGCCAACACCAGCCCATTTACAATAACATTATTATACGGACTCTTCCCCGTCAGAGCAACCCCCAAGACCATCAGCGTATAAAACCAGCCCCGTGTTTGGTCAAGCCCCTCCGCAATAAAATCGGCGGGGTATTTCTCATTAATAAAGGGGACACTCCCACTCTCGAACCAGCAGTCGAACACTTCCTCAATCCGGCGATACACTTTCCCATTCCGGCGAATCTCAATCCCATCCACGTGATGACGATGAATATCATTTATTGGGTCATCACATTCCCACTGTAATTCTTCAACGGACCCTATACAAATGACATCACCATCATCGGACTTCCACAGAGGAATCGGCGTTCCCCAATAGCGGTTCCGGCTAACACACCAGTCGCGCGCCTCTTTCAACCACATCCCGAAGCGTCCATCCTTTATATGGTTGGGCATCCAATTCGTCTCAGCTTCATTGACGGCGACCATCTTATCGCGAATCTTCTCAACATTGATAAAAATACAGGGGACAATCCGATACATAAGTGGCGTGTCGCTTCTCCAACAGTAGGGATAGTCATGATTTTCGTATGTCAGGCGAAAAATGACAGACTCCAATCGCTTTAAAACAATCTTATCCGCATCCTTGAAATAGACCCCACTCAAAAAGGGGACCTCATCTGTAAAATAGCCATTCGCATTAAAAGGACACATCGGTAATCGAGTCTTCTCAATGACGGCATTCTCCAAACAGACGCGGTAATCATCCTCTCCGAAGGCGGGGGCCAAATGAACAATACCTGTTCCCGATGAATTATCTACGAATCTGTCGGCAACCACACGAAACTCGTGTCCCATAATAATATCTGGAAATGGCGGGACATATTCGGTCCCTACCAAATCGATACCCCGAATAATATTAACGGGCTCACCCTCAATTCCGAACTTTCCCGCAAGTTCAACCAATATTATAACCAATTCTCCATCGAGTTCATACACTCCATAATCCAAATCCGGATTTACACAGACCGCCATATTACAAGGGAGAGTCCATGGCGTCGTGGTCCAAACGAGGAGAGACGTCGATAATTGGGCGCCCCATACTTTGAACCGGATGACGACGGAGGGGTCGCGAACGCTCTTGTAGTTCGATTTCGCCTCAAAATTGGATAGGGGGGTCGCGCAACCACAGCTATATGGCATGACTTTCACACCCTCATATACGAGGCCGAGGGCCCATAATTTTGCGAATACGGTCCAAACCTTATTCATAAAATCGAGGTCCATCGTCTTATAATCATTCTCCATATCGACCCATCGACCTACGCGGTCAATTGTGTATTTCCAGTCAGACGCACATTTCATAACAATCTTGCGACACTCCTCATTATAATTGGCGATTCCAAATTTCAGAATTTCCTCTTTCGTTTTTATACCGAGCTTCTTCTCAATTTCAAACTCGATGGGGAGACCGTGGCAGTTATGAACAACGATTCCGTTCGCGATGAAATTGTGGGTTTGAGCGACTGTTATATCATAAACACGTCGCAATCCGATGCTCTCTTTGCGAACCAATCTGGTCGGTTGTGCGATGTGTGGTTTCGCATCGTATCGGTATCCAATCAACAGGCGAAAACTGCTCAAATAGGATGACTCTTTATCCCTATTCAAAAATAGCGCTGAATCACAAACGCCATGTAATATATTATTGACGACATCAACGCGATTCTCATTAAAATTTGAATACATTCCCGAAAAGAATCCCGCAAAAAATTCGTATCTCAAAAATAGAGGGGTTTCCACGTTCGATACAACCGCCGGAATAATTGTATCAATCCCCATTTGAATAAATGATGCGGTTAGAACATCTGGAATTTCTACCATATATTTTGAAAAAGTAGGTTCGTATCTTATATTCGGTTCATCACTCGTAAATAAAGCAACATCTCTCAAAAATAACGCTGGAACTTCTCTGAATAATACGTAAATTTTATTATTATTTGCGAACCCGTTCCCGCAGACATATCCAAACAAACGGAAATAGGCCAAACAATTCATCTTATTGTCCAAATTGCTACACGATAACACGAATGCGTTCGTCTGAATTGTCCAATTATACGAGTTCATATAATAATACGGAACTGGATTTACTGGGGTCGCATACAGTATCTCATCTTGAATTTCTCCCGCTTTCATCCAACCATAGTCCGTATATAAACGATGGTCCGGAGTACAGATGAGTGATGTATTATTATCAAAAAAGAGCTCAATACATTCGCGGTCCCCCTTACAAATGAAATTAGATGATGGGCGATTAGTAATCGTTTTGTATGAAATTGAGCATGTTTCGACTAAACCGGAATACTCGAAGAGGTCTTCAATAAATAGGCCGGTTCCATTGTCCAAATTAATGATGGTCCCCTCCGCGATACAATCCCATCCCCATCTTCGGGGGACATTATATCCAGTCATCGCCCAATAGCGGGGGAATATATCTTTGATTGTGCTGGCGACTATATGACCATAGTGGGGATTTCCAGTACAAAAGGGGGGTCCATCATAAAATACTTTCGTTGGATTCTCCTTATTCTTTTCCAATTGTTTCTTGAATGTATCGTCTTTCTTCCATTCTTCGAGGATTGCTGTTTCTATTTTGGTGTTGTTCATTTTCGTTGTTTATGAATAATAGTCAGATTCTTTTAAGTTATAAATAATATAAAGAAATTGCGATATTGTTTATTATGGACAAAGTATGTCGCGATTTTATGAACCACAAGTGTTCTCGCAATCCGTGTAATTATATCCATGACAAGAATCTTTGTTATGGATTTTGGAAGGGAGGAGCCTGTAAGTGGGGCGCCGATTGTAAAAAGAATCATTTCGTTAGTGGAGAAGCTGGAAATCACAGCGTTCATAAAAAGAACACGACCGAATTCGAGCCTAACTATGAGCCTTGTGATATGAGAGTCATCGTTGATACAAGCCAGACTAAATTTAGCAAAGATATTCAGACGCGAGACGTTGTGTTAATTCCAGATTTTATTCAAGGACCGATGATATACGAGAAACTTGTGGATGAAATGGTCAAATGCGGGGGAGAAATCTTCAAGCTGTGGCATGGAGATACGCATCTCATCGCAGATGATAAGACGAACTGGAAGCAGAAATGCCCGACTTTTAATATGGTTATAAACCGCATCGCAACATATTTCGATATGGATATAAAGGCGACTCGTTGTAATTGGTATCAAGATAGCTCGGACTGGAAACCGTTCCATCACGACGCGAGTGCCGTAAAAGAGGACAAAGCGAAAGTCCAAAACTTTACAGTTGGAGTAAGTTTTGGGAAAACGAGGGACATTGCGTTCCAAGAGAATAATAGTAGAAGAACTGTTGCGTTTCCTTGTCCAAATGGTTGCGCTTACGCTTTTTGTAGAGATATAAATGTCAATTGGAAACACGGGATATTACCGATTCATCCGGATAACTTCTCACAGGAAGGACGTATATCAATAATTGCGTGGGGATGGAAAAATCAGGTTGATGTATAATAGTGATTTATATTTATATGACTTTATAAATTATATAATTTCAAAAATACTTTTTGTATTTTTTATCAATATCAACTACAATTTTATGTAATACTTTTATTACATCAATATACTTCATTATGAATTTAATATATGGCTCAACTCGAACATTCGGATTTTTCGCACTCGGTTTAAGTTTATATCCTTTTGATATCGCGTGATGACCATTTATAAATATCTCTAAACTTTTTATTAATTTGGTAAGTTCGGGGATGTTCTTCCTCATATTACAATTTTTTTTCATACAATCGACTGACTTCTTACTAAAAAAGCGCTTCGAGAATTGCTTATAGGAATCCATCGTTTTTTGTATAAGTTGTGGGGATATTCTTTGATTGAGGCGCATCTTTTTACCGATATTATCGTCGATTAGTTTTATAAGTCGTAATACATATATTATAGAGTCGGAAATACAATTATATTGAATACCACATTTTATCATAGGTTGGGGTAAAATATCATCTGTTTTCATTTATTATAATAATATATTATATTTTTATAATTTCCAAGAAAAATCTAGGAAAAAGAACGGAACCTCCGCGTGGAGGCAAAACCGTTTATTCAGCCTCAGCAGCAGCCTTTGCCGCAGCAGCCTTTGCTTTTGCCACAGCCAAGCGCTCTTTCGCCGTTAAAACAACCTCGCTGAGAGAATCCTCATTTTTTACAAAAGGAGCGATCACACTAGCGACCTTATACGCCTGAGTCACCGAAGATACAGAGCCCAAGTAAGGCTCCAATTTTTCTGGATCAACCTGTAAATCGGACGCAATGCTAAGAATCGTTGAATTCAAGAGGCGCGTTGACTCCTCTTCGGATGTCTTTCCCTCATGAGAAGTTACCTTAGCAGCAGCAGCAGTAGCCATCTTACCAGAGGAAGCAGCATCAACAGCTGCCTTAGCAGCATCAGCAGCCGCATCACTCATAAATTTCAAAAATTCAGCAGCATCAGCAGCATCAGCAGCATCAGCAGCAGCCTTAGCAGCAGCCTTAGCAGCATCAGAAGCCACCTTAGCATCAGCAGCAGCCTTAGCAGCATCAGTAGCCGCTTTTTCAGTGTTCTGCAAAGCAGCTCTAAGAACCTGATTAGAAGC
>Ga0194129_10003936_pt1 | contig 20239 bp, 19 predicted proteins | sample TA2KigCa35mmetaG_FD_150862 | JGI IMG/M metagenome (GOLD analysis project Ga0194129, IMG submission 150862) | Freshwater microbial communities from Lake Tanganyika, Tanzania - TA2015038 Kigoma Deep Cast 35m | ecosystem: Environmental > Aquatic > Freshwater > Lake | place: Tanzania: Lake...
TTTATAGAAATCCACAAGTGTTAATTTTGGATGAGCCTACAAGTTCATTAGATAATGAAACCGAGGAAGATTTTATTAAAACTATATTAAGTATGAAAAGAAAAAAAACAATTATTATTGCCTCGCATAAAAAAAGCGTGTTAAAAAAATGTAGCAGAATAATTACACTTTAAACATATATCTACTGTGTCACTTTTAAGGGTTTTACATATAAATTTTTCTTCTCATAAGGGCGGAGCATCGAGAGCAGTTTATAGAATTAATGAGGCATTAAATAATAGTAAATTTTTTTCTTCAAAAGTACTTTCTGTTGATTATAATAAAAATCGCAATAATTATATATTTTACCCAAAATCGCAAAGAATTTTTAATTATTTAAAAAGAGTATTTGCATTTTTTGCCAGAAAATTTGAAAATTACAATAATAAAGTTCAATCCCATTTATCTTATAATTATTTTGATTCTAATTTTTTATTAAAATTTATAAATTCTGATAAAGATTTTGATATTATTAATCTACATTGGGTCAATGGAGAAATGTTATCAATTAAAAATATTGGAAATTTAGAAAAACCTATTGTGTGGACTTTTCATGATATGTGGCCTTTCAGTGGTGCTGAGCATATTTCTATTAATCATAAGAGATGGATTAATGGTTATAAGACCAAATCTTTTTTTGATTTAAGTGCGAAGACATGGTTAAAGAAAAAAAAATATTGGAAAAAAGCCTTTCAAGTTGTAGCGCCAAGTTTATGGATAAAAAATTGTGTCAGTAGTGCTAAATTAACTAAAAAGTGGCCATCGACTGTTATTCCAAATACTATTGATACAAAATTCTGGAAAGTTAAGAGTAAAAATCATTTAAGAAATAAATTAAATATTAAGAAAGATTCTACAATTATTATGTTTTCAGCACTTGGGGGAGGGAATGAGTATCACAAAGGGAAAGACCTTTTGATAAAAGCTTTGCAAATTTTAAAAAAAAAAATTAATTTTGAAATTATAATTGTTGGTGAAAATTTTTCTTCTTCTTTATTAGCTCTAGGAATAAAAACATATTATCTAGGATATATAAAAGAAGATCATTTATTAAGAGATATTTATAACTGTGCGGATATATGTGTAGTTCCTTCAAGAGTAGAAAGTTTTTCCTTAACAGCTTTAGAGGCTCAATCTTGCGGTACTCCAGTAGTTTCATTTAATGCCTGTGGGTTAAAAGACATTATTATTGATGGTAAAACAGGATTTTTAGCAAAACCATATTGTCATAAGGATTTAGAAAAAAAAATTTTATTTATACTTAGTAATAAAAAAATCAAAGAACTTATGTGCAGTAATGCAAGACGTCATGTGTTGAAGTGTTTTTCTTATCCAGTAGTTGCGAAACAATACATTGATCTTTATTTAAAGGTAATAAGAAATAAATATGAATAAAATATCAATTATAACCGTTGTTAGAAATGGAATGCCTTTCATAAAAGATGCTATCAATTCATTTTTATTACAAAAATATCCAAACAAAGAATTAATCATTGTTTTTGGAAAATCTAATGATGGAACAGATGATTATGTAAAAAAAAATTTTTGTAATTATAAAGAAGTCAAATTTTATATCGAAAAAAAGGGTATTAAAAATAAATTTGGAGCTTTAAATCAAGCATTAAAATTATGTAGTGGTGAAATTATAGGAGTGTTGCACAGTGATGATATGTATTATTCCGAACATGTTTTGGACAAAGTTTCTAAGAGTTTTTTAAATAGTAAAATTAATTTTGTATATTCAAATATCATTATAAGTAACAGAGGAAATATTAAAAATGTAATAAGATTGTGGAAAGATCCTTCTACAAATTTAAAAAAGGATATCCGATATGGATGGATGCCGCCACATACATCAGTTTTTATAAGAAGGGAAACTTATAAAAAAAAAATTTTTTATGATGAAGATTATAATATTTCAAGCGATTATTCCTGGATGATTAAATTGATTACAAATAAAAAAACCAATTCTTTTTACATAAATAAACCGACTGTAATTATGAGATCTGGCGGGGATAGTAATAAATTTATTTTTCGAAAAATTTATGAAGATTTTAAAATAATCATATTTTATAATTTTTCGATTTTGATTATTTTATTGAAATATTTAAGAAAATTTAAACAATTCTTCCTTAAAAAAAAATTAAATCTCAATTCAGATTATTTAAATAAGCTGATACAGCACAAATTAATTTTTACTGATAACTATAAGGTATTATTTAAGAAAAATTCTTTTGTCTTAAGTGCATTAAATCTTGCATCATTTACTTATTTTATGAAGGCTATTAATATTAATAATTTTTATTATTGGCCAGATGGATTATTTTCAACATTTATCTTTAAAGAAATAAAAAAAATTATTCCTGGAAGAATTTTATTTAAGGATTTTTTCAAATTTTTAGAAAAAAATAAAATTTTTTCGATTACAGCAGGAACTCATACCAAAAAAACAAATGAATATCTCAAAGATTTAAAATATTCTTCCTTTTGTAATATTCAGGGATTAAATTTCAACCGCATAATTTTGAAATTAAAAAAAAAAATCAATAAAAAAAAAAAAGTATTGATACTTGTATTACCAACACCCTTACAAGAACATGTTGCTTTAGAGATTGCTAATTCAAAAAAAAATTTAAAAATTATTTGCATGGGTGGTACATTTAGAATGTTATCTGGTGAAGAAAAAATAGTTCCTAGTTTTATAGAAAAAATGCATCTAACAAGTTTGTGGAGATTGCATACTTCTCCAATAAGACGAATATTAAGAATATTTTCATCTTTGATGAAATTAATTTACTTTAATAAAAATATTTATTCTTTAGGTAGTATTAAATTTAAAAAGTTTTCCAAATAATGTCAAAAATAGCGATTATTACTGTACATAAAGATTTTGATGATGATCTTTTAAAAACAATAAAATCGGTAAGCAGTCAAATCATAAAACCAGATTTGCATTTAATTGTAGCCAAAAAAATTAACAAATCTCTAAAAAAAAAAATAAAAAATAAATATACAACAATCATAGTTGGAAAGGATAAATCCTTATGGAGTGCAATGAATATAGGATTAAAAAAGACTTCAAAATATCATGTAATTTTTATTAATAGTGGTGACGAATTGATTCATTTTAAAGGGATAACGTTAATAAAAAGTGCAATCAAAAAATACAGGGATAAATGTCTGATATTTAAAAATTTGAACATTTATGATGAAATGGTTTTTGAAATAAAAAAATTTTTTTTTAATAAAGATAATTATTCACCACACCCAAGCTTTGTAAGACCCCCTTCAAATAAATTTTTTTTTAAAGAAAAAACATTCATTTCCTCTGATGGGTTATGGATTAAGCAAAATATTAATTTTTTTGGTAAAATTAAAATTTATAAAAATTTATCTATACATTATTTAGGAGGCCAATCTTCAAAACCCACTTTTATTTCGACTAAACATCAATTCACCTTATCCTTTTTAGAGGGATTTAAAGAATTAATGAAATTAATTCTATTAAAAATATTTGCACGAAAATTTTATTATATTCTAATTTATTTTTATAAATGCAAGATTCACTATAAAATGATTAAAAAAATTGAATAATATCAAGCACACAACTTATATTTGGTCTTGTGAATTCCAAAAGAGTTCAGGAGAAGGTTTGTTAGCTAATGAATTTGTAAAATATTATATAAAATTTAATTTTAATTCAAAAATAATTTTAGAAACACCATATTTTAAGTATTTAATTTCAAAAGGGAAAATTATTAAAAAATTTAATTTAAAAAAAAATAATTGGTTTTATTATAAATATTTCACTCCGCTTTTGGGAGTAGCTAAAATTATAAGACAAAGTTATATTGTAGATTCCGTTATTTACTTAAATTATTTACCAATATGGAACTTTTTACTATTCTTTCTGCTTCCTGCTAATACTATACTAGGACCTATTACTGGCTCAGATGTAAAAAATAATATTAACTCAATCAAACAAATTATAAGATATATTTTATTACCCCTTTTTATTTTTATTTCAAAAAAAATTATTAAAAAAAAATTTAGAAATATTATTTTTTCAACAAATCTTATAAAAAAAATTGATTTAATTCATTATATTAAAAATTTTTCACTTGTTTATTTATCAAGCAAGAATTATCGAAGAAAAGTTTCTAAAGATATAGATTTAGTTTATTATTTTAGAAATCATTCAAATAAATTCTTAAAAGAAGAAATTTATTTACTTCATAAATTAATAAATTTGAAATTTAAGATATTATTTTGTGGAGATTCTTTGAATGAATTAAGTAAATTAAACATTAAATCTCTAGGATATGTTTCTGAAGCAAAACTAAGCATTTTATTAGACAGATGTAAATTTATTATAGCACCAGCTGAGAATCCTCATTCTTTTTTTGTTCAAAAATCAATTTTGTCAAATGTACATATAATTTTTAGAAAATCTCAAATGAAATTCATTAAAAATATATATAATTCTTATTCTATTATAGATTTTGACAACAAAAACATATTACAATCGACTATTAAAATATTAACAAAAAATATAGAATCTACTACGTTAAGAAACAAAAGTGATGTATTTAAAAAAATGACTAATTTTTTATTTTATTATTTTTCTTTAAAAAAAAATTAAAATAGCAGCCAAATAAAATAAATAAAACTTGATCTATACTCCATACACTTAAACTGTTCTCAAACAACGACCTAATTAAAATGAATACAAAACATGTAATAGATATAAAAATTTCAGGATTACTATTAGAATTTTCTTTATTATCTATAACAAAATATTTCCATATTTTATGAAGTTGTTGAATTATTAAAAATAAGAATAAAACCACGCTTAACATTCCACCGCATAAATAAAGATATAGTATTGCATTAGCAGAATCCGAACCAGTTGGATATTTATTGAAACGACCTAAAAGGTTTCTATCAAACTCAGGACCGTTACCGAAAAGTTTATTAGTAATACTTTGTTGATATTTTAAAATTATTTTCCATTTCTTAAATCTACCTGTTGTTATTTTGTCAAATGATTTAAATGATAAAAAATATTGTTTTTTTGTATCATATTTATCTCCAGTAATTGCCGTTCTAAAAGTCGGCGAATTCCAAAAATCAAAGAAACTATTATTATTTAATTTATTTTGCCATGCAGTTGAAAAAAGAAAGGGTGCAATTGATATAAAAAAAAAGATTAGTAATTTTTTAAACAAAATGGTTTTCCTAAAAAATATTATCATATTTACAATTAATAAAAGTCCTATATTTACCCTTCCTTCGTAATTAAAAATTAAAGTGGAAATAGCTAATAAAATTAAAAATTTATAAAAGTTTATATTATTAGATAAAATATAATTTACAAAGATATAGATGTACAAAAATAGTAAATATCTAGAGAAGCCGTTACTATTTATGTTAACAAGTTGATGACCAAATATATTTATCCATCCACTACCATAAGCAATGTTTGGATTTTGATAAATAAAAATTATTACTACAAATGCAATCAGGTAGAAATTCAAATAAAATAATTTTGAAAAAATATCTTTATTATTATTTTTGCATATTATTATAAATAAACTTATTAAAGATAAAGTTCCGAAAATAAACTGAAGATAAAAAATGTTATATTGATTCAAAAATAACCCAATAAATTGAATAATGATTATGAAAAAAAAAAAAAAAAAAATTTAATTTAAATTTTTAAAAAAATCAGATTTGTATTTTATGATTACTATTAAAAAATTTATAAAAAGTATTATTACTGGAAATAAAGATCTAAGTTCTTGGACATTTTTAACATTAAAATTCGTTAATAATTTTATATTAGCAATATTTGAACCAACAGAACTGATAAGAAGCACATAAGCGGTTAAAATATAATAATTGTAAATTTTATTCATTTTTATTAGTTTATATAAACATTAACTTATCTATTTATAATGTAAAATTTATGTCTGAGTTATTTTTACTCTTAATTTTTGTTTTATTAAATTTTTTTATAGTAAAAAATATCGATTTTTTTTCAAAAAAAATAAATATATTTGATTTTCCTGATCAAAATAGAAAGTTACATTCAAAACCTATTTTTTTAGGAGGGGGAATTGTATTGTATTTTAATTATATTTTAGCATTAATTTTAAATAACTATTTTGAATTTTCTTACAATGATCTTTTCTCAATCAATGATTATCGAGGTTTTATCACTTGGATTGTTGTTCCATCAGCATTATTTGCACTTGGTCTAATAGACGATAAATTTGATCTTGGCCCATTCACCAAACTAATGTTATTAACAATTATATATCTACTCGGAATATTTGCTGACGAGACGCTATTGATCACTGAGATAAATTTAATGAGTACAGATTATATTTATTATTTAGGATCATTTAGTATTTTTTTTACATTGTTTTCTTTTTTAATATTTTCTAATGCTTTTAATATGTTGGATGGAATAGATCTTAATGTTGGGATATACACTCTCTTTGTTATATCTTTTATTTTATTTCGGGTTAATTTTAACTTTATTTTAATATTGATATTACTTTCGGTTGTGTTTTTTTTATTTTTAAATTTTAAAAAAAAAGTTTTTTTAGGTGACAGTGGAGCAAATTTATTGTCTGGCATAATTGCTATATTGTTTATTAAAAATTTTAACTTAAATTATTTATTTAAGTCTGATGAAATTTTAATGATTATGTTATTGCCAGGATTAGAAATTATAAGACTTTTTTATATTAGAATTTTAAATAAAAAAAACCCATTTAAAGCAGATAGAAATCATTTGCATTATTTAATTCTTGATAAATTTAAATTTAGAGATATTAATCATTATACTGTTTCAGTATTAATAAATCTAATTTTCTTATCTTTTACTTGTTTGTTTTTTTTTTATAAAACAATATTATTATTATTTATTGCTACTGCGCTTTATTTTATATTAATTAGATTTTTAAATAAACATTGATTACTTTATATATCCTATATCTTTTAATTTTGTTTTTAATTTATAAATTGGGTTATGAATTATTATAATGTTTAAAAAATACTTTTTTAATAAATATAGAAAATAACAGAGCTTCAATAAATTTAATACTAGGTCTTTTTTTTCTAAATTTTTTAGCAGTGGTTTTAAATTTTTTTACGGCCTTAAATAGTTATGTATTACTTTCAACTATATTTTTATTATTATTAACTTTAATACTGAGATTAAATAAAAGAGATATTAAAATATTAATAATTTTTTCGGTGCTAATAATATTTACTATACCGATGATAATTAATAACGAGATAGGTCATGACGCTGGATTGTATCATGTTCCATTTCAGAATTGGATTAAGAATTACAAAATTACATTTGGGCTTAACAATTTACACAGCCGATATGCTCTTAATACAAGTTATGACTATATTACCTCCTTATTTTGGATTGGTGATAATTTTACAATAGTTAGTTTTTTTCAAGCAATATATTTAAATATTTTCATTTTATTTTTATACGAACTATCAAAAGAAAAAAATAATTTTAGTGTTTTGTTATTTTTACCAACAACTTTAAGTTTTTTACTTTGGTTAAGATACAGCAATGTTGATTATGGTGGAGTTGATTTCTCGTTTGGAATTCTTGCTATTCTTTTTTGTTTTCAAACTTTGAGATTGTTAAATGCCAATGAAACAAAATTCAATAATTCAAATTTTTGGATTTTTATATTTATTTTCTGTTCAGTGGTTATAGCAAAACCCACGGGAATTGTTTTTTTATTTTTATTTTTATTATTAATATTTTATTTTTATTTTTACAAAAATTTTTCAATACTCAAAATTAAGCAATTACATTTTTTATTTGTGATGGTAATTTTAATGTTTGTTTGGTTTATAAAAAATTTTATAATTAGTGGTTGTTTCTTCTACCCAGTTTTATATTCTTGCTTTGACGTGCCCTGGTTTAATTTAAATTATTTAACAAGAGAATTATTGCTTATTCAACAGTATAAGAGACATTTTGTTGATATAAATTTTAGTTTTATTTTAGAAAATTTACATTTTTTAATTATTCCCATACTGTTTATTCTTTTATTCTCATTTTTCTTTATCAAAAAAATTGGCATAGAATTATCTTTAAAATTATTTTATATATTTTCTTTATTACTCTTTTTTAATTTTTCTTTTGACTCTTTAAAAGGGTTTACGAGTATCTCCTCTAATGGAGACCAGATAAATAACATTAAAATTTCAAATCAAATAATAATGAAAGAATTTAACAGAATAATAACAGTCTATACTTTACTTTTTATTTCTATGTTTTTTTTATATAAATATTTTTTTAAAAAAAATAAAATATTTAAATTCAATTTTAAAAATTTTATAATTTTTTTATTTTTTTCGTTTTTATTTAGTCAATGGTATTTACTATCTCCAGATCCAAGATTAGGATTTTGGCTAATTGCACTATTGCCAACTTTATTTTTGGCCTCTATTTTTAGAGTAATTCATACTCAAATTAATTCAGGTGAAATTAGAAGAATTAATTTAAGGATTTTAGCTGTAAATTTATTTATTTTTTTTATTACTCAGTTTATGCAATTAAATAAAGATAATCTTGATATCTTTTCATATGAAAGAACTTTAGTTAACGAGACCGTTTTTAAGGAGAGAATTTATTTTGGCTATAAACCAATAAATCACAAGACCAGTAAAGGCTTAGTTGATTATACATGGAATTTTTGTTGGAATATAAAAGATTGTTATTATAATGAGGATGAAATGAAACTAAGTAGTTATTTGCTTGATTACAAAATAATTGAGAAACCTACTTATTAATTATTAATCTTATAGCATCTAATAATTGTTTATTTTCAGCTATTGAAAGACCGATTATTTCGTGTCCAAGTTCATTATAGTGACCTCCATCACGGTAATATATTTTTAAATTATTTTTTTTTGCTTTTTTTAAATTTGTTGAGCTTTCTATTATAGGAATAAAATTAGTTTCTTTAGCTAACTTTTCCCATCTATTATCTGAATATTCGCAATTAAAAATAAAAAATTTTTTTCCTGGATATAAAGATCTAATTTTTTTTAAAATTGTTTTGGTAATATCATATGAGTAGTCTTTTAATTCATTATTAATTTCTTTTTGATTTTTATTATTTCCATACCAGAATAATATTTTATTTAATATTCTGGATTCTCCTAAGAACTGAGTTCTTAATAACTTTGAAAAAAAACTTTGATCATAATAAATCTCATTTTTAGAATTCAAATATGGTCTTCTGCTGTATTGATTCATAGACCCATTTATTTTTTCAATTTCTAAAGTGTTATTATCAAAATCATTGCTACAAAATTGCAAGATTACTAAATCATTATTTAAATTTAATTTTTTCATAATTAAATATTCTTGGAGACTTCCATATCCTCCGGCTCCAATCACGTTGATTGTAATATTTTCTTTAAATGTTTTGCTTAATTCATTTTGTAGAATTCCATACCACATACTTTTTGTACTAACGTAGGGATCAGATGAGAATGAGTCGCCCAATACCAGTACAGATAGAGATTTATTTTTGTCATCTCCCACATTAATTATCCCTCTGCTATCTATTTCAAACTTAACATTATAAGTTTGACCATATAAATCTTTTTCAGTTTTATTTTTTTTGAAATTAGGTTTCAGTTTCCATCCCAATTCGGGATCGCGGATTAAATGATTGGGTTTAAATATTGAAATTGCAATTTCAACCGAAAAAAAAATAATTATTAGAATAATAATATTAATTATAAATATTTTAGAACATTTTATCATTTATTGAAAAGTTTAATTAGTTTCTAAAAAATTATTTTTAAGCAATTTAAATAATATTTCAGACATTATTTGATGACCCTTAGAATTCAAGTGAATACTGTCGTAGTAAATATTATTTTTATCTTTAAGAGATTTTAAAGTATATGTCAGATTATAGTAATTTTTTTCATTCTGAATATTTTTAAAGAAAAAATTATCAAATTCACTTAAATTTTTTTCTAGCAAAAATTGTTTAGGAGGAAAGAAAAGTATTATTAAATTAGGGTCTTTTTTTTGCAGTTCTTTTAGTTGATTAAGATTTTCATTTATCTTTATTTTAATATAATCATCTAATTTTTGTTCTATTGAAAATTTTTTTTTATCAAATCTTAGATTTGATCTTACTATATCAAGGTAATAAGCGGTCAATTCTGTTGTAGCTTTTAAAAAATGTGTGTGTTTTTTTGTAAAATAGGGAAGGGATTCGATTTGAATAAAATTTCTTGAAAAATTACCAGGTATAAGAGTTATTATTACGAAGCTATCTTTATTTTTTTTTATCGATTGATAACGTTTAATTATATTCTCAAATCCGTAGGCATTTACTCCACCATTGTAGCAATTAAATTTATTTTTAGATTTTTGATTAATTTTTTTACAAAAATTTTCGCTAAATAATTCATCATCATCAATATAGCTGCCACCGTAAGTTACACTATCTCCAAGAAAATAAATTTTATTATTTGAATTATTTGAAACAGAACCCTTTCTATACCCATTACTGTCTATGGTTATCCTTTTATTATTAAATCTAGTTAATTTTTGGTTTGGTGTGGGTGCATATCCGTATTCATAAGATGTTTCATAAATTATAGGAGTTCCAAAACCCTGATACCTTAAGAAGACCTCTGTTATTGTAATTAACAATAAAAAAAAAGAAAAAGATACTAGAATAAATTTAATATTTTTTTTCACGTTTTACTCTTTTAATTTTAATTTATTAAAACAAAAAGCAACAGGAATAAAATATATAATTGATAACCAGTTGTTGAAAAAACTTCCACTAGAGGCTAGAGGCCAGAGTGTAACAAATATGCTAATTAGGGCACAAACTTGATAATCATCTATTAAAAATTTATCTTTATTTAATATCTTATAAATAAACTTCATAAACAAGGCTAAAGATACTATCAAAAAAGAGATAATATAAAAAATAAAACCAACAATACCGGTCTCACTAAGAAATTGCATTAAAACATTGTGAGGATGTGTGGTACATATTATTCTTGAATTTTTTGAATATTCATCCTTGTTGAAACATTCATATCTAAATCCTTTTAAACCCGCACCAAAAAATTTGTTATCTAAAAATATTTCCCATGCTCCAATAATATGACCTTCATGAATTGAAGATATGAAATGTATTCTTTTTTTTTCGGTAAAATTATCAATTGTTTGACCAATCATTCTACCTCTTGAAATTGGGTCAATATAAATACTTAATAAAACTATCAAAATACTAAGTACTAAAAATTTTTTGAAAAAAATTCTTAATTTTTTTATCAACAAAAATAACAAAATTAATTGGATAATTAAAAGAATAAAAGAAGATCTTTCGCCGGAGGCCCATGAAATAAAAAAAACTAATATAAAAAATATTTTTATTAAAAGAGTCTCTTTTTTAGAAATTTTTTTATTATTTATTTTCCATAATACTAGGATAAAAAATAAAGGTAATAATCTGACTATAAAGCTTCCAGCTACTTGTTTATCACTAAATGGAAGAGTCAATCTGTTAAAATGTGAGGCTCCAAGATTTCTCCAATTATGATTAAAGTATTCTAATTCGCTATTAATAAATAATTTTATAATTTCATTTATAAGACTGGCTCTAATATTAATGAATTGTAATATTCCAAATATTGTCATAAGTAAAATAGCAGTACTTACAGAGTATAAAAATAATAGTGAAAAATTTTTGTTTTTATTCATTAAATATTTAATTAAAATTACAAAAATACCAAATCTCAAATAAAAAAAAGAGGATTGTATAGAATTAATAAAATTCTTACTATCACCCAAAGTAGAGGACAGTATTAAGCATAACCAAAATAACATAAAGTATTTAAAAAAACTATCATTGAAAATAAAAAATTTTTTATAATAGATGATTTTAATTAAAAATATTAAACATGCAGTTGATAAAAATAAATCAGGGAGAAATGGGCCTGTTAATAGAAGAAGGGGTATTGCAATAATTAAATAATTTAAATTTAATTTTTTTAATTTTGACATTATTTTTTAAAAAAATAATAAAATATTAAGTAAGCTGCCACTACTCCATCCATAAATTTAATTTTTTTTCCTTCATTATAAGTTCTTCCATTATAATTAATCCCAACTTCATAAATTTTTGACTTTATTTTTGATAATTTCATTATAAGTTCTATTTCAATACCGAATCTATTTTGCTCTAAACTTATGAGATCAAGTTTTTTTTTTTTTATTACTTTGTAGCCAGTTTCAATGTCTGAAAAATTTCTATTTAATAAAAGATTTGCTAAAAAAGTTAAAAATTTATTTGCAATTTGATGCGTAAAATAAATTATTCTTTTTGCTCCTGACCCTTTGAATCTACTACCCAAAACCAAGTCCGCATCATATTTAGTGAACGGTTCAATTAATTTTTTATATTCTTCAGGATCATATTCTAAATCACAATCTTGCAATAAAATTAAATCTCCAGTTGCCTCTTTGATACCTAATATTATACTTTTTCCTTTACCATAATTTTCTTTATTTTTAATAAATTTGTCGAATAAATTAGAGTTGTCCTCTATTATTTTTAGGGTATGATCAGTTGAACAATCATCAATAATTATTACTTCTAGATTAAAATATTTTTTTTGTTTACTAACTTCTTTAAGTGTTTGTAGTACAAATTTTTCTTCATTAAAAACCGGAATTATTACTGAAATTTTCATTTATTTTTAATAAGCTATCTAAAATATATGACTTTAGATGATAATAAAATTTTAAACAATAAGCAAACTTATTGGCTTAAGATACCTTTTTTAGATAAGTTTTTATTAAAAATTTTAATAAGGTATAGGGAATTTTTTTTTAAAGTTTTTGAAGATAATATTGTCTATACAAAAAATGACAAGGTTTTAGATATTGGAACAACAGGATCTACAACAGATCAAAATAATATTTTTGTAAAAAAATTTAAATTTAAAAATAATTTAACTTGTATATCTGATCAAAATTTAGATAATTTAAAATCTATATATCCTGAAGTAATGTTTATTAAGTCTGATGGAAGACATACAAATTTTGGTAATAATTCATTTGATGTTGTTCATAGTAATGCTACCATAGAACATGTTGGAACATCAAAGGATCAAATTAATTTTCTTAAAGAATGCATACGAGTTTCAAAAAAATATGTTTTTTTACAAACCCCTAACAAATTTTTTCCAATAGAATTTCACACAAAAATTCCATTATTGCATTTTTTACCAAGTTATTGTTATAGAAAGATATTAAAAGTTATTGGAATGAATTTTTATTCTGATATAAGAAATTTAAATCTTTTATCTCAAAGAGACTTATTAAAATTTTTAAAAATACTAAATGTAAATGACTTTAAAATTATTAAATGTAAATTGTTGTTTTTTACCTCCAATTTAATTTTAATAATAAAAAAATAATATAATGAAATCAGCAATTATTACCGGCATTACGGGACAAGACGGCAGTTATTTAGCCAATTATCTTATTAAAAAAAAGATAAAAGTTTTTGGTATTTTAAGAAGGACATCAGCTGATCCACTTGAAAGATTAGAGTACTTTGGAATAAAAGAAAAAATAAAATTTATCAATTCAGATTTGTCAGAACATCAAAAAATTACGACTATAATTAAGAAAATAAAACCAAATTATTTTTTTAATTTAGGAGCACAATCTTTCGTAACATTTTCATATGATAATCCTATTTATACCGACAATATAAATAATGCTTCGGTTATAAACATTTTGGAGTCAATAAAAAACTTTTCCAATAAAACCAAGTTTTATCAGGCCTCATCTTCTGAAATGTATGGGATGAACAAATCTAATCAAAAAAAATTAAATGAAAAATCAGATTTTAATCCAATATCTCCATACTCAATTGCAAAACTTTCGGCATATTATTACACAAGAATGTATAGAAATTCATATAATATTTTTGCTTCAAATGGAATTTTGTTTAATCACGAGAGTCCATTAAGAGGTGGGCAATTTGTTACAAAAAAAATCATAAGCAACCTAGTGAGAATAAAATTTAACATGCAAAAAAGACCTTTAGTTCTTGGAAATATATATTCAAGAAGAGATTGGGGTCATGCAGATGATTATGTTGAAATGATGTATAAAATATTAAGCTATAAAAAACCTGATGATTTCGTAATTTCATCTGAAAAACAATACTCAATAAAAGAATTTATAAATTTAGTTTGTAACAAATTAGATCTTAAAATATTTTGGTTTGGAAAAGGAATGCAAGAAAAAGCTTATAATAAAAACGGAAAAACTATTATAAAAATTTCTAAAAAATTTTTCAGACCACTAGATGTTATTTATTTATTAGGTGATAGTTCGAAAGCAAAAAAATATCTTAAATGGCAACCCAAAAAGAAAATAAATTATTTAGTATCAGATATGATAAATTTTGAATTAGAAAAAATAAAAACAAATGTCAGAAATAAAAAAATGTAGGTCGTGCAGTTCAATTAAATTGCAAAGATTATTCTCTTTAGGGAATCAAAATTTTACTGGCATTTTTCCAAAAAATAAAAATCAAAAAGTTCCGAGAGGTAAATTAACGTTAGTTATGTGTAGTCAATGTAAATTAGTTCAATTATCTGAAAATTTCAATCTTAAAAAGATGTATGGAAATAATTACGGTTATAGAACGGGTCTAAATTTATCTATGGTTAATCACATAAAAGACAAAATTAATTCTCTTAAAAAAAAATTTAAAATAGTAAAAGATGATATAGTAATTGACATCGGGGCAAATGATGGCACTTTATTAAGTTTTTTAGACTCAAAAAAAAACAAATTAATTGCAGTAGATCCAACAATAAAAAAATTTAAAAAATTTTATAAAAAAAATATTATAAAAGTTCCTGATTTTTTTTCATTTGGATGTCTAGAGAAATATCTTAAAAATAAAAAAGCGAAATTAATTACATCTATAGCAATGTTTTATGATTTGCCAAAACCAGTGCTTTTTGCAAAACAAATTTATAAAACATTAGCAGATGAAGGTATTTGGCATTTTGAACAAAGTTATTCTGGATATATGATAAAAAATTTATCATACGACACTATTTGTCATGAGCATCTTGAATATTATTCATTATATACAGTTAAAAAAATATTAGATTTTGCAAATCTAAAAATTATAGATGTAAGTTTTAATAATATTAATGGTGGAAGCTTTGCACTAACTGTTGTTAAAAAGAATTCAAGATATTTAGAAAATAAAAAAATTTATACAATTCTTAAGGATGAAAAAAATAAAAAAATAAATACGTCCTTCATATATAGGCAATTTTATAAAAGGATTAACAAAGAAAAAGACAAAATAATTTATTTTTTTAAAAAAATTGCACAACAACGTAAACTAGTAATAGGTTATGGAGCTTCAACCAAAGGGAATGTTCTTTTGCAGTATTGCAAAATAAATGACAAAAATATTAAATATATATGTGACGTGAATAAAGATAAGAATGGCCGTTACACACCAGGTACAAAAATAAGAATTATTTCAGAAAAAAGAGCAAAGCAACTAAAACCAGATTATTTTTTTGTTTTGCCTTGGCATTTTAAAAATTTTATCTTAGATAAAGAAAAAAAAATTATAAGATCAGGGATAAAATTTATTTTTCCGCTTCCAAAGTTTGAGGTAATTTAGTTTGAAAACTTTAATAATTATTCCAACTTTGAATGAAGAACAAAATATTGGATATATTATTAAAAAAATTATCTTTTTATACAAAAAAATAAAGATACTAGTCGTAGATGATAATTCTACAGATGAGACAATTAATATTTTAAAGCAATTTAATAAAAAACAAGTTTATTATGTTATAAGAAAAAAGAGATTGGGTATTGGCTCAGCGCATAAATATGGAATTTTATATTCTTTTAAAAAAAATTTCGATTATTGTATTACAATGGATGCAGACAGAACTCACAATCCTTTAACAATAAAATTAATGATTAACCATTTAAATAATAATAAATGCCATATTGTTAATACGTCAAGATTTATTCTTAAATCCTCATTGAAAGGTTGGCCATTATATAGAAAATTTCTTACAATTTTTAGATTTTTTCTAGTAAGATTAATTTTAAGAACAAAGTTTGACTCCTCTGGTGGATTTAGAGCTTACAATTTAAAAAAAATAAATAAAATTTTTTTAAAATTTTCGAAAAATAAAAATTATTTTTTTTTAATAGAAAGCCTATTTTATTTAGAAAAATTAGGTTATAAAATTATAGACATTCCGATTAACCTCGAATTTAGAGCGGCAGGACATTCTAAAATGAAAGTATTTCATATTATTGATTCACTTTTATCATTAGTAAAATTGAGATTTCAAAATAATGTTTAAAAAAGAATATTATAATTTTTTACATGTTTTTTTATTTCTATTATTAATATTTTCTTATTTTTCAAAAATTCATTATAAATTGGATGATGTTGATGAATTAAATTATTTATCAGATTCGTTGCTATTATTTGAGGGAGAACTACCCTCAAGTAAGCATGCTCCAAGTGGTCTAACAACCTGGATTGGAACCATTTTAGTTTTTTTTGATTTTCTAATTAATTTAATTGTTAGTCAAAAATTTAAGAGTATTAGCGATATAATGCAATTTTTTGATCAAATAATCTTTAAGCATTATGAAAACTTACTGTATATTAAATTTTCATTATTTTTGTTGAATACAATTCTTATCATTTACTTTTTTAAAATTGATAAAAAAAAAAAATTTTTTTTTCTATTATTTTTTTTTTTATTATCCCCAATTTATATTAGCGTAACATTCTCTGGAAAACCTTTTTTTACAGCAACTTTGTTTGCTGCTATTAGCTTACTTTTAAAAGATCAAAATAAAAAAATAGCTTTAATCTTTTTAGGATTTGCAATAGCAGAAAAGGTTGAGTATATTTTGCTTATTAATTTAATTTGTTCCGGAAAAAATAATAAATTTAATTTATATAATTATTTATTTGTTGTACTAATATTTTTAGCAACTGCTCCATGGTTTTCAATTTCTATTTTGCAGAATTTAAAAATACAATCTAATTTTGCGATTTGGAATGCATCTCAATACACTGAAATCAATCAAAGACTTTTAATTTATCTTTTATTAATATGTTATATTTTAATTTTTTTTTTTATTACTTATTTAAAAAGATTTGTAGCATATATAATTTTATTTTTTTGCGTTTTCTATTTAGTATATTTAGGCAACTATTATACTAGATGGTTTATACCATTAATTGTCATTTTTGCTTACGATTTATCAAGACTAAAATTTTTTGATAAGAAAATTTTTTTACTTTATTTTATTATATTTATTTACCTTATTAATTTTAATAGTAAAAATTTAGTTTCAGATTTAGAAATTTTAGAAATGGAAAAAAAAATTAATAGCGATAATATTATCAATAATGGCTTATTAATAGAAAAAGCTAGTTTTAAAAATTATTTTTATTTAAAAAATATTCAAGTTAACAAATTAAACAATAAAAATATAACTTTTTTTAAAAATAAAAATGCTCCAATATCTTTTTCAAACTCAGGAAATTTAGAAAAGTTATATTTAAGAAGATATGAGTATTTAAGTAAATATGGTGATAAGAACTCATATAATAAATATATAATAAGTTTTACAGGTCTAGCGACTAACTCTAATTATTGGTGTAATTTTTTATCTAATAATGCATATGTTTATAATCATTCGACTGAATTTTTTAAGTGCAAATGAACAACTCAACTAAAAATAAGTAAGTATGAGTTTTTTGGAAAAATATATAAGATCTAATTTTTATTTATATGTAGTCGCAAGAGAGTTCTACAATTTTTTTTTAAATTTTTTTTTTTACGAAAAAGAATGCGAGGTTTTTAAATATTTAAAAAAAAGATCCAATATATCAATTGTAGATATTGGTTCTTCTAATCTAAGTTTTAGTTCATATATTTCTAGTTTTTTTTATAAATCTAATTTTTTTTGTTTCGAGCCATTATTACATTTTTATAGTTGTAAAGAATTACGGAATAACAACAAACTTTATACATTTAACAAAGCATGTTCTAATGAATGTAAAAAATTAATATTATTTACGCCATTTAAAAAATTTTTAACTTTTAAAATGTATTTAAAATATTTTTCTTGTTGCAATCTAAAATTTATTAAGAAAAATCTTCTCAAATATTTTAATAATAAAAGTGATTTTTTTTATGAAAAGACTGATGTGCATAGTATTAAAATAGATGATTTAAATTTAAAACCAGATTTAATTAAATTAGATATTGAAGGTTACGAAATGAAAGCGATTTTAGGAGCAGCAAAAACAATAAATAAATTTAAACCAATTATTTACATAGAAAACCCTTCAAAAACTATAGATAAATTTTTTAAAAATTATGGTTATAAAAAATTTATTTTTAACAGGAAATTAAAAAAAATATTAGAAGTAAATAAAAATGATAAAAATATTTATAATTATTTTTTTATTTATAATAAAAAAAAATATTTTAAAAATGAACTGATTTTATAATTTTATATTCAAATTTTAATAGTGCATAAAAAAATTTTATTTAATATTTTAATTATATTTTTATTATTCAAGACTATTCAATTTTTTTTTTTTAATATTACCGCACCTTTAGGGCAGCCGTTTGGAATTTGGCAAATATTGAATAAAAAGTTGCTTAATGATTATTTAATATCATCTATTTATTATTTACATAATCAACCTTTTTTGTGGAATTTATTAGTTGGATTAATTACAAAACTTTTTAATGGCAATGAAACATATATAAGAAATTTTATTAATTTTTATAATTTATTTCTTACTTTTGGAATAATAATTTACTCAATTAAAATAGCTTCTGAGTATAATTTATCAAATTTTAAAATTTATATAATTGTTTTTTTTTTATTGTTCAACCCAGCAATAATTTTTTGGGAAAATTTGCTTTATTATTATCATACAATTTGTTTTTTAATTTTTCAAATTAATTATTGTGCAATAAAATTTTTTAAAAGATATTACCTAAAGTATGAAATTTATATATACCTTAATTTAGTAACACTAATATTTATCTGGTCATTATTTAATCCAATTATTTTATTAATTTTTTTTCTCCTTACAATTTACAGATATAAATATAAGCGAACCTCTATAATACTCTGCTGTTTATTTTTGTTTATATCCTTTGTTCCAAATATTAAAAATTATTTTGTTTTCGGAACAATGCAAAGTTCTTGGCTTGGACAGCAAATTGCAATTACTACTAATACAGTTAGAGCAGTTGAATACTGCGGTATTGGTCCAATTAATTATAGTGAAGAAAATCTCCAAAATTATTATAAATTATTTAATAAAAAAAAACAATTTAATCACCCAAGTTTAGTAGGCAATTTATCTGAAAGAAATTATGTGGGAAATTTTTATTTATCTAAACTATGCTTAGATAGATCTATTGATTTAATAAAAAAAAATTTTAAAGTTTATTTTAAAGGAATAATTTTTGAGTTTTTATCATTGCACGGTAAAATGCTTATAGATCATTCAATCTATCATGGAAGTCCACAAGGTTGGGAATTTATTAGTGATAAAATTAGGTTTATTGATAAAAACTTGAGGCTTTACAAGCAAATTTTAAATATAAGTTTAATGCTCTTTATATACTATTATTTTATAAATAAAATTTTTTTTACTAAAATAAATAAGGGTAGAAAATTTTTTTTGTTATTCTTTTTTTTTCTCTATTTTTATATAATTTTTATGGGGTCAGTTTTCTCAAAATATGAGGGCGAGAGATTTATTTATGTTGGTTACACAATTTTTGTACTTTTTTTGATAAATTTATTTTCAACAATTAAATCAATTACTATAAGTAAGCTTTTAATTTCATTTAAAAATTTTTTTACTTTTAAATATAAACATTTCAAATAATAAATTGCTAATATCTATAATTATACCTGTATTTAATGAAGAGCAAACTATTAAAGATATTTTAATTAAAATTAATAAAATTAATAATTTAAATAAAGAAATTATTATAATTGACGATTATTCTACAGATCTAACTCGTGAAATAATAT
>Ga0194129_10003940_pt1 | contig 20231 bp, 15 predicted proteins | sample TA2KigCa35mmetaG_FD_150862 | JGI IMG/M metagenome (GOLD analysis project Ga0194129, IMG submission 150862) | Freshwater microbial communities from Lake Tanganyika, Tanzania - TA2015038 Kigoma Deep Cast 35m | ecosystem: Environmental > Aquatic > Freshwater > Lake | place: Tanzania: Lake...
ATGTCGGCGACAGCCGCGCCTACATGATCCGCGGCAAGCAGATCCACCGCATCACGCGCGACCATTCCTACGTCCAGGAGCTCATCGACAGCGGGCGACTCACCGAGAAGGAAGCGGTCGGTCACCCCGAGTCGAACAAGATCACGCGCGCGCTTGGGATGACGCCGACGGTGCAGGTCGAGACGCGCAGCGAGCCTCTCGAGCTTTTCGACGGTGACTGGTTCATCCTCGCGACCGATGGCCTCACCGACCTGGCACGCAACGAGGACATCCTCGTCACGACCCTCTCGTTCTCTAAGTCGGGCGGGATTCAGACGGCCTGCAACGAGCTCGTCGCGCTCGCGAATCGGCGCGGCGGCCACGACAACATCACCGTCCAGATGGTCCGCGTCCTCCAGACAGGCCCCAAGGTCGGCAGCACCCGGGTCGATGCGCCGGTGGGGCCTCGCCCGACCGCACCCCAGACCGTCGTGCAAGCCCCACCGGGCCACACTGCGCCCGGCATGCCCATCCCTGCGACGCTCGTCGACGCGCACTACCCAGCCCCTCAGGGAGCCACGCACGCGCCTCCGCCCTTCGGAGCCCCGCCGGCCGGACTCGCTCCCATGGCGGTCGGGCCGCAGGAGACCACGAACCCGCTCATGAAGGTCGTGATCGCGATGGCCATCGTGATCGGCCTGCTCCTCGCCACTGTCGTGTATCTGGCCGCCGGTGCGAAGGGCCACTGACGACGCTCCCGCCACCATCCGTTCACGACTCTCCCGAACCCCCACGCAAGCCCAACGAACGCAGCACGTATGATCCCAAGCTTCGGCAAGCAGACGCTCAGCATCGGAAGTCACCCGCAGTGCGACATCGCCCTGCAAGGGCCTGGTGTGGCGCCCGAGCACGCGCGCATCGTGAACCAGGGCGGCGGCAAGCTGGTCTTCACGAACCTCGGGGCCGGCACGACCTTCGTCGACAACCGCCCGATGGCTGCCGGGGAATCGACATCGTTTGACTTTCGTCAACAGTTTCGCCTCGGTGACGTTCCACTCCCGCTCGACCACCCCGCGATCGCCGCGAGCTTGATGGCCGTCGGCCAGGAGCCCCTGCAGCCTGGCCGCCTCGTGATCGGGCGGGATCCGTCGCGCGTCTCCCTGGTCCTCAGTCACCCGAGCGTCTCGAGCCTGCACTGCACGGTCGCCTTCGATCGCGGCGCCGTGATCGACCATGACTCGACGAGCGGCACCTACGTCAACGGGGCGAAGCTGCCAGGCGGACAGCCGATGCCGCTGCCCCCGCAAGGCACGCTCTACCTTGGGCCCGTCCCGATCCGCGTCGACGTCCTGCAGCAGGCGATGCAGGCGCTTCGCCCGGGCGGTGCCGTCGCAAGCCCCGCGCCTCAGCCCGCGCCGGCAGGCTTCGCACCGCAGGTCAGCGGAGCGCAACCCGTCGCCGCCTCCCCGCAGGGGCAGGTCGGCGGCGCGCCGATGCGCAAGCACAAGACCGTGTTCGGTCAGCTCGACTTCTCCACGGGCGGCCCCGCGGTCCGCACGATCGGTCGAACGCCGGGCAACGACATCGTGGTCGCTCATCCGCAGGTCTCGAGCCGACACGCGCAGGTCGAGCACCACGACGGCCGGGTCTTCGTCACCGACCTCGGGAGCGCGAACGGCACCTACGTCAACGGCCACCGCCTGCCTCCGGGGCAGAAGGTCGAAATCGCGAACGGGCAGAAAATTTACGTCGGCCCGATGCCGCTGCAGCTACAGCTCGGCGCGGGCGGGGCATTCGAGGTCGTCAACGAGGCGTACGCCGAGGAGCGCTGGGCGGGTCGACCGCTCTACGAGATCGAGGCGTGGCAGCTCTACCTCGAGGTCCCGGATCGCGATGACAAGGCGAAGATGAAGGTGCTGCTCGACAACGTCTCCTTCAAGGCGTTGCCGGGCGACATGATCGCGCTGATGGGACCGAGCGGCGCCGGCAAGACGACGCTGCTCCTCACGTTGAACGGCTACCTGCCGCCAAGCCAGGGCCTCGTCCGCATCAACGGCGAGGATCTCTACTCGATCTACGATCTCCTCCGCGGCTCGATCGGCTACGTCCCACAGGACGATCTCGTTCACGCGGAGCTCACGGTCTACGAGGCCGTCCGCTACAGCGCGAAGCTGAGGCTACCGCCAGACTACAGCGACGAGGAGATCGACGCGCGCGTCAACCAGACCCTGCGCGATCTCGGTCTCGACTCGATCGCCCACCTCGAAATCGGTGCGCCCGAGAAGAAGGTGCTCTCCGGCGGCCAGCGCAAGCGCGTCAACATCGCGCTCGAGCTCGTCACCGATCCGATCATCCTCTACCTCGACGAGCCCACCTCGGGCCTCGCGGCCGACGACGCCGCGAGCCTCATCCACCTCCTCAACGGGCTGACCAAGGCCACCGGCAAGACGATCATCATGACGATCCATCAGCCGGCGAAGGAGGAGTACGAGAAGTTCACGCATGCGCTGGTCCTCGGATACGGCGGCGTGCCGATGTTCTTCGGGCCGACGCTGCCGGACAGCTACCGGTTCTTCAGCGGCTACAAGCACCGGACGCAAGGCAAGTACGTCGAGCCGCCGGCGACCGAAGTCGTCGACAACCCGCGCGACATGTTCGGCAACATCGCCGAGCGCGAGGGGCCGATTCACAAGCAGCTTCTCGCGCAGAACCCGACCGCTCCCCGCTCTGCTGCGCGCAACCAGGCCGCGATGATCTGGCGCGCCGAGTACTACTCGGATTCGAACCCGATCTACCAGAAGATGTACTCGGGTCGCCGCTCGGTCGGGACGGCCGAGGGCCAGCGCGGCATCCCGGCCTCGCGCCCGCAGACGAGCGGTCAGTTCGGTCTCCTCCTGGCGCGGTATCTCAAGACCAAGGTCCGTGACGTCAGCGGCACCGCGATCATGTTTGCGCAAGCGCCGATCATCGGGACGCTCCTCGCGATCGTGTTCGGGAGCCAGGAGAAGGGCCCACCCGGCTGGTGCCTCGCCGCGCTGCACGACATCTCGGAGCGCAAACAAACCCAGAGCCAGGGCCCTCTCAAGTTCGGCGATACCCAGGACCACACCTCGGCGATCTTCTTCCTCGTGGTCAGCGCGATCTGGTTCGGCACGTCGAACGCCGCGCGCGAGATCGTCCGGGAGCGCGCGATCTACGTCCGCGAGCGCATGGTGAACCTCGGCCTGCTCAACTACGTGATGAGCAAGTTCATCCTGTTGTCCTTGTTCTGCGTGGCGCAGTGCACGATGCTGCTCGGGATCGTCTTCTTCGCGCTCGGGTTCGACGGCGGCATGGGGGTGTTCGCGCAGCAGCTCGCCGCGCTGATCGCGACGTCGATCACCTCGGTCGCGGTCGGCCTCTTGCTGTCGACGCTCGTCACCTCGTCGGAGGCCGCGATGGCCCTCACGCCGATCGCGCTGATCCCGCAAGTCGTGCTCGGCGGGCTCATGGTGCCAGCGAAATCGCTGCCGAACCTGGCCTGGCTGATGAACGTGACTCCGGCGCGCTGGGGCTTCGAAGCGGCGATCGTCCCGGAGCGCCTCGCGATCAAGGACCAGTCCGCGTGGCTCATCGATCTGAAGAACCCCGAGCTCTCAATCGCGACCGAGTTCATCAAGAACGGGAAGTTCGAGTGCGCGATGGCGCAGGTCGCCGCCAAGGACGTCAAGGGAGGCTGGCTGTTCACCAACTATGAACAGACCTTCCTGCCCTACGCCGTCCAGCTCGGCATGGCGCTCGTCGTCTTCGCCGCCATCCTCGTGCTCCTGCGTCGACGCGACCAGGTGTGACGGCGAGCCCTCGAGGATCGCGCCGAGAATCGACCTCGGTGACATGCCTCACGGCGCAAGTGATGGTAAGACCGCGCGAAGCATGGGAACGGTTCGTCGACTCGCGGGCACTCTGGCGCTGACCCTGGCGTTCGCCCCTGCGTCGGCTTCCGGCCAGGTCCCGTCCGTGCCCGGAGGTGACGCTCCGCGCTTCGACTCGAAGGGCCGACCGATCGCCCCCGAGCCGCCAATGCCCGACGAGGTCACCTTCCCCGAGCGCACGAACGACGTGCAGCCCGAGTACACGCCCGAAGCGGTCGCGGCAGGCGTGCAGGGTGCGGTTCGCCTCAAGGTGACGATCGACGCGGCGGGCAGCGTCGTCGGCGCGAGCGTCGTTGAGGGGCTCGGCTACGGGCTCGACGAGAGCGCGCTCGCCGCGGCGAAGAAGCTCACGTTCATCCCCGCGAAGCGCAACGGCAAGCCGTTCAAGGCGACGATCACCTACCAGTTCGACTTCACCCTGAAGGAGAAGCCGGTCGAGCCGGTGCGGACCGACGGGGCGCTCGAGGGCACGCTGCTCGCCGCGAACGACGAGGCCCCGATCGCCTCCGCCACCGTGCGCGTCGCAGCGACCGGCGAGGGCGCGAGCGCGAGCGCGAGCGAGGTGACCACCGACGCCCAGGGAAAGTTCGCGCTGCCGAAGCTGCCGGTCGGTGACTACCTCGTCACGGTCAACGTCGACGGCTTCGAGCCCTTCGTCGTCACCGAGGCGATCGTCGCGAACGAGCAAAACGTCGCCGTTTATCGCATGAAGCGGCCCGCCATCGGGCCCACCCCGAAGGCCGCCCCCGGCGTCATCGAGATCGACGTGACGGGAGAACGCCCGCCGCGCGAGGTCACGCGCCGCACCATCGAGAAGCGCGAGCTCGAGCGCATCCCCGGCACGAACGGCGACGCGCTCCGCGCGATCCAGAACCTCCCCGGTGTGGCTCGTCCGCCGGGCCTCGCCGGCCTCCTGCTCGTCCGCGGCTCGGCGCCGCAGGACACGCAGACCTTCATCGACGGGACGTTCGTCCCGCTGATCTACCACTTCGGCGGGCTCTCGAGCGTCGTCCCGACCGAGCTCATCAACAAGATCGATTTCTACCCCGGCAACTTCAGCGTGAAGTACGGCCGCGCGACCGGCGGCATCGTCGACGCAGGCCTTCGGGCGCCCCGCAACGACGGCTTTCACGGCCTCGTGCAGCTCGACCTGATCGACGCGCGCGCGCTCATCGAGGGGCCGATCCCGGGCACCGACGGCAAGTGGTCGTATGCGGTCGCCGCGCGCCGCAGCTACCTCGACAGCTGGCTCGGCCCCGTGCTCGAGCAGGCCGGCGCCGGCGTGACGCAAGCGCCCGTCTACTACGACTACCAGGTGATTCTCGACGGCAAGCCCAAGCCCGGGCATCACCTGCGCAGCTCGTACTATGGCTCCGACGACAGCCTTGAGCTCCTGCTGCGCGAGCCCGCGGCGAACGAACCCGCACTCTCCGGAAACTTTGGCCTGAACACCCAGTTTCAGCGCGTCGCCTTCCAGTACGACGTCGACCTCGGCGGCGGAGCGCGCTTCGACAGCTCGTTCTCGTTCGGGCGCGACTTCTTGCAGTTCAACGCGGGCGAGCTGTTCTTCAAGATCAAGTCGCACACCCTCTACGGCCGCGCCGAGTACACGACGAAGATCGCGAAGAACGCGACGGTGCACGTCGGCCTCGACATGCTGACGGGCCGCTACGAAGTCGCCGTGCGTTTGCCGCCACCGCCGATCCCGGGGCAGCCGCCGAACCAACCGTTTTCGACGCGAACCGCGCAGACGTTCGCCGATCGGGGCACGAGCTACCGGCCGGCCGGCTACGTCGAGGTCGAGCTGACGCCAACACCCAGGCTGCGCCTCGTGCCTGGGTTTCGCCTCGACTACGAGAAGATCATCAAGCGCTACGACTTCTCACCGCGCATGAACGCGCGCTACGCGATCCGTCAAGAGTTCCCGAAGACGACCGCGAAGCTCGGCGTCGGCGTGTTCTACCAGCCGCCGCAGCCGCAGCAGTCGTTGCCTCCGATCGGCACGGCGAACCTGCTCTCGAACCGCGCGATTCACTACGGCCTCGGCGTCGAGCAAGACGTCACGCGCCAGGTCGAGCTCTCGGTCGAAGGCTTCGTCAAGCAACTCGACGACCTCGTGGTCGCCCGCCCCTCGCCCACGGGTGGTCGTGTCGACTACTCGAACACCCAGCTCGGGTACGTCGTCGGCGGCGAGCTCCTGCTCAAGTACAAGGCCGACGATCGGTTCTTCGGCTGGCTCGCCTACACACTCTCGCGGTCGGCACGGCAAGATGGCCCCGGGCTCCCCGAGTACCTCGTCAACTTCGACCAGACACACATCCTCACGGCCCTCGGCAGCTACCGGCTCGGCGGCGGCTGGGAGCTCGGCGCGCGCTTCCGATTGATCAGCGGCAGCCTCGTGCAACCGAATGTGTGCGACGCCACCTCGATCACGTGCGACCCCGCCCGCGTCGGCGGACTCTTTCACGGCGCGACCGGCGCCTACACCCCGATTCCGTTCGGGTCGCGAGCGAGCGAACGGCTGCCGATGTTCCACTCGCTCGACATCCGAGTCGACAAGGCATGGCAGTTCCAGGCGTGGAAGCTCTCGGCCTACCTCGACGTGCAGAACTCGTACAACAACCAGAACCCCGAGGCGATCACGTACAACTTCAACTTCACGCAGCGCCAGTTCGTCTCGGGGCTGCCCATCCTGCCGAGCATCGGCATGCGAGGTGATTGGTGAAGCGCCTTCGTCGTTGGGTCCTCGCGTCGCTCGGCTGCGTCGGCGTCGCGATCAGCTGCGCGCCTGGCTTCGATCCGCCGAGCACGGTGAACGGGCTTCGGGTGCTCGGCATCGACGCGGACAAGCCGTACGCGAATCCAGGCGACACGGTCACCCTGCGGATGACGGTCACCGATGGGCTGCGGGACGCCGAGGGCAAGCCGCGGCCCCTGCAGATCGCCTGGATCGGCGGCTGCTTCGATCCACCGGGTGACCAGTACATTCTCTGCCTGCCGCAGCTCATCGAAACCTTCCAGAGCCTCGGCAACGGCGGCACGAGCGAGTTCCTCGGGCTCTCGATCGCGACGCCCGAGCAAGACGGCGAGCCGAGCGCACACGCTTTCTCGGTGGAGCTCCCGACCGACATCGTCTCGCGTCGCCCCGTGCCTGCCGAGGGGCCGCACTACGGCATCGCCTACGTCTTCTTCGCGGCGTGCGCGGGCACCCTCGCGCCGGCGTCCTTCGGCAACGACGAGGTCCCCGAGTTTCCGCTGCAGTGCCTCGACGCTGACGGCAACCCGCAGGGACCGGAGAGCTTCGTTCCCGGCTACACGCAGATCTACGCGTTCGGGGATGGCCGCACCAACGCGAACCCGCCAACGACCGCGCTGACGCTCGACGGCGCCGAGCTACCGACCGACCCTGCGGACGCCCCGGTGATCCCCCACTGCGACGTGACCGCGGAGGAGCGGCGCGCGGCGAGCGGCTGCGCCAAGGAGGACCTGCTCGCGAGCTGCACCGAATACAAACTTGCGGCCGTCGTGCCCGACGTCGCCGAGAGCATCCTCGAGTCGAACGGCGCCACGGGCGGCGCGCTGCGCGAAGCGGTGTGGGTGAGCTACTTCACCGACCGCGGCAACCTCGACTCGCCGATTCGCCTCGTCAGCGACGCGACGAAGGGCTTCCAGCCCGAGTTCGAGGCGACGTGGCTGCCCCCCTCCGAGCCCGGCCTCGTCTCCGTGTGGGCCGTCACCCGCGACCAGCGCGGCGGCCAGAGCGTCCGTCGCGGCTGGGTTCGCGTGGAGTGACGCGAGGCTCACGAGCAGCGGAGTCCCCGCGAGCAGCGGAGTCTCCAGGAGCAGAAGCGCCTCCCCGAGCCTCGGGGGCACCCGTCGCTCGACGTCACGTCGATGACTTTCGTCAAGCTGACTTCAGTCAACCCACTTGACTCGGGTCAGCCCAGCTGGCGCCAGTCAACCGAGGCGGCGGCGGCGCGCGACGAGGGCGAGCGCACCGAGCATGCCGAGGCCACCGAGCCCCGAGTCCCCCTCGCGCACCGGCGTCGTCGAGCAGCCCGTCCAGATCAGCGGTCCGCTGCCCGCTCGGGTCGTCGGCGGGTCGTCGAAGCCATCCCCGGCGCCGGCGCCAGTCCCGGGCGGAGCCCCACCGGCGCCCACCGTGACGCCAGGGCCCACGCCGCCCGTCGTCCCCCCCACGCTGCTCGTCTGGGGGTCGTTGCAATCTTGATCGAGGCTGCCGCAGGCGGCGTGGCAATCGCCGTCGGTCGCGCAGCAGTCCTTGTCGAGCGAGGGGCAGTCCTCGCGGCAGGTCCCGTCGGTGCCGCACCCGGCGCAGTCGGGGTCCTGCGCGAGGTTGGTGCATGCGCTGGTGCAGAAGCCATCGGCCGCACAGGGGCAGTCCGGATCCGGCTCGGTGCAGTTCATCGCACACTGACCGTCCGACTCGCAGCTCGACGTCGGACCCGAGGTTGGATCGTGCGCTTGGATGTAGCCCTTGATCCAGCCGAGCGCGTCGTCCGGACGCGCCGCGCCGTCCTGGCCCGAGCCGCACGCGGCGGTCCCGAACGACGTCGCCGCGAGCACGAACTCCTTGCCGTCGACGGTGATGAAATTGGGGCCGCCGCTGTCGCCGTAGCACGTCGATGACGGCTTGACCGACGTGTAGACGAGCCCGGGCTCGACGCTGACGAGCGTGGAGTAGCCATGGCGCTTCTTGCCGGAGTCGCTGCTGTACTCCCCCGTGACGCCGAAGCCGACGAGGTGCACCTGCATCCCGATGAACTGCTTCGGGTCCTTCTCGTTGACCGGCACCGGCGTCACGGGCCCAGGCGACTTGAGCGTGATCAAGGCCAGATCCCAGGGCCCGCCCTCGGCGCCCTTCGCGTAGACCTCGTCGTGCGCGGCATCGATCCAGGTCCCCTGCCCGTTCGCGTCACTGCCGAAGAACACGCTGATCGAGCTCGTGGGGACCCCGTTCGTGCAGTGCTTCGCCGTCAGCACGACGCGCGGGGTGATCAACGTGCCGGTGCAGGAGCCGCCACCGAGGTCGATGTACACCGTCGCGGGGCTGCCCGTGTAGGACTCCCCGTTGACGATGGCGTCCTCGACCGCGCCGACCTGCTCCTCGTCGACCCGCGGAACACCACCGCATCCAACGAGCCCCATCACCAGAACGGTGCCGACCTTCGCTGCGCTCCGCATGCCATCCTCCACGCCGCGTCGACCGCGTATCAAGGAAGGTATCGGCCAGCGGGCCGACTCGTCAACCTCCTAAATGGCGAATCTTCACGCGGAAGCGCGGACAAATCACGGATGCAGCCTCACCGGAATCTACGGCAACCACGAAACAGGCCAGTTGGCCGACTTTTCCGGTCCCTCTCACGCGCGCGGGAGGGTCGCCTGCATCGACGGTCGAGCGAGCACCCGGTCGTACCAGGAGAAGAGCGCGGGGCGTGCCGCGCGGAGCTCACCGAGGACGTTGCGGAACTCGAGCCAGCCGAGCGTCGACGCGACCGCGATGTGGCCGAGGTCGAAGTTGTCACCGAACGACCGCGCCTCCGCCTCGAGGGCGTCGAGCCCCTGGAGGGCCTTCGTGCGCTGCCCGTCGAGCCAGGGCTGCCACCACAGCTCCTTCGGCCGGTTGAGCTGCTCGTAGAAGACGAGGACGCTCGCCTCGAGGATGCCATCGGCGAGGGCGTGGCGGCGGAGGGTCGTCCAGCGGCCGGGCCCGGGCGGCGGGATCACCGTCGCGTCTGCCGCGAGGTGCGCGAGGTATTCGCAGATCACGGCGGAGTCGTAGAGGACGCCACCGTCGTCGGTGACGAGCGCGGGGATCTTGTTCAACGGGTTCAACGCAGTGAGCGTCGCGCTGGGCTCGAGCGGCGAGGGACGCAGGGTCTCGGTCTCGATGCGAGCGGCAACGCCGACCTCGTGCGCCACGACAAGGCACTTGCGAACGAACGGCGAGGTCGAGGTGTAGAACAGCTTCATCGCCGTCGAGCCTTGGCGGACCGAGGGCGGAGCGCAAGGGTCCAGTGCTGCGACGCGCGCGCAAATCGTTGCCTCCTCTCCCCGGATTCCGCTATCGCCGGGCAAGCCCATGCGACAGCTACCGTACCGGCTCGGGCGCTTCACGCTCTTCGACCACCTCGCGACCGGTGGCATGGCCGACATCTACCTCGCCCGCGCGACGACGGAGCTCGGCGCCGCCCGCTTGCTCGTGATCAAGGAGATGCTCCCCAAGCGCCTCAGCGATCCTCGCTGGACCGAGATGCTCGTCGACGAGGCGAAGCTGTCCGCACAGCTCACGCACGCGAACATCGCCCGGGTCGAGGAGCTCGGTCGCCACGAGGGCTCGCTCTACATCGCGATGGAGTACGTCGAGGGGCTGGACCTGCGAGAGCTGTTGAAGCAGAGCAGCGTGCGGAAGCTGGCGCTCCCGATGGAGTACCGGCTCTACGTCGTGCGAGAGATGTTGCGCGCGCTCGACTACGCCCACCGCTACCGGCTGGAGGATGCGGTCGGGATCGTCCATCGTGACGTCTCGCCATCGAACGTGCTGCTCAGCTTCGACGGGGAGGTGAAGCTCTGCGACTTCGGCATCGCGAGCGCGATCCAGCTCGATCTCGTCCCGAGCGAGACCGTCGAAGGCAAGGCGGGTTACATGAGCCCGGAGCAAGCACGTGGCGAGTCCATCGACGAGCGCGCCGACCTGTTCGCGGCAGGCATCATCCTCTGGGAGTTGCTCGCGGGGAAGCGTCTGTACAAGGCGAGCGAGGGGCTCACGCTGATCGAGCTCGCGCGCCGCGGCGAGATCCCCGCCTTGAAGAAGCTCAACCTGCCCGAGGAGGAACGGCTGCGCGCCATCGTCGGCCGCGCGCTCGCGGTCGATCCCGAAGCCCGGTACGCGACCGCCGCGGCAATGTTCGACGACCTCTACGGCTACTGCCTCGCGACCAAACAGATGGCGAGCGCGCTGCGCTTCGGCGAGTGGCTCTCCTCGCATTTCGCGGCCGAGAAGGTCGCGCGACGCCGCGCGAGGGAACGCGCCCTCGTCGCCCTCGAGCTCGGACCACCGCTCGTGATGGAGCCCATCCCGAGCTCGCGCGGCCTGCTCACGCTCCCGGAGGATCGGCGCTCGAAGTCGGGGCCCCTCGATCCGCCACGGAGTTCGCGCTCCGGAACGCTCCCGGTGAGCGAGCCCGACGACCCGCTGGCGTCGAGCGACCTCCCCGCGTCGACGTCGGCAGGACACAGCACGGGACGCGTCGTGCTCGTCGCGGCGCTGACCGCGCTCGCGCTCGTGGCGCTGCTCGCCCTCACGGGGACGCTCCGTTGGTGATCCCGCTCGCTTCCTGACGAGGCGCGTTGCAGACTCACCTCGTGAAGGGAACTCGGACCGCGCTCGTTCCGGCTCGACTCCGGCTGTTCGCTGCGTGCGTCCTCCTCGCCGCGTGCAAGAAGGACACGGACCCGGTCGACGTCCCCTTCGATGGCCCCGATGCGCTCGCGCAGCGCAAGAAGCCGTCCGCACCCGAGGCGTCGTCGGCGCCTTCCGCCGACCGCTCGTCGACCGCCGCCGGCGGCGTCGTCCTGCAGGGCGAGGGTCGGCCCGGCTACGCGGGCCCCAGCGCAACCGGCGGGATCGCCGCGTGCTGCGCGGTGCTCCGCGCGAACAGCCGCACCGCAAAGGACGAGGCTGCCCGCTCGAACTTGACGGCCGCCGCGAACGCCTGCGAGACCCAGCGCGCCCAGCTCGATCAGGGCAAGGTCACGCGAGCGCAGGCGCTGACCGCCGTTCGGCTCTCACTCCTCGATACGGCTCCCCCCGCGTGCCGATGACGTCGCCCGCAGCGTGATCGGCGGCGGCGCCCTGAGCGGCCCGAGGCGCCGTGCCCAACGAAACGAGCCGCCCCGACGAAGGCCAGGACGGCTCGCAGCATGCGTCACCGCATGCGAAATACGGGCCCGTTCGCCGAAGCGAACCTCGCGCTCATTCCTTGGTGACCGGGAGGATCGGCGCCCAACGGAGCTTGAAGAGCAGCTCGTCCTCGCACACGCGACCCCGGTCGCTGAAGACGAGGATGTTGCGCTCCTCCTCCTCGTGCTGCTCGCCGACGAAGATGATGCCGCGCCCCTCGCCGTTGTAGCCAAGCTGCACGATGGCGTTCTGGAGCCAGCGCCCGCCGCCGTCGAAGACGAGATCGCGCGGGAGCGTGTAAAACCCTTCGGACGGGAGCTTCAAGAGCCCCTCGGCCCAGCTCGTCGAGCGCAGGGGGATCGTCGGCTCCCCCCAGTACCAACGGTTGTTGCGGTTCGAGCCGGGGCGCACGACGAACGGCAAGCTGCCGTTCGAGGGCACACCGATGTACACGAGCACGCCCTTCGGGATCGTCTCCTCGTGGCCGGGGTAAGGCTTGTGCGTACGGTAGAGTCCTGGGTCAGGCAGCTTCATCGAATCCTCCGGGGGTGAGCTCGGTCGTGTCGGGTTTACTCGTGCGACGTGGAGCGATTTGCCACATCACCAGCCGCATGTCTCGTCCTTGATCTCGTCCTGGATCCAGGCGCGCAAGGGGGCGAAGTACTCCATCAGGGCGCCGGCGTCTGCGGCGCGCTCGCCGCTCAGGGCGAAGAGCGCGTCCTGCCAGGGCTTGCTCGCGCCGAGCGAGAGCATCGCCTTCAGCTTGTCGCCCGCTGCGGTGTTCCCGTGGAACGAGCAGGTGTGGAGCGGGCCGGTGTGCCCCGCCTCGCGACACAGCGCGCGGTAAAACTGAAATTGATAGATGAATGCGAGGAAATAGCGCGTGTACGGGACGTTGCCCGGGACGTGGTACTTCGCGCCGGGATCAAAGTCCGCCTCGCTGCGCGGGACCGGCGGCGTGATGCCCTGGTACTTCGTGCGGAGCGCCCACCAGGCCGCGTTGTACTCAGACGGCCTGGTCTTGCCCGCAAAGACGTCCCAGCGCCACTCGTCGATCAGCTTCCCGAACGGAAGGAAGGCGATCTTGTCGAGCGCCATCTTCATCAGGTAGTTGAGGTCGGCCTTCGAGCTCTTCTGGATGCGGTCGACGAGGCCGATCTTCTTCAGGTAGTCCGGCGTGACGCTGAGCGCGATCGTGTCGCCGATCGCCTCGTGAAAACCGTCGTTGGCGCCCGCCTGGAAGAGGAACGGGAGCTTGTAGTAGTAGTGGAAGTAGTAGTTGTGCCCGAGCTCGTGGTGCAACGTGTAGAAGTCTTCGTCGTTCCGCTGGATGCACATCTTGATGCGGAGATCGTCGTTGTAGTGCACGTCCCAGGCGCTCGCATGGCACTCGACCTCACGGTCCTGGGGGCGCAAGAACAGTGAGCGCTTCCAGAACGTCGCGGGCAACGGATCGAGTCCGAGCGACGTGAAGAACCCCTCCGCGGTGCGCGCCATCTGCAGCTCGTCGACCCGCTTGCGCGCGAGAGCCCGCGTGACGTCGACCGCACCCTCCCGCGGATAGGGCTCGAGCTTGTCGTAGACGTTGCTCCAGGTCTGCGACCACATGTTGCCGAGCAGGTGCGCCGGGATCGGTCCCTTCGTCGGCACGAGCTCCTCGCCGTACACCTTGCGAAGCCGCTTCCGCGCGAAGCAATGAAGCTCCTGATAGAGCGGCTCGACCGACCGGTAAAGGCGCGACGCCTCGGCGCGGAACGCATCGGCGGGCATGTCGTAGCCCGACCGCCAGAGCGCCCCCAGGTCATCGAAGCCGATCTCCCGGGCACCCTCGTTGCCGATCGCCACCAGGCGCTCGTAGTTCGCACGCATCGCCGGTGCGACGGAGTGCCAGCCGGTCCACGCCTCGCGCAGCGCCTCTTCGTTCCGGCCCTCGCCCATGTACCCGCCGAGCACCGTGAGCGTGACGCCTGCCGCGTTGGGCTTCGCGGGATCGCACTCGAGCGCCTTCGCATTCGACCTCTGCTTGCCGAGCTCACGCCGCAGCGCACCGTCCTTGCGCGGACAGTATTTTCCCGTCGCGTAGGCGGCTCCGAGCTCGGACGCGAGCTTGGCGAGTTCGGTCGCCTTCTGCGGATCGCGCGGGGCCGGCACGGTGGCGCTCCGCTTCAACAAGCCGAGCTTCCGTTCGGTCGCGGGATCGAGCGAAACTCCGTCGAAACGCGCCGCCTCGGCGATCGCCCGCGAGAGAAACATGAGCCGCTCTTCGGACGCGCGGGCCGCAATCTCCTGGGTGTCCTCAGTGACGAAGTTGGAGGCGACCCAGGAGGCGCGGTCGTCGTTGATCTGAAGCGCGAGGAGCTCCTTCTCCGTGCGCTCGATGAACCGCGTCGCCTCGTCGGCCGTCGCAGGCCCGCGAGCCGCGCCACGCGCACCTCCCGGGTGAGACGCCGCATCCGAGGGGGGCACGACGGCGGGGCACGAGGGACAGGCGGGCGGCTGCCACACCGCTCCACCACAGGCGTTGATCGAGAGGGCGAGCGCGCCGAGCGCGAACATGCGGGTCTTCACGGGGGGCCTCCTGAAACGGGGCGGGATGCTACACCACCTCGCGGGCACCCTCGCTCGAGAACATGCCGACTCGGCGATCGAGGCACGATGCCCCGATGGCGACGCCGCGCGGCGCACGCTAGGCTCCGATCGAGGTTCACGATGAGCGAGCGGGGTTTCTGGACGGTCGCGAGGCTCCAGGGGACGCCGCTGCGGCTCCACTGGTCGCTCCCGCTCGGTGTCCTCGCCTTCTCGCGGTTTCGCTTCGATCCGGGCGCATGGCTCGGCATCGTGCTCGTCGTGATCGCCCACGAGCTCGGACACTCGGTGCTCGTGCGCCGAGCCCGCCTCCAGGTCGAGAGCATCGACCTGCACGGCATGGGTGGAGAGTGCCGGTACTCGGGCTACCCGAGCGCGTGGGACCGCGCGGTGATCGCCTGGGGTGGCGTGCTCGCGCAGGCTCTCCTGCTCCCGCTCGGGTTCTTCCTCGCGCCGCAGCTCGAGCCGGAATTTCTCCGCCGTGCCGCCGGAAGCTTCGGGGTGCCAAGCCTGTGGATGATCGCGCTGAACCTCCTGCCGATCGCCCCGCTCGATGGCCACGAAGCCTGGAAGCTGCCGCGACTCTGGCTCGCGCGGCGGCGCTCGAAGAACGCCGCGAAGGCGAGGGCCATGCGGGCGCACGCACGACGCGAGGCCGGGCGTGCGGTGGCAGCGATGGAACGGAAGGAGCGCATCGCGAACGGCGACGGCGCGCTCCCGGAAGCGGTCGCGGAGCAAATCGAGCGCGCAGTCCGACGCGCCTACGACGAGCGTGAACCTCGCAAATGACGCCTCGTCGACGAGACTCAGCCGACGAGACTCAGCCGACGAGACTCAGCCGACGAGACTCAGCCGACGAGACTCAGCCGACGAGACTCAGCCGACGAGACTCAGCCGACGAGACTCAGCGTCGCCGACGTCGACGCGCCGCGAGGCCCGTGAGGCCAAGCACCGCCAACACCGCGCTGCCGCTCGACGTCGATCGACCGACGACGTGGCAACCACAGCCGCCTTGCTTCGGCGGGACCGGCGGCGGCGCACTCGCCTCGCTGGAGGCCGTCGTCTTGGCAGCCGTCGGCGCCGCGGGGATGTCGGAAAGGTCGGGGCCCTGATCCTCGGCGGCTCCACCCTTCCTCTCGGCGTCGGCCGACTTGGGATCGACGTCCGCCTTCTTCTTCGGCCCCGCAACGGAGGCGCTGAAGTTGAGGCTCCGACGATCGATCGCCTTGTTCTCCCCCTTCAGCTGGAGCTTGACGGTGCCGAGCGTCGCGCCGCCAACCACCCGGATCGTGAGCTCGTACTCCCCGGCCTCGAAATCATCCTTGCGGCGGAGCGTGATCGGAAACTTGGTCGCGGAGAAGCGCTTGCCCGTCGCGGGATCGCTGAAGGCGACCTCTTGCTCGGAGTTGTTCGGGATCTGGCTCGTCATCGGGACGGTGCGGGTCACCGGCTTGTTCGGTGACTCGTCGGTCAGCGAGCGCTCGTAGGTCGCGGTCTGCTTGAAGCTGAACGACATCGGCACGACGTCGCGGTCGGGCGTCCCGCCGTAATCGAGGACGAGCTTCAGCTTCCAGTTCTTCGCTTCGAGGTCCTCCTCGAGCGTCGTCTTCTCCGCTTTGACGCCCTTGGCCCAAACCGGCGGCGCGACGAGCAGCGCGAAGAGCGAGACGATGACGAGAACGAAGGACAACGCGGCGCGACGAGGCGTCATGGCGGCGGATATTGGAGGCGCCGCGAGGTGACCGCAAGCGCGATCAAAGGGGCGGCATCCAGATGCGAGTCGCCTTGACGGCATCGAAGCACGCCACGCTCGCCGCATCCTCGTCCTTCGAGCAATCGCTGGTCTGCAAGCACTCGGCGACCGCGTGCTGGGCCGCGAGGCTGTACGCGCTCGAGAACGCCGCCTTGCGCATCCCATCGAGGTCACCGAGCGCCGCCATGCAGCCTTCGAGCGGAACCTGCGAACAGCGCGTCATCCGAGCGCAGTACGCGCGTGCGGGCTCGGTGTTCGAGATGTCCAGCACGCTCGCGCCGGCCAGCGCCTCGTCGGCACAGCGGGTGACGAGCCCGCCCAGGTCGAGGGCATTGTCGCCCTGCTCCGCGTGGTGCTTCACGTAACACTCGGTGACCTGCGCGACGAAGGGAGCCGAGCCGGCCGGCACGGCGGCCTTGCATGCGCCGGTGTGGCGCCAGGTCTGGTCTTGCGGAGCCTCCTGCTTTGCGAGCACCTTGCACCAGGCCTTCTGCGCGTCGGCGACCTTCGACGCATCGGGGTAGACGATGACCTTCGGCTTGCACGAAAGCGTGCCGAGGAAACCCAGGATGACGAGCCCGCGAGTCAGCGTGTGCATCGTCGCGGACTTTGCACGATGGCGAGTCCGCAACGAAGAAAAATCCCGACTCAAGGCGTGGAGGGTGGCTCGGCGCGCCGTGGCTCACCGAACGGCGTGAGCGCCCGCACCTTCGCGATGGTCCAGCCCATCGTCGCATCCCCCGGCACTTGCGCCGGTTCGTCTGCGGGGCTCGTCATCGCAGAGCCGACCGGCAGGATGGTCGCCGAGTCGACGAGCGCCGTCTCCCCCGCGTTGAGCTTCGACTCGACGTACATGCAGCGCTTCGTCGGGACCTTCGGCAGCCCCGCGGCGTAGCTGCACCAGCCGCTCTCGTCAGGAGCCTCCGACGAGGGCTTCATCGGCAACGCGAGGTTCGACTGGTCGCAGTCGAGGATCGCCGCCGAGAGGATGTCGCAACCTCGCCCCGCGGGAGGCTTCGCCCAGAGCGCCGCGGTGAGGCCAATGCCCGGCGGCGGAGCCGTCCCACGACCGAACAGCACCACTTTCGGTGCGAGTACCGCACAACGAAGCCCGCTCCGACACAGGCCGCCGGTCTCGCCGCGCAGGTACGCCTGCGTGCCCTTCGTGAAATCGAACGCGTACCAGGCGTTGGGGTCACCGTGGTGCTGCGAGGCGATCGAGAGCTCGAAGTCGCCATCGACGAGCAGGTTCTGCGCCGGACCACCCCACGGGCTCCGGGTGGCGACCGTCCGAAGCACCGGGCCGCCGCCGCTCGAGGTCGATGAATCGCCACTCGACGTCGCGGCCTCGCCCGGACGCGGCGCAGGCTCGACGTTCTCGACCACCTTGCAGCCGACGAGCATGACCCCGGCTCCGACGAGCGCGAGCACCGCCAGCGCGCGCGAATCGTGGCGCGCTTCGCTCACGGCTTCAGCTCCTTGCGAAGCCACGCGAGCGCCGCCTCGATCATCGTGTCCTTCCCCGCGAGCAGGTCGGACTGCCGCTGCAACACGATCTCGTCGGGGTCGACACCCCGGCCGAGCAGCGCCTCGCCTTCCGCGCTGATGCTGTCGCCGGAAGCAATCTGAAACCCGATCGAGCCCGGCGGATCCAGGGTGTAGAACGTCGAGAACGCACCCGCGGTCGGCGCCACACCGAAGAGCCGGGCCTTGGGCGCGCCCTTCACACCAAACGGGAAAAAGTCACTCGCCGAGCCGTCGCGGTGAAGAAGCACGGCGACGGGCAGCGTGGGGTCGTGGTCCTCGGAGCCAACGCGATAAGGCGTGATCGCCTTGGCGGCGTCAAAGAGAGCCTTGCCCTGTTCGGGCGTCGCCGGCCCCTCGAAGCCGGCCGAGTCGATGGGCGAGCGGAAGACGAGCATGGTCGCGGGTGGGCGCATCAAGGTGGTCGCGGTCTCCGCACCGTCGAGCGTGCCGCCGTTGCCCGCACGATGATCGAGAATGACGCCACGCGCATCCTTCTTGAACGCAGCGAAGGCCTTCTTCAGCGAGCCATTAACCTGACCGTTCGGCTCGCCACCACCGTAGAGCGTGTCCCAGATGAGGCCCTGGATCTTCTCGTCGCTGGTCGTCCCGGCGACCTGGCCCGAGAAGAAGTTGTACCCGACGTCGTGGGCCGGGCCGGGGTTGTTCGAGAGGAGCGAGTAGATCGGGCGGTTGTCGCAGACCACGTCGCCCTCGGCATCGGCGAGCGTGGCGACGTCGATCGTCCGAAGCGTGCCTTCGCAGGTCCCGGCCTCGCCCGAGCACTTGATCACCGTCAACTTCGATGCGAAGCGCGGGATCAACTGCTTGAGGCGCTCGACCGGCTCCGTGAACACCCGATCGTCGCAGGCCTGCCAGAAGCCCCAATCGACCGTCTTCAGTCCGAGCGCCCACTCGACCGGGTGCTGGCCATCGACGGCGACCAACCTGTCGCCGCGCTCGAAGCCGCTCGAGGTCGTCCCGACGTGCGACACGAGCACGTCGTGGTACGCCGGATGACGCGGCCACGCGGCCGCCGAGACGTCAGCGTGCCCGGCGATGAAGCAAGCGTTGAGCTTGCGGTCGCTCGCGACGTACTGAATGTCGCTGCTCGCGCGGGTGTGCCAGTCGTGGAGCTCGCGGATGGCCGTCCCGAAGCCGTTCCAGAAGGCCCAGGCGGTCTTCGCCTCTCGCATCGCTTCGATGCGAGAGAGCGCGCGCGGCAGGTCGAGCAAGCGCGTCTTGCGCGCCCCGAAGAACACCGATAGCAAGCCGTGCATCCGATCGACGACGTCACCTCGAATCGCCGGATCCGGCAGCGGCGGGACGTGCAGCCGACCGAGGACGCAGCGTCCACCGATGCACACGCCCTCATCGCCGCAAACGGGATCGAGAGCCCCCGCGCACGCGCGTTCCTCGACGAAAGGCCCGGCCTCGACGACCTCGATCGCGTCGACCTCCGTGCCCACGGCGTCGAAGTCGGTGAGCTTGACGTAGAGGGCGTCGAGCGCGCCGCCGTCGACGGGGAGCTCGTTCGACGCGAGCTCGACCCAGCCGTCGCTGGTCGTGCGGCCGGTCGGGGCAAGCTTCGCGTAGCGGGTCGCGAGGCCCGACTCGGGTCGGTACCTCGCCGTCAGCTGCGCATCGAGCCCCCCATGCCGCATCCACAGCGTCGCCCGGTACGAAGCCCTCTTTGCGGGGACGCCGCGGATCGCGAAACGCTCGGCGCAGCCCGCCGCCTTGACGTCGACGTGGAGGACCACCGCGCCCGAGAGCGCATCGCCCGTCGTCCGCAGCGCGTAGCCGGTGGGACACTCGCCTGGCCCGCCGTCGGCGGGGACGCGCTCCTGCGCTGGATCGAAGTTGCCCTCGAAGTCGACGAACGCCACGGCGGCCGAGCTCGGGACGTATGCGCCGCGAGGATCGAAGCCTCCCGCCGACGCAGGCGCGGCCCACGACGAGGCGACGAGCGTGCCGACCACCAGAGCCGCGCGCCTCACTGGCTTCGCCTCCGCTCGAGCTCACCGACGAACCGACGCTCCTCACCTTCACGGATCCGCGGGTGAGGCTTCGTGCGCTCGCGGAGGGTGCGCTTCAAGGCTCGGAAGTCGCGCGAGAGCGGCGGCGCGAGCGAGCCGGAGAGCGCGACCTGCCCCGCCCGACGAACGACGGCATCATCGACCCGAACCGGCCCGGGCGAGGCATTCTCGACGAAGAGCCAGGTGGCCGCCTCGCGCTCCGACGAGACGCCCTGGTAGACGCACCACCCATCGACCCGCCCCTTCGACTCGAGCCCGACGTCGGGATCGTCGGAGCCGAACCCGAGCAAGGCGACGTTGATCGCCGCGCAATCGCCGTCGGTCGCGACGTGAACCGAAGCTTCGAGCGCGTGGCCCTTCGACGCCACCGCCGAGCCGATCGCGATCCCGCCCTTCGGAAGCTCGATGCACTTCACGCCGCTCTTGCACGCGGCGCCGACGATCTGCTTCGGCAAGGCGTAGCCAATATACTGAATGGATTTACCGTAGAGCCAGGCGTACTGGTCTGCGAAGCT
>Ga0194129_10003949_pt1 | contig 20196 bp, 22 predicted proteins | sample TA2KigCa35mmetaG_FD_150862 | JGI IMG/M metagenome (GOLD analysis project Ga0194129, IMG submission 150862) | Freshwater microbial communities from Lake Tanganyika, Tanzania - TA2015038 Kigoma Deep Cast 35m | ecosystem: Environmental > Aquatic > Freshwater > Lake | place: Tanzania: Lake...
CCTTTCTTTTGCAAGAATTTCTTCGTGTCTTTTTGCTACGGCCCACGACTATAATTTGGCTTTGACGTACTGATAACGAGCCACTCTTTCAAAGCCGATCCATGAAAATCACCTTCTCTACAATCGTTGCTGCTTCTTTAGCAGAGGTATGGCATGCCTGCACCACGCCAGATGACATCAAAGTCTGGAATGCCGCTTCTTCCGATTGGCATACAACGTCCGCCGAGGTTGACCTGAGATTGGGCGGTAAATTCTGTTCAAGAATGGAAGCGAAAGACGGGTCGTTTAGTTTTGACTTTGCCGGCGAATATACGAATCTCATTCCTCAGCAGCCTCTTGAGTACTCGTTCGGAGAACGGCACGCCTCCGTCGAATTTAATGAAGTCTCGGATGGTGTTTTGGTCAAAGTGACGTTTGATCCTGAAACTACTCATACCGAGGAGCAGCAGCGCGATGGGTGGCAAGCCATTCTGGATAACTTTGCCAAGTATGTAGGCACACAGCAGCGCTAGTTTTTTTGATGTTGAGTGCCGGATCAGCTCGGGCAAATAGTTATCTTTAGTCTGCCCAGGCGAGCTAGATCGCTTCCCTGTACCCGCGCAAAAATTCACGACGGTTTGAAAATGAATGGACAAAACGTACGTTTTTGCGCACCCTTTCGAAAAGGGGCCCGATCATGATGACATTAACCGCAAGTGAAGCCCGTGCCAGCCTGTACCGTTGGATTGATCAGGCGGCAGAGTCACATAAGCCTGTGCTGATATCAGGCAAACGAGCCAATGCCGTTATAGTTTCCGAAGAAGATTGGAGCGCCATTCAGGAAACGCTTTATCTTTTATCAGTACCCGGCACGCGCGAGTCAATTAAAGATTCTATGGCCGAGCCCCTTGCCAAAAGTAACAGGACCTTAAAGTGGTGACTTGGAAACTAGCTTATTCCAATTCCGCCCTTGGCAACTATAAACGTTCGGGCTTTTTTCGTTTCGGGCTCTGTCTTGTGACAACTACAATTAGAGAGCGATGGCATGGACTAAGGGATGGGCTCACCCCAGTTAGGTATCATCCAGAAAATCATTTGATGGAAACCCGATGCTCATTGTCACCCCCCTGCTTGCATCAGTTTTAACACTGATTTTCATCCGCTTGTCCTTTGCAGTTATAAAGTTGAGGCGGGCAAACCGCGTGGGCCTAGGGAGTGGCGGCAATGAGGAACTTGAAAGAGCTATTCGAGCTCAGGGCAACTTCGCTGAATATGTTGCGTTTGGACTTATTTTGATCGCTTGCCTTGAGCTGAATGGCGCACCGTGGTGGCTGGTGTGTATTCCCGGGATCACCCTTACGACCGGACGACTGATTCATGCCAAGGGCATCAACGAATCACCGCCTAATTTCCGTAACCGGGTGCTGGGTATGATCTTCACCATCAACACTCTGATTGCTTTGGCCTTGTTGAACCTGGGCTGGGTCGCTTACAAGTTCTTTGTTTGAAAGTCTCGATGCTCAACGCCATCAGCCAACCTCGGCCTATTTCGATTCCGATCCGACAAGCACCCGGAAAAATCCATCGGTCAGTATCGTATAGGCCAGACCAAATCCAAGGGACTGGTAGATGCGAAGTAAGCTGGTCTTTGCCAGCGATACTGAGGTGTTACCGCAGCCGCGGCATCCGAAACGGCAGCATTTTTTGCACGATCGGCGACACCAGCCGCGGTACGTTAAGTGTTTCATGCACGCTAATCACGCGCTGTCCAAACAAGCCACTAGCCAGCACTGCGCGCTGATAAAAAGGCGTATCTTCCAGTTGCTCGATCACGCTGACCGGTACACCATCATCTGAGCGCAGCCGGCGATCAATTCGCCAAGCGGTTTTGGGTAGTGTTTGTCGGGGTGGCGGCTCGAATGGCTCGACCCGACCATCCGCAAAAAATCGCTGCGCAATCACACGATCAGCGCCCTGCTTTGGCTGCACGTCATAAATCACCGCCGTAGAGCCATCGGCCAAGGTAGCGCGCGACCAGTCCCATTCCCGGAACGGTCCGTCAATCGGCTCATCGCCTTCGTTCGAGTCGAGATAGCCATGGCCTTTCCAACGAAGTGCCGGGCGTGTGAACTCAGCCTCGACACGTGCACACGCCGCAATCGGCCCCCATCGGTGCAGACCGCCGCTATCAAGTGCGGTACCAAACCGTGACAACGCGTCCGGATACACGCGAACTTTGCCGCGCACCGGCAGAGGTATGGGCATACCGATCTCTCGGATATTGATCTCGAGCGCATTACCATTCCATTGCAAGTCACTCGGCCCCACACGAAAACTCTGCACATCACGCTGCATGCTGTGTTGGCTGCGTTCGGTCATGGTCCAGCGTTGCTTGGCACCATACAGCGCCACATTGATCGCGACATGATTTTCCGGATCGCCTTCTCCACGCTTGAACGCGTTGCGGTAATACGGAGAAAAAACACTGCCAACGAAGGCGATAATCGTTAGACCGTAGTTGCCACAGTCGGAGAGCGCGTCGACGTACCACCAGAGATACGCACCCGGCGCGAGGGGCTGATCGAATCGAGGTGATCCATCAAGGTCGCGGCCGCCAGTAGCCCTGACATCGCCGCCATCGGTACGCCCGGCCCCGGATGCACGCTGCCACCCGCCAGGTACAACCCCGGTATCTTGCTCGCTGCGCCGTGGCGCGCGAACGCCGACATCCAGCCGTGTGTCGCCATGCCATACAGCGCCCCCGCGCTGGCCGGAAATATCCGCTCGAAATCCGCTGGGGTGGTGCGCACCGTGTTCTGATCCGTGCGACGAATGTTGAGCCCGTAACGGGCCAGCAGAGAAAAAGAATGGGTTTCGCATGCGTCGATCTCCGACTCGGTGAGATTGCGCCGCGCGATTGCGGGCGCGTTGACCAGCACTAACAAGCGATCACGCTCGACCGGCTGCTGATGGATACCGCGATCCTGCGCGCAGACATACACCGTCGGCGTTGCAGGTAATCTGCCACGATCAAAAATATCGCTGAACTCGTTTTTATAATCCGGCTGAAAAAAAACATTGTGGCGGTCGAGCGCAAAGCCTTCGGTCTCAGCGTGAACGCTCCAGGTCAGTGCCGACAGAGATCGCTTCGAGCCCGCTGTGGGTGGGGCGACGCGTTTAACCGCATCACCCAACAGACCTTGCCCCAGCGCCGAGATATCGCCGTTGAACACCACGCTGTCGGCAGCAAGCTGCTCGCCATTGTCCAGCCGCACATGACTAACTCGGCCACTCTGCATACCAATCTCAGCTACACGACAGCCGTAGCGTGCATGTACGCCAAGTCGCTCACCGAGTTTTGCGAGTGACTGCGCCAACGCATGCATACCGGCCTGCACTGACCACACACCATCAAGCTCAACTTGAGTCACCAGCATTAGGGTCGCTGGCGCACGCCATGGCGAAGAGCCGCAATAGGTTGCATAGCGCGCAAATAGCTGCCTGAGACGCTCATCATGAAAATGCTCACGCAGTGCATCCCATAAATTACTCATGGGGCCGAGCGAGGCCAATACCGCCAAACCACGTAAACCGAGATCGCCCATCATGCTACGCAGCGTTGGCGATTGCGAGCGTATGAACGGCCCTTCGAGCGTGTCATAGACCTCACGCGCCTGCTGACAAAATCGCATGAAGCGCGTTCCCTCGGCGGGGCCCGCCAGCCGCGCGATGGCGTCGCGCGATTGTGCCGGGTCGGCAAATAAATCCATACGCTGCTCGGTGTCCCATGCATGACGGGCCAGCACCGGTAGCGATGTGAGCTGCAGCTCATCGTCGAGTGAGGCGCCAACCGAGCCATACACCTGCTCAAATACCCAGCGCATAGTGAAAACCGTCGGACCGCTATCAATCGCGCCGCCATCAACCATCAGCTGTCGCATTTTGCCGCCCGGCTGCGCCGCGGACTCCAACAAGGTGACTTGCAAGCCGCGTCGTGCTAATTGCAACGCCGATACCAAGCCGGCGACGCCCGCGCCGATCACGACCACTCGGTGTCCGCTGACGGGGCTAGCCATAGCAGCGAAGGCCTTTCAGAACACGGACAGGGTCGATCCCCTGTTTGCCATCTTGATCAAGCAGATCAACCATACGATCGCCCGTTCCATGTACCGCGCATGGAAAGCGGCGCAAAGCGTACAAACATCGATTCAGAAAAAAATGTGTGCCGCCACGCCGCGCGAATGGCTTCTTCATGCGCGCCAGTGCGTGCATAGGCATCCATTGCTGCCGCGTTGTCCCACAAGCTGAAGGTCGCTTGTCGAAGTAGTGGCGCTTCACCCAAACCAATCGCCAGCTCACAACCCGCGGCACTGGCGAGCCCCGCTTGCGCAGCGGGTGCGTAGCGCCAAAATGCGGCTGCGGCACCGGGCCGTATCGATGCGCGCGTCAACGCAGCAATCGGTGCGTGCGATGGAATTGGTAAACCAGACTGCAATGACACGCCATCCCATGAGCCACGCGCATTGGCGGGTTGTAATGTGATCGTGAGGCACTCATCGCTGCGTTGGCGGTAGCGATCGACCATGTCGGCATGCGCCACAAACTGATCGGCGTGCGCTACGTCATCAAATAGGCAGAATAGCCCCTGATACGACGCACTGGGGGCAAGACCAAAGCCGCCACCGCGTCCGCTACCGAGTGTTTTAATGAATTTCAAACCCGGCGCTTGGTCGGGAAACCAGCGCGAGAATGCCAGCCTGCTCCAACTCCAGGGCCAGTGGGCAGGTCTTACTCTGGCAAGGATGAGCAGCGCGGTGCCCGAGATTGCACCGTTATTGCTAACGCTGATCAGCTCACGATGAGCTGAAGTACTGGAATTCAGTCCGGCAACCGGGGGGCCCAGCTTGGGCTGGGATGCCTCTGTACTTGGCTGCCCCATGCCTTACTTCCTTGGAGATTCACCCCGGCGCAGGCCGGGATCCATCGTGTAAATATCCAATTACTTTTTGTCGGCAGCAATAACCGAAGCCAGTTCTGGATAATCCTTAAGCATAGGGTAGCCGTAGAGTGGTTTGTAAGCACCTTGATGGCACGTCGCGCAATTCACTTTCAGCACATCACCAGCTGGCCCTTTTCGCTCAATGGGAAATACCTCCGTCAACGGCACCATGTACTCATTGTTTACATCACGCGCCATCCGAATACCGTGGTACGCAGTCACGCGTTGTGGTGGGCTGCTTTCCCAGCTTTGAAATGAACGCGTATTATGGCAGTAGGTGCAATTGACGCCAAGCGAGGTCGCCATATGTGTCATCAAGCTATAGGTCCACTCGGCCTGCTTGATCGAATGCCGGTTCCCCGAGGGTAGCGGCGTTGGGCCATTGACGCGAATCGGCTTGTCTTCCAACAGGAACGGTGTCAATGCATCGGTTGGCAGCGATGACATATTCGCCAGTGGTGCAGGTGTGTTTTGTCCTGCTAGATCACCGATGAAGTCGGCACGTTTATCTTGCTCGAGCGGGGTGAACCACACATTGGTCGGCACCGGATTACCGCGATGACAGGTGTAGCAAGTAACGCCGGTCTCGGTAACATGATTTTTCCAGTTCCCGTTAATGTGGCGGGTCATCTCGATCATCTTTCGTGCAACGATCTTGGTGTACTTGCTGTCCTCGGCAAAGTTCTGCACGTTATGGCAGTAAGCACAGCCCTCTTTGGGTGAGACCCAAGCAGTGATATAAGTCATCAAACCAACGAACTGTGCAACAGACAAATCACCTAGCACTTGAACGTTTTGATAAGACGCGCTTGCACGCGGGCCATCGGGAGATGGAGGAGGCGGTGCAGGCGGAACGGTATTGAGCGCATCTTGTGTCTCTAAATGACGAGGGTTATACACCTCAACCATGCCGGTACCGCGGAAGCCATGTTGCACACTGTCCATCGGCGGTCGCTCGCAACCCGCAAGCATTGCGCAGCCCAGGGCGAGCAGCATGCTAATTATCGAGAGTCGTGAAGTCATGGTTTGGCTCCCTGCAAAGTAGCGGGGTCGACGATGTCACCCCAGACATGCGGATACGGTGGTGCGAAGTCATGCTTGACGGCCCATAGGTACCAGTTGTCTACAGCAGTACCTGTCAGCAGGATGCCAATACCGCCCGTCAGCGGGCACAGTACCGCAAACCACCAAGCCCAGCGGTGAATCGATTCCATTGTGGCATTGAAGCCCATGGTCCAGCGCCAAAACAAGGCGGCGCGCTCGGTCGCCGTTCCGCGATCGATAATTTGCTCAATCTCACGCTCACCACCATAGCGACCCACTGCAAGAATTGTGCCGCCGTGCATGGCAAACAACAGCACGGAGCCGTACAAGAACGCAATGGATAGTGCGTGGAACGGGTTGTAAAACAGATTGCCGTAGCGCAGTGAGAACGCGGCGGTCCAGTCAAGGTGCGGGAAGATACCAAACGGTACTGCTTCACCCCAGCTACCCATTAGTACCGGACGGAACAGACCAAGCACTAGGAACAACCAGATCGCCGCAGCAAACGCCCATGCGATATGCGTACCCATTTGCAACGCGCGTGCGCGGCGGTACACATTCGCCCACCACAGCAAAATTGAAATCGTCAGAAACAAACCGGCGATTTGCCACCAACCACCCTGATTCAATGGCGCAAATTTCAGGCCATTACCTGGCGCGGGTGGATCCAGTGATAACCAGAACAACTGACGAATGAATTGCACAGGATCCCAGTTGACTGAGGCCAACATGTTCATCCCCATAATGTTAAAGGCAATCGTTCCGAAAATCAGCGACCATGTACCAAGCACGCCAAGATATATTGGACCGATTTGTGCGTTCCCAAGTCGACCAGCTAGATGCTGCAAGAAAGGTCTGCCGCTTCGCGATAATGCGGGCTTGTGCTGTGCTATGCCGTCGTGCAACGGCCCAGTGACCTGAACAGCCGTAAAGAGATTTTGATAATCAGCCATCGTGCGCTCCTTAGCGATTCCAGATCGGGATGTTCAGCCACCAGCTCCACCACTCAGGCCAGCCACGGCTCCAGAATGGTCCTGACAAGACAATACAGAGCGCCGAGAACAGCACAGCAGCGAGTGCGAGGAATAAACCAAGACGGTGGATACCTAAGGTTCCCACTGAGTAACCAATAAGATCCCGGAAATAAGTATCTTCATGTTCTGGTGTTTTGACAGTTTTCCCTGCAGCAGGATTTGTTGCAGAGAGCACGAGACCACCGTGGATTGATAATGCCAACGTCGTAGTAAAAAAGAATGTGATGGCCAGCATGTGCGCCGGGTTGTAGTGGAAGTGAAGGTACTGGTAACCGACGTTCGAGACCCAGTCGAGATGACTGAAAATCCCGTAGGGAAAACCATGACCCCAGGCGCCCATAAGAACCGGGCGAATAACATTCAGCGTGACATAGGCCAAAATCGCGACGCCGAAAGCTGCTGGTACGTGGTATCCCATCCCGAGCTTGCGACATATTTCAACCTCGCGCATCGCCCACGAGCCAAACGCGCCGATCGCACATACCGTGATCAACTGCCACAGCCCGCCTTCCAGCAGCGGCGCCATGCGCAGGCCGTAAGAAAGATCAGGCGGTGTGATGTTGATCTGCCACACGTTCCATGTCGGCCCTTGCGATGCCCCCCACAGAATCAGCGCAGTACCCAGGAGTGAAAAGAAGATGGTAGTCACGCCGAAAAACCCAACGTAGAAGGGACCGATCCAGAAGTCGAACAGGTCACCCCCCACCAGGGTACCCCCGCGAACCCGGTACTTTTTCTCAAAACTTAACATGGCCATGATCGAGCCCTCCAACAAGGATGCACAAAGTCATCCCGCATTAATCTTGGGAGGACAGACATGTGAACGCGCCACATGCCTGCCCACCACCACGAGGTGGATTTTTTACTTCGGCATGGATGCGTTCTGGGCAGTCGATGGGCTTTTCGCGCCATCGAACCAGTTGAACTTGTTTGTTGATAGCAGGATGAGATGAATCATCGCTGCTAGTCCAAACAAGAAAACCCCCTGAATTACCATTGCACGCAGCGGGTCGAACAGGCGCCATATTCTCCACATGGTCCTATCTCCTAAAGTGTGTGTGACATGAACGAATACACTGCAGCCTGCACACCCCCGAACAGGGACTTGCAGCTCTCGGCACCGGGTAGCCAGCTACGCCATGGCATACCAGTCAGCGAGCCGACCAGTGCAATAGCAAGTACGACGACAAAACCCAGCGTAAAGACCATCCTGAGGGTGACGGTTTCAACCGTCCTTTCGCGATCCTGGTTCAGTTGCATGTTGGCCATAGTGATTCCTTTTGTTAACGGCTAACCGAGATCAAGTGATCCAGGGACGCCATGCCCACACCAGCGCATGTGCGATCACGGCAACCGCCGTAAACCCCACCATGCCCTGCATGTAAAACGCATGGAATTCCTGAGCCTCTTCGTCAGACATTCCGGAAATACTCTTCCTTTCAGCCATGAGAACGCTCCTTGCAAATGGCCTTGCGGCCAGTGGTGCGCAAAGCCCCGCAACCTTGGGCAGCCGCAGCGAACTGCCACGACATCCTGCTCGTCAATTGCGACGCGGGCATCACGCTGCCTCTCCGATACGCAATGACTCTCTTGCTCTGGAAACGCACTCAACACTGACGCTCGCCTCACCTGCGCGACGAGCGTCGCGTTCTGCGCGGTCACGTATTTGTTTAGCCGCTGAAATCTGTACCAGCACCGGTTCAGCGGCGACTAATTTATTCAGTAGTTCACGCGCAGCGTCATCCCATGCCGCTTGCGCCCGCACCGGTGTCGGATCGACACGGTCCATCTCGGTGCCGAGCGGCAGGATATTGAACAGCGCGTCAAACAAGCAGTTGCAAAACTCTTGAATCAAATAAGTCGCACCGGAATACCCCATGAAAGGTGTGCCGGTATGGCGACGAATAATCGCGCCGGGGAACGACGCAGTGATGAAGCTGGGTTTCATCGGCGAAGCAGAGCCTGCTTCTGCCAAGTACATACGCTCGTTATAGCTGCCGTACATCACAAGTGGCGGCTTCTCGCGCACCAGTTGGCGAATAGCTTCGCTATCGGTTTTTTCACCTGGTTTACGCGCTACTGCAAAGTTACACGGCAAGCCCATCTCTTCTTCGAGGAAGTGCCGCACACCGCGCGCATAGGTTTCGTTGGCCACGATCGCAAAACTAGCCGTACCAAAAAAGTCTTGCGTCACCGAACGCCACAAATCCCAAATCGGCTTGATGGTGGTGTGCTTCTCTTTCTCAATGAAAGGCTCCGGGTCGAGATGCAGCAATTCACCCAGTGTGCGAAGGAATTTAGTCGTGCTGTGCAAGCCAATCGGTGCCTGCAGATACGGGCGCTCTAGCGCCTCGCATAACAAACGACCAAACTCGCGATACATGCAGATGTTGACATCTGCATCGGCCAGTTTTTGTACATCCGCCAAGTGGCTACCCAGCGGGAACACCATATTCACTTCAGCGCCAATGCCTTCAATCAAACGCCGAATCTCGGCCAGATCGCTCGGCATGTTGAAGGTGCCGTAGCTGGGGCCGATGATATTAACGCGCGGTTTCTCACCCGGCTCACGCTGATCGAACGGCTTGCGCTCGGGTACATGGCGCAGACCATACTCATGCCACAGCCACAGCATGGCGCGGTTGGCGCACTGCCACTGGTCTTCATCGATGGTACGTGGCAAGAAGCGCAAGATGCTGGTGCCTTCAGGTGTCACACCACCACCAATCATTTCAGCAATCGAACCCGTCACCACCACTGCAGGCAGGTCCGGATCCAGTACACCGTGGGCGCGCTTCATCGAGCCCTCGGTACCTTCGCGACCGAGTTGTTCCTCGGCCAAACCGGTCACAACAATCGGTAGCTCGTGCGGTGGTAGCGCGTCGGTGTAATGCAGCACCGAGGTCACTGGCAAGTTTTCGCAACCCACCGGTCCATCAATAATGACTTGCAACCCCTTGATCGCGGTGAACACATACACCGCGCCCCAGTAGCCGCCCGCGCGATCGTGATCGATGATATTCATATCATCTCCTCCGCCTTGCGTTTTTTTGCCGCCTTCTCAAGGCGACGTCGTGTCTCTACACGAAACTCGGGACGCGCTACAGGTTTGTCTTCCCACACGCCGGCACGATCACCCTCACCCGCATCACCAAAAAATTCTTTCATCGTACCCATGCGCGTGCGATTTTTTATCGCCGCGTTGATCACGGTCGCCAATGAACCCGCACCCGCGACGCCCATCAACGGACGCGCAGAAATCAGGTTCGTGAAATACAGCGACGGCAGTGACATCTGCTTCGCCGCTTGCACCACAGGCGTGGTACCGATCGCAAGATCAGGTTTGTATTCATTGACTGCTGCGATGTCTTGCTCAAGCGAGGCGCGGTACTGTACCTGCACGCCCTTGGCTTCCAACCATGCTTTATCAGCGTCGCTCGAGGCAGTTTGTGGACACGCAGTACCCACATAACGCAGATCAGCGCCACTCTCAACCAACAAGCGCCCTACCAACAACTCCGAACCTTCGTAGCCGGAGAGCGTTATACGACCGTCAATACGCGTCGCAGAGAGCGCACCCTTGATCGCCGGCAGAAAGCGATTTTTTGCAGCATCAATCATGCGTTGCTCAACATTGCACGCATCACCGATTGCTTGTAACCAGGCCTCGGTGCCATCATGACCGACCGGTGCTGAGCCTACCGAGCCGCGGCCTGCTGCTTCAAACTCACGCAGGCTGGCGGTATAGAACGGATGAATCGCTGCAACCGCTGCGCAGTCGAGTGCTGCGTACAGCTCACGCCACTCGCGCGTGGGTATGGTTGGTCCTGCGGCCAACCCCAGCATCTCCAGCATGCCGCCGATGATCATCGGATCGGCGGGGAACATCTCACCCAACAACGTGACGGTTGGCTTGTCGCTGATGCCGGAACGCGGAGCGGCCACAGGTCCTGCAGCGATCTCGCCGCGCGCGTATTTCAGCATCGCAGCGGACAGCACATCTTTTGCCTCAGCATGTGTTGGCACACCAAAGCCCGGTACATCAATACCAATCACGCGCACGCCATTAATTTCTTTCGGCAGTATCTGCAGCGGCACACCAGATGCGGTTGGCACGCACAGATTAATCACGACGATCGCATCATACGAATCCGGATTCGCTTGCTCATGCACCGCATCGCGAATATCTTCAAACAGCTTGCCGGTGACCAGTGTCTCCGAGTTGAACGGTACGTAGCCCACACTGCGGCGAGCGCCATAAAAATGCGAGGTAAAGGTCAGGCCGTACACACAGCAAGCAGAGCCGGACAATATCGTGGCAGTACGACGCATACGTAAACCGACACGCAAAGAACCAAACGCAGGGCACATACTCTGCGGCTGATCATGCGGGCCTTTCGGGTAATCCGCAGCATAGCGATCCAGCACACCGGCTTTACCGGCGGCGCGTGCAGCTGCCTCCAGCTGCTCTTTACCCGCGTGACAACCGACACCGTCGGCCTCGAGTGCCGCAGGGTTGTTGACGATCGGGATGACGCGCTGATCCATGGGCTTAGACCTCGTCGTAGATCACTTCGAGTGAAGGCTTGACGATATCCTCGCGCCCCATCATGTCAGCCACGGTGGCCGGTTGCAGCACCACATCGCGACCCACCGCATCGGCTGAGAACAAGCCGAGCAGTTCTTCTTGCGACAGTGGCTTGGGCCGAACGGGCGGCGCATCGGCAACGTTTTGCGCGAGCGTCGCGAACAAACTGCCCCATGGACTTTCTGGACGACCAACGATTTCGTAGCTGGCGCTCTTTCTGCGAATATCTTCGTTGGCCGGAATTGCCGACAGCACCGGAATGCCGGCGCGTGTTGCGAAAGCCTGCGCCTCGCCGGTACCGTCATCCTTGTTTATTACCATCCCTGCTACACCGACATTGCCGCCGAGCTTGCGGAAGTATTCAACCGCAGAGCAAACGTTATTGGCGACATACAGTGACTGCAGGTCATTACTACCCACAACAATCACCTTCTGACACATATCGCGTGCGATCGGCAAACCAAAGCCACCGCACACTACATCGCCCAGAAAATCCAGCAGCACGTAATCAAAGCCCCAATCGTGGAAGCCGAGTTTTTCGAGCAGCTCAAAACCGTGAATGATGCCGCGTCCGCCGCAACCACGGCCGACCTCAGGGCCACCCAGCTCCATTGCATACACACCATCGCGCTTGAAGCACACATCGCCGATCTGCACCGGCTCGCCGGCGAGTTTTTTCTTGGATGAGGTTTCAATAATGGTCGGACACGCACGGCCACCAAACAGCAGCGAGGTGGTATCACTCTTAGGATCACAACCGATCAGCAAAACTTTTTTGCCCTGCTGCGCCATCATGTATGACAGGTTCGAGAGCGTGAAGCTCTTGCCGATACCGCCCTTGCCGTAGATCGCGATGATCTGCGTCTCTTTTTTTACCTCGCCGGTGTGCACCGGATTCGGCTCAACTGCGGCCTCGGCACGCAGACGCTCTTTCTGCATGAAATGCACCGGTGCTGCCTGTTGCTCGTTGTGCTGGCTCATTGGTTTTGTCTCCAGTCGAGAATCATCTTCAGACAGCTTGGGTCATTGAAAGCAGTGCGGTAGGCGTCTTCGGCTTGCGCCGGGTTGCTGCGGTGAGTGATCAACCCTTCCAGCGATAGGCGGCGCGATTCCACCAAATCGCGCACGGCGATCAGCTCAGCCGGCTTCCACTGCGCCGCCACGCGAATGCGTACTTCGCGCATGAACGCTGGCGGGAAAGAAAAACTCATCGGTTCATCGTAAAAACCAGCCAGCACAATTTCTGCGTTCGGCGCTGCGCGCGCGATGAGCTGATCAAGAATCAGCGGGTCGCCGCTGACATCGCAGATGCAGCGGTAGTTGGAGCGCGTGTCTTCATCCGGATCGACCACGCTGTAGCCAATTGCGCCTTCACGGCGTGCAGGATTGGTCTCCCAGACCACCGGTTTGGCGCCACTCTCAACCGCAATGCGCGCCATCATCCGGCCCAACACACCATGTCCCACAATCAATTCCGGTTGCGCCGAAGTTGGCGCCGAGAATGCGTGGTAGGCCGTCGCCGCCAGCGCCAACAAGGTGCCGCGCTCGCCCAGTGCCTCGGAAATCCGCAATGCGCGGAGTGCGGGAATCACCACCCGCGATGCCGCACCACCAAACAGACCGCGCACCTCGCCGTAGCAAGCCGCGCCTGGTACGAACACCATCTCGCCGATCTCGTAGTTGGTGCTGCGGCCAGCCTGCACCACCCGACCAACCGACTCATAGCCCGGCACCAGCGGGTAGCCCATGCCCGGAAAAATCGGCATGCGGCCGGAGTACAGCAACTTCTCGGTGCCGGTCGAAATGCCCGACCAGCAGGTCTCTACGACCAGGTCGTTATCGGTGGGCGCAACCAGCGGAACCTCGCGCAATTGCAGCTGCATCGGCCTTTCAACCACGACCGCTACCGCGTGTTCGCTCATTCATGTCCCCTGGTTTAACGTCCCCGGCGGCTCTGGGTTCTTGCCTCAGACAAGCCCGCAACCCACTCCGCCCTGATAGCGTATTCTTTCCGTTACATTGTTCTGTGTCAACTTTTATTTACGCTTTTAGGGGTACTGTTCCGGGCGCTGTTACGGGCAATGCCGCCCTGCGGATGCTTGAACGAGGCACCGGCGGCCCCGGTAGACGAGTTTCTGAGGCGTTTCCGCCTCCAAACAGGCGCCGATTGGCCAGTGGTCGTTGGTTACCCTAGCGGGTTGCGACCAGCATGCGCACCTGCAAAGGGATGCGGGTCGGCACCGCACGTACCGCGCCGAACCCGGCTTGATGCAACAGCGCCGTCAGTTGCGACGCCGTGCGGGCGCGGCCACGTCCCATCGCGAGCAGGTAAAACCCAAAGTACGCATCACCCATCGCCTCGGCACCTGGGGTGCCTGCCATGGGCTCGGCCAGCAGCAACGTGCCACCGGGCGGCAGCGCTTGGTGAATGGCGCGGAGGATGGTCAGCGCACGCTGCTCGTCATGGTCGTGAATCACTCGCACCAGCGTAACAATGTCAAAACCCGTGGGCAGGGGGTCGGACAAGAAATTGCCGCCAATTGCCTGCGCGCGCTGCGCCAAACCGGCGGTGGCAAAGCGGGCTTTCGCGCGCTCGGCGACTGCCGGTAAATCAAACAGCGTGAGCTGGAGATGGGAGGCCCTTGCCCCCACACTGCACAAGAATCTGCCTTCGCCACCGCCGACATCCAGCAGCCTGTGGTGGCGGTCAAATGAGTAAGCGTCGAGGATTTCAGCGGCGACCAGCGGCTGAGATGCCGCCATCAACTGCGAGTAATTGCCGACGTGGTCGGGCGCGAGTTCACCGGCACGGGTCGGCGCATCATCTGCCGTGTAAGGGTAAAAGCCGGACAGCGCTGGCGCAGGCCCCTGCCCGCGCAGCAAGGCCACCGGGTCGGCCAAATCTGCATACAAAGTGTCGTGATGACGAATCATCGCCAGCACGCCTTCGTTATCCACCAGCGGCGCACCCAACACGCCAAGACCAAAGCGTGGCTGCCCGCGCTCGTCGCTGCCGCGCGACTCGATCAGCCGGAGTGAGATCGCTGCGGCCAGCAAACGGTCAGTCGCCTCGTTAGTCATCTGGCAGTGCATCGACAGCTGCGCCAGCGTCATTGGGCCCTGCGAAAGCTTGCGAAACAGATCCAGCTTGACGCAGGCGGACAGCACCTGCGAATAGACAAAGCCAGCCACCAGATCGAACACCTCGCGCGAGCGCTTGCGTGCAAACGGCCGAGTCAGCGGAAACGCCGACGCCGCGCGGTGAAACGCGGCGCTGGCATATAAGCGGTCTCGCAGCGCGAGAAGCCGATCAGTGAAAGAAAGCGTGGCTGTCGCCATTTAGGCAACGACGCGCGTCACGCTGGGGGCGAACTTGCGCACCAGGTCATTCGGCACCAGCCGCTTGGCCTCCATCCGCAATAGCGTACGCAGCTGAGCCGAACCGCGGCAGGCTGGTATTGAGGCGCTGGCATGAGCGATCAACTGATCAAATAATTGCACCGCACCGGTTAAACCCAATTCACCGGCAGAGCTCGGGCGACCGTGCGTCACATCTTGCCCTGCAGGTTTACCCAGCATGGCGGCATCGCACGCCACATCGCGAATATCGTCCGCCACCTGATACGCCTCGCCCAGTAACTCGCCCAGCGCGCGCCATGGACGGGCGTCGGCGCCAGCGGCTTGCGCACCAGACGCGGTGGCAGCGACGAACAGCGCACCGGTCTTGGCACGTTGGTAATCGCTGAGGGATACGCGTGGCTCACATTCCCAAGCCTGACCCGCGATGATGCCGGACGGCGCGCCCACGGCCACCGACAAGGTTGAGATCATGGGAATCAGTCTCGGTGGATGAGTCGCGCCAGCGTGCGCCAGCGACTGGAACGCCGCCACAATCAGCGCATCGCCCGCCAACACCGCCAGGCGCTCGCCATGCGCAGCAAAAACCGAGGGTCGGCCGCGCCGCGTGAGCGCATTATCGAAACAAGGTAAATCGTCGTGAACCAGCGAGGCGCAATGCATCAGCTCGATGGCCGCACCACCGGCGGCAGCCAGACTCAGATCGTCTGCGCCGCACGCCTGTGCGACTGCGAGTGTGAGATGCGGTCGAATTCGAGCGCCACCGGGGAAAACAGCGTCCCGCATCGCAGCCGCCAGCAGCGGCGGACCCTCCGGCCCCTGCTGAAGCGCGAGCGCGGCTTCTAATGCCGCCTCAATCCGTTCGGTGTTCTCCATGGCGTCTCCGTATCGACCGGCCATTGGTGGCCATGGATGTAAGGTATTTGTGTCACCTTAATATGTCAAGTTTTATTGACATATCGGCGATCAGGGGATGTGGTCGGGCTCCGCACAGATCAGGCCTGTTTTCACGCAATAGCGATCTCCCGCAGGACATCCTGCAGCAGATCCACACACTGCCTGGGGCTTTCCTCATGGGCTAAATGGCCGAGCATGGGCCACAAGACGCGCCTTGCTTGCGGCAGCCGCTTGGCGACCAGCGCTGCTTGCTCCGCCGGCACCGTTAAATCATTTTCCGCCGCCACCAGCCATACCGGTAAAGACAGATTTGGTAACTCGCGCTCAAGCGTATCGAGATCCCAGTGCGCCATCATCGCCAGCGCGGCGCGCACGTGGCCGGGGCTTTGCATCAAACGCTGGTACAAGCGCATACCGGTGGCGTCGATCACTGAACCGGTGCTGCGCATCAGACGTTGAATCACGACCGGGTCATTCGCTTGCCAGGCAAAAAATTTCGCGGTTAATGAACCTGCCGCCATCAAGCGCGCCAACGGCGAAAAAATCGCACCCGCCATGCCACCGAAACGAATGAAGGCACCATTCAAACTCACCAGTGCTCGAGGGCGAACGCTGCCATCAAGCACCATGCGTGCCGCCACTGCCGCGCCGGCAGAGTGACCAACCATCAGATCAGGTGATAACTGCATCTGCTTCAGCAGAGCCGCCACCCGCTGTGCCATGCCGGTAAGGGATTGTCCCGAGGCGGGCATCGGCATGTCGCTGAAGGCATGCCCGGGCAAGTCGATCGAAATGACTTTAGAGTGTTTTGAAAGCAGCGGCGCGACATCACGCCATGAGTGCGTCGCAGAGGCAGTGCCATGCAGCAGCAGGACTAACGGTGCGTCGCGATCAGCAGACGAGAATTCCTGCACATGCCACAACAAGCCAGCGGCACTGACAAACCGACTATGCGCGCGATTGGGCCAGTCGAGCCCGTCGACCTGCCAGTCCAAATGGTCACCCAAAGGCGCGCGGTTCAGTGCCCGATGCCAGCCGCACTGTCTGCGCCAGCTGCGCCGAGCCCGCGTGTGGCAATGGCAGATAACGCGCGCGCATCGCACGCGCCAGCGTCGCTGCTTCTTGCTGCGGCTTGGGCGAGGTATCAATCAACAGCACGGGCACCTGCACCTGTGCCAATTGCTGCGCTGATTGCATCGCCTCTTGCTGCGCGCGCTCGCGGCCACCGCTACCGTCGAGCGCCACATTAGCGCGACCATCCGTCAGCAGCACCACCAAGGGCGACTGACCGCGCCGAGAGAGTGAATCAACTAACGAGGCAGTGACTTCCAATGCGCTGGCCAGTGGTGTGCCACCACCACCCGGCAGGCCGGACAGACGTCGCCTTGCCGCAGTGAGCGAGCGCGTTGGTGGCAACAATAATTCAGCCGAGCGACCACGAAACGCCACCAGCGCCACTTGGTCGCGTCGCACATAGCATTCAGCGAGCAGCATTTCAATCGCGCCCTTGACTTCGGATAAGCGATGCATGGCAGAAGAGCCCGACGCATCAACCACGAACACGGTCACACTCGCGCTGCGCTGCCGAATACGTGTCACATGAAAATCTTCTGCGCGTACCAAGATCCTTGCCTTGGTGATTGCATCGCCATTGAGCGCGCGCCGTAATCGCTGCCACGGTGCCGCAGCGCGTAGCGTGTCGACCAAATGCAGTCGTCGTCCCCGCAGATGATTCGCCCGGCGCGAGCCGACGGGTCTGCCATGCGCACCAGCGTCGTTATGCGCACCTGATTTGCCACCCATTCGCGCCGGCTTGATGCCGGAGATCAGGGCCGCTAATAAATTAGACGGTATCGCTGCCTGCGCAGAGTCGAGCACACGATCTTCCATCGCCTGCTGCTGCGAAAGCGGGCTGGGGGCGTCGTTGTCGGAAGGTGACTGCGGTGGCTCAGCGTGCGCCTCATCGCTCTCTGGCTCATCCTCATGCGGTAGCTGAGTCGCGCGCGGCGCCAGCACCAATGCAGCGGCGAGTTGCGCATCATCGTCATTACAGCATTCGTTATCATCAAACGCGGCACTGGCTCGCGCTGCCGACAGTGCCAGTGAACACGCGCGTAAAGAATGAACACCGAGTGCCAGCGCTACCGCGCACAAGGCATCGATCATGGCTTCCGGCAGTTCTATTTTTTCTAGTCGCTCCCGCGCCGCTGTAATTTCTTCGGGCGAGGCCATCGCATTATCAATAAACCTTGGCGAGATCGCGCGCAAATCAATATCAAACGCCATCCGATCACACAAGGCGTCTGGCAAACCATCATCGTCAGGTGTTGCCTCATCAAGTGCCACCACACCGAACTGCGTGCTGCTTTGCTGTCGAATACCATCGCGCTCGACCACCACTTGCGCGTTATCCATAGCCTGTGTGATGCGCGCCGCTGTGGCGCGTGAGATGCGCTCAGCCATGCTCAGCACCAGCACACCACCATCGACGGTGGCGAGTAAACCTGATTGCGATATCGGACGACCCGCCGACAAAGTAGCGGGCAAATCGAGTCCACCCAGCAACCGCTCGTCGGTGACCGATTGCGGCACACGAACCCAAGCGCGCTCACCCATCAGGGCTTTGAGCATCGCCAGCCAGGCATCACGCACAGGACCTGCATGTGCACGCACACGCACGCCACCTAAACCAGCCGGATCAATCGCGAACAGAACCGCAACCCGCACCGCGAGTTCCCATGCCCTTCCCGAAGGGTCAGGCTCGCGGTCTAAGGGTGCCAGCATCAGGCAGTCTGCGTGAACACTTCATCCACCGCACGCAGGACCCGAGTGCCGCTGCCCGATTCATCCAGCGGATTACGGCGCAGGCGGTGACGTAGCGCAGGGGCTGCCATACGACGCAGGTGCGCGTCACCCACTTCAAGATCACCTTCAAATGCAGCTAACGCGCGTGCTGCGCGCACCAGTGCCAGCTCACCACGCAGACCATCGGTACCGAGATTCATGCATAGCTGTGCTGCGCGGGTCAATGTCTCATCGGGTACTTCAACCTGTGGCAAACGCTTGCGCGCGGCAACGATGCGACGACGAATTTTTTCATCTTCTTTCTGCCAGGCTTCAACAAATGTCTGTGGCGCGCGCTCGAAAGCATCGCGGCGTTTGACGATCTCGATACGTAGCTTCAGATCGGTCGGTGTGCTGACATCAACCGCCAAACCAAAACGATCAAGCAGTTGTGGTCTTAACTCGCCCTCTTCCGGATTACCACTCCCTACCAACACGAAGCGTGCCGGGTGACGAATCGATAGACCCTCGCGCTCGACCAGATTTTCACCAGACGCCGCTACATCGATCAGTAAATCGACCAGATGATCTTCCAGCAGGTTGACCTCATCGATATACAAAAAACCGCGATTGGCGCGTGCCAATAAACCGGGCTCGAAGGCTTTTATACCTTGCGATAGTGCACGCTCGAGATCCAGTGCGCCGACCACGCGGTCTTCTGTTGCCCCCAACGGCAAATCAACCACCGGTACCGGTTTCAACAAGGATTTCGGAACTCCGGCAGCTTTCTTCGGCGCGCAGCTCTCACACGAAGGGGTACCTGCCGTAGGGTCACATCCGTAGACACACTGCTCAACTGCGCGCATTTTTGGCAGCAGTGCTGCCAAGGCGCGTACGGCGGTGGATTTGCCGGTACCGCGGTCGCCGAGCACCAGCACACCGCCAATGCCGGGGTCGACAGCAGCGGTCAGCATCGCCGCTTTCATTTCGTCTTGCCCGACGATTGCAGAAAATGGAAAGACTGCCATGGTGATCACTCCTTATGACTTAGTCATAATTATTGTTATTGTTATTGTTATTGTTTTTATCTCATCGAACCCAACGCCGACGCAGATCGATCAAATGCGTCAAACCTGAAGCCAGTAACAGCAGCATCACGGAGTACCAAGGCAATCCCAGCCCCAGCACCGCACTTCGCACCGACAGCATCAGGCAAAGCCCCGGTAAAAACATCCAACTCAGCGATGACGGCGGCAAACCTTGCTGTTTGCGGCGCCATAGCAGCGCTAGCACTGCCCACTCCACCAGTGTCGCGCCGATCACGAAGTCGATCAGCAGCGTTCCGGAAAATTCTGCCTGCATGGACGTCTTCCTCAAGCTGTCTGGCAGCCACGTCGCCGCTGAGCAGGCGCAGCTAGTCTATTAAAGTGTAATTTACACCTTTAATGTCAACTTAGATAGACATATTTGGACTGCGGCCTGGCGGGCTGGCGGGCTGGCGGGCTGGCGAGCTG
>Ga0194129_10003950_pt1 | contig 20195 bp, 29 predicted proteins | sample TA2KigCa35mmetaG_FD_150862 | JGI IMG/M metagenome (GOLD analysis project Ga0194129, IMG submission 150862) | Freshwater microbial communities from Lake Tanganyika, Tanzania - TA2015038 Kigoma Deep Cast 35m | ecosystem: Environmental > Aquatic > Freshwater > Lake | place: Tanzania: Lake...
AGATGCCTCTATTGCCTCATCAAATCTCCTCTCTGAGATAGGTTTCGTAAAGAGAACCCTAATAACATAAGTCTTTGGATTCTTCTTATCGAATAAATCCTCAAACAAACAATCAACTGAATTATCAACAACAACTTGTGTAGTTAAATCTTCAATGATTTGTAAATTTGGAGTCTCTTCTTGAACAATGTTCCATGGAAAGTCCGGAAGCAAGTGTTGGTTAGCATAATGCTCACTCAAAGGAAGAGAATTTATCTCAATCGCATAATCGTGAATTGCATTCAACTGATCAAATGAGAATTCAATCTTCTCCCATGCTGGACCATCTAAACAATCAGAAGTCATTGCCGGCTCAACCGACTGACAAGCACTTTTCGTAGGAAGGCTATATGTATCTTCTCTTAATCGCTTAGAAACCTTGGGAAACTCAATGTGAAGGATAACGGCATCATCCGGAACCTTCATATAAATCTCCCAGAACTCATCATCATCATCACAAATACAATGGTATTCGCTGGTAGGAAAAGTATCGGTTGATTGCTCAACCGTGGTAAAATCAAATCTATCAATAACGTGAGTCATAGAAGTAAAAGTGTGGGGGAAACCCCCTTAATAATACATAAATTTAATTATTTTTAACCATCAATTTTTTTATTTATAAAAATCTATTAAAGAATGCCCCCAAAAAATAATGGAATTAAATCAAGAAGACTTCCTCGATTACCAAAAAATAATGGGAGGAGATCTGCGATTCTGATTAGAACGTTCTCTTTTGTATTCTTCTTGAAAAAAGTCTACGCTTCCTGTGACGATGTATCTGATGTAATATTCCAATACATTTTTAACGCTTCTAAAACTTTTGTCTTGAAAGAAAAGTAACTCAGGCATTCTTTTAATACCGGTCATAGGATTATTCTGAATGTAATCACTCAAATAATAAGCAGGTGTGTCCGCATTTTTCTTAGCTAACCAATCCACCCTGAAATTACAAAAATATCCGTAAAAATCAGACAAATATTCATGTGTGCATAGTTCATTGTCATGATAGATATCAATCTCACGTTTGAAACATATTTCAGTTATTGTGAAATCAACTTTTTCAGAATCTCCATCGTAGCCAATTAATCTGGCAAGTAAATGTATAGCCTTTGTTTGGTTGTGGACGATAGCAATATTAATGCACTCTCTAAAAACTTTTTCAAATTGTTTTGTATTAGTAAAAATGAGTTCTTGGTTGCTAATCAATTCAATTTTAGCATCTCTTTCCTCTGATATCATCGTAAATAGATAAAAATTAAGACACTTGTGAAGAATGGTCACATTTCCCAATTGTGAAGAATAATAAAGTATTTTCTCCAAATATTGAGGCATAAACAATATCTTCATCTTCTTTAATATCTTAAAAAAGAAATAAGTAGTCTCAGCAGTAAATGATTCCACCAAACGACCCAACAACATTGTAACTCTGTTACCCGGAATGTTGTTAATATTCTCAACTGATACACCGTATCTGTTGAAAGAACTTAACTCAATATATAATCCTCTAAGTTCCGGCGACAAAAGATGCATCAATCTATTCTCCCCTCTGTAACAGATTCGATGAATGGTATGAATAATCCTGTCATAATTGCCAGAACTGAATATAGTAACAACATCCTTATATTGAATAAGGTCATGTGGTAAATTAGCGGTTAAAGAATTAATTCTCTTAATGAGGCTTGGCATCTTAAAGATAAACTTATTATATTCACTTATCATCAATTTTTAACCATCATTTTTTCTATAAGCTACATAAAAATACATTATAAAACCAAATATTACCAAATTAAACGTCCCACAACCAAAAAATTTTGTTATACTTATATAATTTTTACAACCACATATTCCTCTATACATACCTAAAAACATTGACCTACCCGACTTTACATTCATCTCCTGACAACTCATATGATAAACTAAAAATGCAAAAAATATCAAAAATACTACAATAAATATTACCTTTACCCTATAAGTAATTACCTTATTTGTCAATATTGCAATTATAACTAAAACCATCTTTATTCTATCTGTCATATGGTCATATATATCACCAAATTTTGTGACTTGATTATACATCCTCGCAAAATTACCATCCAAACAATCAAATAAATACGACAAAAAATAAAATATACCAGAATGCAAGAATAAATCTTTATATATAAACCATGCACTCAATACACCTGTTATTAATGAGAAAGATGTCAATATATTTGGTGATACCCATTTAGGACTCAATCTACGATTAATAGCTGTGCATAAATCAATTATTAAATTATCAATAGGATTTTCTATACCTCTTACTATTTTTCTACCATCACATCCCATTAATATTATAAGATATTTTAATTTACAATTCTACAATTGGATTACCTAACTCAACTAACCGGAAAAAATATCCATGATCATTCTGCCAAAAAAAGTAATCAAAAATTTCCATCAAATCTACATATTCAATTCCATCAATATTATACAAATTTAAAGCAAATGAATTATCAACCGTATATAGAATCTTTAAAACATCCTTATTAAGATTATTGTTTAACCAATAATTTATACACTCATTGAACGGTTCTTCCTTACAATCAAATAAAAAATAATTATATACCGATAATTTAGACGCAGACTTTATTATCTTGCTCCTATAATAATCTGAATTAATATCCTGTTTATCTGTTGAGTTTTCTTTGTATTGAAGTTGATAATATTTATATTCTTGTGATGCATTTATGCTTTGTATAGCATTTTGAAAAGCTATATTACAAGCAATCTTTAAATCTTTCCATGATATTTTTTTAGAAAAGTAATCACCAAAAATTTGATAAGATAATGGAATTAACATTTTTTTAATTAAAAAATCAACTATTTTTTAAATCAATTTTTATATCATGAATAAAGAAAAACTAATTCAAGAAATATATTCCTACAATATAACACCCTCAATAGAAATATCTATTAATTCAGATATTTTTCTCCTCAAACTTGAACTTATCAAACAAAAATTTATCGAAATACAAGATAAAAATTTCTTCAATGATTGCCTAAAATTATATCAATCTGGAATTTCCATATCAAGAGTATCTGGCTCCTCTGCATAAAAATTATAATACATCTCTACCTCAAGATCACACATCTCTAACAAGTTATCCACAATCCTTTCAACTTTTCCATCTTTTAATAATATAACCACAACATATATATTATCAATAATCATATCTACTTCCATAAAATACTCATCTTCTACTGGAACGCTAAATTCAGGAAATTTTAAATTAACTATAGTAATATCTATCGGTAACTTATTTATAAAAGTATCAAATATACATTCCCCATCCAACAAACGTATATGATATTCTTTTGCTGGATATATATTTCTTACCGACATAAGTATTATAATATTTTTGTTTGTAAATCATATTATTTCAATTGAATCCATTTTATTCATCTTATCCTTTAAATTCTTATAAACATCCTCCAATCCCTCTTTTACATCCCTCTTCCTCTCATTCCTCTTAAAATGTAATTCTTTAATATCCGGCACACCCAATAACTCATTCACTCTCCCCAATTCATTAAATAATGCCTCATATTTTATACAATATATCTTATAATTTCTATCAAAAGTAATAGTATAATTATCATAAAACTCTTCAATTCCAAATAAATCTTTTTTCTGATTTATTACATCATCTATAGTTACATCTAAATCAGGACACTCAACATTCTTCAAATGTCTCCTCTCCCAAAATCTGCTCATAATAGCTTTAACCGGATCCTTGTATAAATATATAACCTTTGTCTTCTCCACTAAATCATCAGGTAAAATCCTCTTATAATCAAATGATTCATCCCATATATGACATAATTTTACAGGTGGTTTCCTACTATGTATATGAAATGATTGTCCAAATAATTTTAAATAATTTCTAAATAATTGGGAACCACAGCCACCATAACTGCAAACATAAAATCTTTTAGTATCATCATAATATTCCTTGTTCATTATTTATCATATATAAAAAATAAATATTTTTTACTTAAAATAATTTCTATCTTGAAAAATTATTATTTAAAAAATAGGTGCAATTAAAGGTGAATATGTATAAATTTAAAAATATAAATAAGAAGGAATTTACTGAATTTATTTTGAATAAATCAGAAAAATATTTTAAAACAGTTGAGAAAATATTATTTGGCCCAAACTATTCCCAAAAAATACAATCTGAATATATATTACCCATATTTTTATCTGATTACAAAAATATCGATGAAGTTATCAATAATTTTGATAAAGGAATAATTGGTGATAGTAGATTAGGAGAAATAGCAAGAAATGTTGTAATTGATTATATAATTGGAATAACAATTTTTGGAGATAAAAATAATATTACAGGATTGGTAAAAAATAATGATATATTATTCTTAGCAAGATTATGTAATTTTTTATTCAGAATAAAGCCAAATGGATTTGTATTGTATTCTGAAATTTTATGTAATATTACTGAAACATTTCCAATTGATAATGTTGAAGATACTTTCCTAAGTAAAAATAATATTTTTATAAAAACAATTCAAGGAGAATTAATTGAAATTATGCCACATTTATTAGACCTATTTCATTATACTGCTCTACTTTTCCCCTATATATTTAATAAAATTTATCAGAGTAACATTATTTATTGTAAGAAAAATAATATTGCGAGAGAAGCGGTAGATACTTTAAGAATATTTGGTATTTCTTTTAATATGGTGATTAATTATTTGAATATATTTAATTTAACTGATGATGATTCAATTATTTTTGATGGTTATGTTGAATTATAATTATCTATAAAGCCTAATTTTTCAGCTTTTTGTAGATATTCTTGAGACAATTTAATATTTTTTTCGACTAATAAACCATCTTGATAAATTTTACCAAGATGGTGTATTGCTGGTGCATAATTCTGATTAGCTGATAAATTGTAATACATTAATGCATCAGAAATATTAACATTACCTAATAATCCTAATTCATAAAATGTTCCAATATGATATTGAGCTTCAGGGTTGTTTTCTGATTTTTTGAAGTATTCAAAAGAAAGCTGATGATTCAATGGAGCTTCAATATACATTCCATGCTTATAGATTTTACCGAGACGAATATTCGCCTCATAATAATTTATCTCATCAGAAGCTATCTTATACAACCTCAATGCCTCATTTACATTCTTCTCCAATGAAAAATTCTCTTCATATACTCCTCTTTCATATAATGTTCCTAATTGATAAATACCATTTGTCTGTCCATTACCAGCTGCAGAACGATACCACAAATAGGCTGTTTTAAGACTCTGTGGAACACCTAATCCTTTTTCGTATAATAATCCAACTTCATATTTCGCATATTGATTTTCAAATGTTGTAGCACAAATATAGTAATAGTGATGGGCGATTTGATAATTTTGTTCTAATCCTGGTCCACCATGTTCATATAAGCGTCCTATGCAGAATATGGAGGGTGGATATATTAAAACTTCTCCCATTCTATACCAGTAGAGGGCGGTAAGATAATCTTTTTCAACTCCATTGCCTCTTTCGTAATATCCACCAATTTTGTGGATGGCAATTGCTCTTTCTTTTTTTTCCCAATTAATAAGGGAAGCTACTTCCATAAAATATTTTATGGCTTCTTCTGAATTACCTTGTTTATCCAAAATCATTCCAATCTGGAACTTTGAACTAATAATGTTTCTCTCATCAGCTAACTTAAAATAATATAAAGCCATATCGGTATTAATATCAAAATTTTCTCTTCCTTTCATACAAATAATTCCCATACGGTAAAAGCAATAATTAATATTTTTATCAATTCCAATTCTCACCCAGTATAACTCCATCTCATAATCACCCTCTTCAAAATACAATTTGGCCAATCTTGAAATTGCCTCAAAATAATTCAAAGCAATTCTCTTCAACAATTTAGCCTTTTGTATCTGTGATGGATGAGCATTTGAAGCCAAATACTCATCCAATATTTTTTTCTCAACAAAGTTGAATAAATCATAATTCAATAAAACATGATCCATCTGATATAGTTACTTCCTTAAAGTTTTCTAATTTTATTAATCAATTTTTCTAAAACAACCCACTAAGACCTTCCGAATATTCTGATGAATATGACAAACTTGATGAATCACTTAAATCATACAATCCATCAGACGATTCACTACTATCTATGTAATTATCATTTAACATGCCATTATATTTATCTATAAGTTCTTTTACTCTTTCATTTAAGAATAGATATTGTTGGTCAGATATTTTGTCTTTAATTTCATATATTACATCGAATATTTCAAGATATCTATCCATTACTATAATCAATTATAATAATCTTTAAATAATTCATGACGTCTTCTTCTCTCCAATTTTATTCTAATTCTTTCTATCAACAAATCAAAACAACCCATTTTTACTTAAAAAGTAAAATCTCTTTAATATATATAAATGAACTTTGAAAATGAAAGTTCCCAAAACGGACCCACCAACTCCCAACTATCTGGACAAAGCTTTTTAGGAGGATTAGTCCAAACTATCGCAGATGACTCTATTAGCTACGGCTCACATTACATTGAGCAAAAAGTTAATCAATTGACTGCAAATATGTAAAAAGTGATTTTAAGAATTCTTGATTACTTTTTATATAAAATGGCGATTTTATATATATTTTATATAACATCATTAAATGATTCATCAAGTATTGGTAAAATAGGAGCATTATGTAGAAAAGAAGAATTATATTTTGAAAAATTAAAGGAAAATCAACTTACAAATGCTTTCTCATATTTCTCTCAATATACCGATTTCTTAATAAAAAAAGAAACGATATTTATCAATGATTTTATTTATCAACATATTAAATCTGTAAATGATTATAGAAAAATGCCGAAATTATTGTTTAAAAATAATAATTATATAATACAAATAGATGATTATATTGTAACAATAACAAGTTTTGATTTTATGGATAGTAATGAGTTTATTTTTGATAGAATTGGGGTGTATTAGGGGTAAAATTTGTAAAATTATAATAAAATAGAAATTATGGATAAAGTAACAGGAGTTAAAGTTAATCCCAATTTATCAGTAAAGGACTTATTTTCATTTTGGATATTTGGAAAATTTTCAACAAAAAATAATATATCTTCAAACAAATGTATTTATTATCAAATGAATTTTGATAAATGTGTTAAAGAAAATCAAGATTGCAAAGAATTATTTGAAATGTTAGCACAATGTAAAAGAAATAAATTATAATATCTACCAAAAAATTTCTGGCACTTTTTCATAGTAACGATCATTTAATAAATCATAAGAGTCCTCTTCTACTTTAAAATAATAACCTGCTGTATCTTGATAAAGAATAGCACAATAAACATCTCTCATCTTACCTTTTACAAGAATCATTTGTTCTTTTGTAAATGTCTTATTTACTCCATTAATTATGAGTAATACATATTTAATAGGGTCATTTATCTCTTGCCATCTTCTTCTCAATTGCTTCATTCTCTCATAAGAATTTGAACAAGGATTAATCTTTAAATATTCATCAATGTTAAATCCTTTTTTTGTAAGGCGGTCAGAATAATCAGAAATCATCAACATTAACATAGTATCTTTACCATAATGGTCTTCAATTTCTTCAAGATACTCTTGTTGCTTTGGATGTTTCCTTAAATTCTTTAACATCTGAAAAATTGTTAGCCTCTTTTCCATCTTTTAATTACTTATTTTTCTAATAAATTTTGTATCAATTTTTTATATGATTTAATCATATAAAAAATAGACTAAAATATTATAATTTACTCACATAATTTCTGGAGTAATTCATCATCAATTGGGTCACTTTGTTGAATTGAATTCTTTGACGTAATAGGAACCCTACACGTATGACAAATCTTCATTTCATTTGGCATAGTTGTTAAACAATCCGCACAAATAATATGACCACAATTAAAAGCAAGAAATGCGGATGTTTTCAATAAATTTGTGCATATTGGACATTTTAACAAAGTAGATGGATTTTTAGTAATATATTTATACACTAAAAACTCATTACTATGAGATAATACGGTTTCGCATAATTTCTTCATGGCTGGTGTAAGATTTTCATCTTGCATTGCTTGTTGGCATTGTAAGAAGATGTTGTTAGTTTCTCGTTCTCTTTTGAGAACACGGATAACATCTGATACTTCTTTTTCAGCTTTTTCTTCAGATTTGAAGGCTTTCATTTTTTCAACATATTTTGGTTCATTTAAAACTTCAAGATATCTTGGGTTAATAAACTCCATCGTTTTCTCAATAAAAAGATTTAACATTTCAACATTCTTATTTAAATCAATAATTTGTAGCATTTGTTGATAGCAATGTTTGAAATTAAAATTTGGTGAATGATAATCAGATTGATTATTTGCATAATGTTCTCTGAAAAAATTCAAGAAAATTTTAAAATCTTCAATATTCTTACTCCTCATCCTCTTGACGTGTTCATTAAAAAGCTCAACAAATACTCTCTCCCAACTATGTTCGAAAATAGTAGAATCAAGCTCTTTACCAATCTTCAATAGTGGACCACAAAGACTCATTGTATTCTCTTCACCATGATAATAATACTTTAAAATAAAAGTCTTATTTTTCAATAAAAAAGAATAATTGTTAAAATTATCTATACCATAATAAGTAGCATGATAATCCAAAATAATCAACTTTATATCATCATTAGTGACATTTCTACCACTGAGTTTAAATTCAATGGGAAGGTCATTAATTATACAATGCATAAGTTTAATTTTAATTAAACGCATTGTAGAAGCCATTATCTTACCTTTGTCGATTGTTTGAGTTTCTCTATCAGCATTATCAATTCTTTCGATAATTAAATCGATATAATTGTGAAAATATTTTTCTAACATAATCACTCCATTGAAGTCAGCATTAAGAGTTATATCAAATAACTCAACCAGATCAAAATATGTGCTGTTTCTTTTAGGCATAAAGTTAATCAATTCACTCGATTTTAATCCCAATTTACGAATATATGGATCACTTCTACTCAAAAAAAAAGGTATTCTCTCGTCAGGTAATAATCCTAAAACATATAGAAACAATTCCTTTGATTTAATCGCATTAATTATTTGAAGAAATGAGTTGTTATTATGCATAGAAAAATATCTACTAAAAATAACACAAATATCCTCAAATGGATAACCATTTTCAGGAAACTGTGATATAAATGTGAGCACATTATCAACTGAATAATCAATCATGTTTAGAAAAACAGTAAAGAAATCCTTTTTAATAGGCAATTCTCTTGCTTTTTCAACAATTTGATTGAAAACTTCTTGATTAAAAATACTCAAAAAACAACGACTATTCCCCTTTCTCAACTTAGAAAAAAAGAAATCCCTCTTAAAAAAACCATTCGAATAAAGATTTCTAAAAATCTTATCAGGAATATGCCACTCACTTCGCTTTCCAATATTTGCTTTAACAAATTCAACCAAATAACGATGACTCTCTGTCTCTACTTCATTCTTGCTCACTTTTTTACAAACAAACGCAGTAATTCTTTCAAGACAAGCAAATAAAAAGGAAGGACCTTTTCTTTTACAAAGTTCACACATAGTTTCTTCATCAATGATAGTTGTGGAGTAACCATAACGGTAGTTTTCATATTCCCATAAGTAGTCAGCGAATTCAATCTTAAATTTTTTAGATATATTGTTGATTGACCAGTAGCTACTTAAAAATTTTTTATTCTTTGGTAATCCATCAAAATATTCAATTAACATTTTAATTTTTGTTTTGAATATATCAATCACACTTTCCCCAGAAAATAAAGCAAGACAAATGTAAATAAATACAGTAAAAGTCTGTTTATCTTCTTCATTGAATGAACTAATTTCGGAGAAATATCTTTCAATAAATTCTGTATCGTTAATTAATTCAGTCATCTCGCTCTTTATTTCTCCTACAAAAATTGTAAAAGTAGTCGTATAACGCTTTACCCAAATATTTATATTTTGTTTTACTTTGTTCAAATTTTCAAAACTTTTTTTAAGAATATACAACATATTGTAAGCATCTTCTACCAAAAGTTTGTTTGTTAAATTTAATAATTCACTGTCAGCAAACTGCATCGTGTTATCTTATAATTGAATAAATGTTATTACTATCAATTTTTTATGCGATAACAAAAAGAAATTAAAAAATTACCGAAATCATTAGAAACTCTAATTATCTCATATTTTTATGACTTTAATCTTCCTTTACCAAACAAAAATGTTAAAGTACACGGCGGATTCCCATACGGATATGAATACAGAGAAACTGACGAATATATAGAAAAAACTATCGAAAAATTTTACGAAAATTATTCTGATATATGCAACATAATTGATTATAATTAAATCTCAATTGAACGAGATACTCCCTTCGTATCTTCCTTATCCAATTTAACAATCATCGTAAACTTAGCCTTCAAATCCTTAACAAAAAATTTATCCAACACACTCTCCGGCAATATGTCCCCATACTCCTCCAATGTATTCGGAAAATTATTTATACCAAATATCATATCACTCAATATAACCTCCTTCTGCCCATCCAATTCAACCTCCAAACTCACATAAAAATCTTTATCTCCAACCAAATCCCTCAACAATGATACCCTAAAAAATTCTATCCTATCTATATCCAATACACGAACAAACTGCTCAAATAAATCTATTCTATTACTTACATAAACATCATACTCTTCATCATAAACATAACTACAATACTCATTATCCATTTTTTCATTAGTGTATAAAATAATAATATTATGAATCGATTCAATATATTCCTCAAATGATTCTTGTTCAGATACTTGTAGAATACAATTTCTATCTAATTTTCCATTAAAAGCAATACCACATTGAACTAAAGCAATCCCTTTATAGTTTCTTTCTATCTTCATTTTTACATATTTATTATGTAAAAACTTTTTAATTCAATTTTTATTAAGGATATTTTATCACTTTAACTTTGTCACCATATTTTTTTATCAAATCATTCTTATACTTATAATCTACATCTATCGTTATTCTTCTTAGAGACAAAGGTAATAAATTTAAAGAATAATTAAATCTATTTCTCTCATATATAAAATGTAACTCCTCCATTCCTTCCGGTAAATTATCCAAAGGATGATTATACTTATTTCCCAATGTTAACTTTTTTAAACTTCTCGGTAATAAATCTAAACACTTATCATAATTTCCTAATATCCTTAACTCCTCCAAATATAAAGGCAAATTATCCAATTCATGATTAAATGAACATCCCAAAGATAAAATTCTCAATTTTGTCGGCAAATTATCAACTCTCTGATTAAATGACGCACCAAAATACAAAAATTCAATATTATCCGGAAAAATAATATCATCTATCGACCTATTAAAATTATCCCCAAAACTTATCTTATTATACTCCCTAAACAAATTTTTAAAACTATCAAAAGTAATATTTTCCGTATATATCAACCAACCATCAACTATCATTTTTACTCATATTATATAATTATCTTTAACTATTACATTTTTTAGGCTCCTTCCTCATCTTAAACTTCACATCCAAATCCATATATGTATTCTGCAGATCTCTAATTATTTTTGTTATATACATATAAATTATATATAAAATCAATAATACCAATAATATCCAAAATATTTTTACATAATACGGCGGTAATCTCTCCACCAATTTTCCTGCCCTTTTAATCATAATTTATAATATATTCTTTTTTCAAATATAAGCAATTATTATCGGCACTAATAACACTATAATAAATCCTTTTATCATATCAACATCAAATCTAACCTTTCTCATAACAAAATCTACTAATAAACAAATTAAACTAAATACTATAAAAGTTATAGCATAAATAAATCGTAAATTATCATTTTTTACATATTCCGCAAAATATAACCCAAATATCGCACCATATTTTATTCCAGATATTAACACCTGATTCTGCATTTTAAGTTAAAGAAATGTAAAATTATATTAAATCAATTTTTATCAAAAAAACCATGACAACTCATCGGCACACTCATATTCAAATATACCCTCGCCATCTCATCCATTGTTAAACTACTTAACACCAACAAATACGACTCTCCCCTATTTTCATCCAATACAACCGACAATAAAACTCCATCATCCTCCGATTTACTATTACCTACAAATATCGGTTCAGATGGAAAATGATTCTCTTGTTTCCATTCTATTATCGAACCATCCAATCTATTAACCTTACAAATAGACATTCCTTCTTCTTTACTACAAATTGAATAAAAATATTTATAAATTAAACCCTTCCTTTTCATATTCAATACCGGCATCTCCAATTTATACTGATTATACTCTGAATATGAAATATGGTCTATTTCCATATCAATCTTATATTTCCTCAAATATCCTCCAACAAATCCCGATGAATTAGAAATATTTTTTAAATAAAATTCTTCCAATATACTCGCATCTCTATAAGCAATCAAATCAAAATATAAAGCAAAACCATCCTGATATGCATTTATATGATGAAATGAAAAAAAAGCATCCAATTTATATTTTCTAAAAATATTCTTATCAAATTTATCAATTATATACAATGTAGCCTTATCTTCTGGATGCCACTCTAATGTAGGAAGTATAGTGGTAGATGATAATATTTTTTCAATATTCCAATAAAGAGGATAAGTTATAAAAATAATATAATTATCTGTTTCACTAAATGAATGGACGTATGATAGTTTTTCAGAATAAATATTTATTAATTGTTGTCTATAATAAGGTTCAGATTTAGTAGTATCAACATAATAAAAACTATATCTGGGAAAGGGGAAAAATATTGCTTTATAATTTAAGTGTACACCCAATTCACCTCTTAAATAAGAAGGATGTGCACTTGATATTAAATCCAATTTACCATCCTCAAAAGGATATTTTCCATTATAATCTAAATTTTTATCTATTATAATATTTCCTAACATATCACTTATAGCAGTAATATGTGGCCCCAATCTCATTATATTTGCATTAAAATTATCATGATTGGAATGTAGGATTGTTTTTAATTTTTCGTTAAAATTCATATCAGGTGTTGTTCCACCCAATGTTCTATATTCAGGTATTTTAAATAATGATTGGACAAAATAATTACTTTTTAATAATTTTGCTGTATATGAAACCGCACCATTAGATATATTAAACCTTAAAATAAATGATAAAGAATCAAATAAATGATTAAATTGGAAACCATTTCCCTCAAACTTACCAAAACCATTCCTATATAAAACTCCATCTAACCATTCAGGTAAACTACCATTTACATCAAGAAATACAGGATTGGATACATCTCTTTTTACAGAAGTAAATAATAAATTAGAGGCTAAACATAAAGTAGGTAATAACCACAAAAATCTCATTTTTTATTACAACTTGAAAAATTTTTAAACTAAAAATTATTTATTTAAAAATAATTTTATATATCAATATGAAAATGAACTTACTCATTAAAGAAGGATGTATTAAATTTAAAGGATGCTATAATGGTCCTTTAACTGATGATTTAATTAATCAATTAAAAGAATTATTATTAATAACTGACAAATTACAATTTCCTTATAATTTTAATAATTCAATTGACCCATTATCTGAAATTGATGGGTTAACACATATATGTTTTGGAAAATATTTTAATAAGAGTATTGATAATTTACCAAATTGTATTGAATCTATTGTTCTTGATACAAAATTTAATTTGGATATTGCTAAATTTCCTGCTAACTTGAAGAGTATAGAGTTTGGTTATAATTTTAATAAAAAGTGTGAATTTCCAGATACTTTAACATCAATTAAATTTGGTGCGTCGTTTAATTGTATTATTGATAGACTACCAGTTAATTTAGAAGTTTTAGAATTTGGTATGAAATATGATAAGCCCCTATGTGCTTTACCAAATACTTTAAAAAAATTGGTGTTGGGATATTATTTTAATCATCCAATTTATGATTATCCAGCATCATTACGTTCAATTTGTTATGGTTTTTATTATAACTTTCAATTAAACAATTTACCGAATGATCTTGAAGAGATTGTTTTTAAGTAATTCTTTTAATTATCCTATTGATAATTTACCACATGGGATAAGGGAGATACATTTGGGATGTAATTTTAATCATCCGATAGATTTATTGCCATCGAGTGTTGAGGTATTATATTTGGGAAGAAATTTTAATCAGAGGATAGATTATTGGCCGGAAAATTTGCAGAAGATTATATTTGGAAGTAGATTTAATCAGCCTCTTGGAAACTTGCCTATTAAATTGGAATATTTATTTTTTAGAAGAGATTTCAATCAACCAGTAGATAACTTGCCAAAAAAATTAAAGTTTATCCATTTTGGAAAGAATTTTGATAAACCAATTGATAATTTACCAAAAGGAATTAAGAGAGTTTTTCTTGATCAAGGTTATAATCATGATACTGATAAATGGGAGAAAAAAATTAGAAGATATATTGATGATTTGGATTTTTACTAAATTATTAGTTGCAATATAATTTTAATTGTTTTTGGTGATACCACCTACTTCTATGATAATTGAAAAAGTAGAAATCATCCTCAATAAAAGGAAAACGGGGAGGTTCAATAACAGAAGCTCTTTGAATAAAATAATCAGTCATATATCTTGCATCTCCTTGATAAATCCATTGAACAATAAATTTAAATTTTGTTGCTCTATGGCCTCTATGAAGATAAAATCCTAACATATCTACATAATCAATAATTTTAAAGTCAATTGGTGCCCTTTTAAGTTCAACACCCCAATTAAAATCTAACATACACAAAATGTAATACACCAAATGATGATAAGAACGAACCATTGCAGAACATAAACAATTTTTAACAGTAATGTTAAAATATTCAATAAGAGGATGACAACCAAGCTCATTAATCAGACGAAAAAACATTTTAAAAATCATTTTAACAATATCTCTTCTACCAATTCTTGAAGCACTATAAGCAATCTCTCTCATATATTCTGGCATCATTAATAGCCCAAATTTCTTCATCATATAACATATTTCCACAACACCTTGCTCCTGAACAATCGAATGAATAAATTCATTCATAATCGGCTGAATTACAATCAACTCTAAAATTTGATATCCATCACCCGAAGTAACTGGAACAGAAATCTCAGTAGTAAGATTAATTACATTAGCCAATCTTTGCTCCTTTGACGGTATTCTTTTGATGATTTGAATAAAATTTAACAATTTCTCATCAAGTAACCTTGTCTCATTGTATTCATATCGGTATATAATTCTTTTAAAAGCATACTTAATCTCAGTAATAGATTTTCTTGAACATATATTTTGAAAATCTATATAAGATAATTTTTCAGCATTTCTTCTGTTAAAAGTGCGAATAACTTCAATAACCTCAGACATTTTAATATATTATATTTACTGCAATTTTTGACCATCATTTTTTTAAGAACGTCATGTAGGAGATTTAGGTAATTTATGATAAAAGAGTATCTGCATATTTCACATTGGAAGATAGTTTAACAACGGGACACGCAGGAAATAGATTAGTATGCGGAATAATTGGATGTTCAAAAGATTGTAAATAATAATGGAAATATCAAATTTTGTTTTGAACAAAACAGAATTAAAGGCAGAAGAATACAAGGAAATATTCAAAAATAAAAGCTTAAAAAGATGCGAAAAATATTTTTTAAGATTAAATAAACTAAAAACAAATGTTGAAAAAATAGTAAAATCATTCCAGTTTATACCAAATGAAATAATACAAAATTATCAAAATAATTACATAAAATTCTCAAAATGTTTTTTTAACGAAAAAACAATTAAAGAAGCTAAAAAAGATAAAATTAACTTAAAAAAATTTCTACAAGATATGGAGGCGACGTTGGAACAAATAAGAGGATTTAAGGAAAAAATAAATGGAGTTAATTTTATACTTGCATTTATAACGAAACCATTGATAACAAATTATATGACATTTTTAAATTTGAGTGAAGGGATTTGTATAGATTTTATTAGTAATTATAAAAAATATATAAAATAAGCTTATAATATGTTTCATATTATAAGGAGATTATTTACAACAAATAAAATAAAGTTTCCAATTGAGAAAAGGAAAATGACAAGATATGAAGAAGAATTTAAGCCTAATCTTATAAAACATCAGATTTTTGTCGTAAAATATATTTATTTAAAATAAAGTAAGATTTAATGATTAATATTGATGATAAAGAAAAATTAGTGCAATTTATAGAGGGTTCATTAAAACCGGATGAAGAAGGTAAAAAGAAATTCGGTGAAGTATTTACCCCAATTTACCTCATAAATAAAATATTAGATAAACTTCCAATAGAAATATGGAAAAAAAAAGACTATAAATGGCTCGACCCAGGCTGCGGTATCGCCAATTTTACCATTATAATTTATTACCGATTAATGGAAAGCTTGAAGAATGATATAAAAAATACCGAGAAAAGAAAGAAACATATATTAGAAAATATGCTTCACTTTACAGAAATGCAAGAAAAAAATATAAATATCCTTAAAGAAATCTTCCAATCAAACAAATATAACTTAAACATATTTCAAGGAAATTTTATCGAATGCAAAAAATTCATCCAATTTCCCAACAAAACTATAAACAACTTTGATATCATTATTGGTAACCCCCCTTTTAACGATGACTCCGGAAATAAAGGTAAAAGTCATACATTATGGCCAAAATTTGTATCCAATGCATTATCTATGCTAAAAATAGATGGATATCTATCTTTTATTCATCCTTGCTCCTGGAGAAAGATGAATTCAGAAATTGGAATGGAAATGAGAAATAGGCAGATTGTATATTTGGAGATGAGTGATATTGCTGATGGTAGAAAGGTTTTTAGATGCAATACTGATTTTGATTGGTATATTATAAAAAATTGTGAATATAATCACCCTACAAAAATACTGGATTATGATAAGATAGAATCAGAAATAAACCTTAAAAATTGGAAATTTATTCCCAATAAACTATTTAACGAAATAAATCAACTTATTAATCACGATAAACAAAGATTGGATGTAAACTACTACCGCAGCTCCTACGGAGCCGACAAAGATTGGATATCTACCGAGAAAAAGAAACCTTATCTCTTTCCAGTTATATACTCAATCGGTAAAGAAGGTAACCTTAAACTTCGATACTCATCTACCAATCAAAACGGACATTTTGGAAGAACTAAATTTATTTTTACAAATGGTGCTGGCTTTTATTGCGATAATGATGGTAAATATGGTTTAACACAATGGGCTTACTGCATATACGATAATGTAGAGAATTTAGGATTGATAGAGAATTGTTTTAGGAGTGAGGCTTTTAGGATGGTGGTGGAGGCAATAAAATTGGATAGTAGCGCTTATAATATTGATGTGATGAAATTATTTCCAAAAGATTTTTATTTGAGTTTTCAATAAAAAATTGATGGAAAATAATGAAGAATAAATGTTAAATAAAAATGACTTACAATTGTAATGAATTTATTGCTAAAAAAGAAATTGATGCACTTGTTGAATGGATAGTTAATTATTTTTTCAACAAAGATACCTTTCTTCCTTCTCAATTAATATTTGATTTCAAATTTGTTATTAAAGAATTAATTATTCAAAGAATAGAAAATCACTGGTATCCAGATGAACCAGCAAGAGGATCTGGATACCGCTCAATAATTATCGGAAGTCATATTGATCCAATAATATTAAGAGCTTGTCAATTGTCCAAGATTAATGTTGGAAAAATGCCTGGTGAATGTGTTTTTATGATAAATCCAGGATTAGTCAAAATAAGGAGTTTATTGAATGAGAAAGAAGAAGTTATCTACTCAACAAAATATTATAAAAAAATGAAATAATTATTTGATATTTATAAATAAGTAAAAAAATGACTTTATTAAGTGAAATATCATGGGTTTTATCTGAACCTATTAATAGTGCTTGTTACTATTCTAAAGATGGTGAAGCAAATTATTTAAAAGCTTCAAATGAATTGGATAAATTAATTTCTCATAAGAATATTATCTTATTGGTTCCAATTCAGAGATTTTGTGAAAATTTATATCCCTTAACTATTGAAGGCCCTGTTACTGGAAAAAATATTTTAGATTCTTTATATGTTTTTTACAATAATACTCGAATAGTTAAGAAATACTTTAATGATTTGGAGGATGATTGTTTGGGTTTTACTGAATCTGTAAGGGAGAAGATTAGAGGTGGTGAAGAGGTTCATTGGATAGATGTGATTGGAAGTTTAATATTTTTTGAGGGAATAAGGAAACATATAGGAAATGTTTATTTTCTTAGATTGGGATCTTAATTATTAAGAAATATAAATTTTTTATCTACTTCTGGATTATGGCAAACGAATATTTTGACATCCATTTAAACAACGAAAATATACTCATATCTGAATCAAATAACATAAAAATTGTTAAAGAAAATATTTATACAATGACCTTCTCACAAGTTATTAGCAATTTTATAGTAAAATATCAAGGTAAAAATATTTTTAGATTTTCAATGAATACTAATTTAAATGGAGTTACTGAAATTATTAAAGACTATTATAAAATTATTGTTAGAAATAAAAATACCATATTAAAATTCATAGAGGATTGCGTAAATTATAGTAAAAGAATATTAGAAGAATATGAAATTATAAAAAATAATTTTTATTTAAAAAACAAAATGTTTATGGATGAAATGTTTTTGAAGAAAAAATATAGAGATAAAGTATCATCATCTTTTGTAAGAATAATGTTAACATTTGATGGTAAATATCGTTTATTTATAAATTTTGATAAAGAGATAATTTATGAAAGATTGGATGATTTAATTAATTCTGAATATTTAATACCATTGAGAAGAAATGATTTTTATAATTTTTTAAGAAAAGTTAAACTATTTTAATATGTTAAATACTCTTGAACAATATCTCCATATTTCTCTCTTAATTCATCAATATAAGGATATTTATCTGACACAAATATTTTTTTAATTGAAGATGGCAAAAAATCCATCTTCTGCTTAAAATAAATTCCAACATAAATTTCCTCAAGTCCCTCCGGCAATAAATCAAGCGGCTGATCATATGTCGGACCCAAATACAACGATTTTAATCCAATTGGTAAATTATTTAAAGGAAAATCATAAAAACCATCCAAAACCAATAATTCTAACCCCGATGGCAAATTATTAATAGGTTTATCATAATACCAACCAAATGTAATTCTTTTTAAATTTTTAGGGTATTTATTGATAGTGTTATTGTAAGATGGGTTAAGAATTATTTCTTCTATATAATCAGGTAAAAAATCTATAGATTCTGAAAAATCTTCAGTTAGTCGAAGTTTTTTAGAATTTTTATCAAATTGGATAGTATTATCCATCATATTTTATATTAACTTTAAATTAATATAAATTATTATCAATTTTTTTTAAGTTTATAATTTATGGAAAATTATAAAATAAACTATAAAATCGATAATACTCACCCTGAATTACAAAAAAAATCAAGTAATCCTCTAATCTTACTTAATGGTTTTTTTAATCAAGATATAGATAAATATCGAATTGTTAACGCTAATATAAAAATTAATTCATTTTGTTACATCTTAAAGTTTAATATTCTAAAAAGATTATTAGATTTGGGTTATATAAAAAATGACGAATGTGATATGAATTGTTATATATCATTTCACGTAAGCGAATTAGATTATCCCAGATTAATATATTTTAGACACGATGGAGAAATAATTAAAAAATTCAAATTAGAATGGTCACCCGGTTATTTTAGTTTTTCATTTAATGATACACTATTATTCAGAATATTAAGAACCGTATCCAATTATACAAAAGAAATAGTAAGTATATGTAATGAAGAAATTAGTAATTGCATAAAGAGTCTTCAAATATCATAAACCATTAGTACATCTTTCATTCTTTTATTATTTTTCAATTCCTCCAAATGTGGATAATTTTTA
>Ga0194129_10003954_pt1 | contig 20182 bp, 15 predicted proteins | sample TA2KigCa35mmetaG_FD_150862 | JGI IMG/M metagenome (GOLD analysis project Ga0194129, IMG submission 150862) | Freshwater microbial communities from Lake Tanganyika, Tanzania - TA2015038 Kigoma Deep Cast 35m | ecosystem: Environmental > Aquatic > Freshwater > Lake | place: Tanzania: Lake...
CCTGGCGCACGCAGTTTCGCCGAGGCGATTGAATGGACCGCCGAGGTCTACCACGCCGCCGGCGCGCGCATGGCAGCGCGGGGGTCGGTACTGGGCGTGGCCGACGAAGGTGGCTGGTGGCCCGATTTTCAGGGCAATGAAGCGGCCATCGAAACGCTTACTCGCGCAATCGAGGATACCGGGCTGTCAGCGCCCTCCCAGGTGGCCATCGCCCTCGATATTGCGTCCACCCAGTTCTTCGATGGCGAGCACTACACGTTGAAACTCGATGGGCGAAAGCTGGATCGGCAGGCTTTCGCCGACCTGCTCATATCCTGGATTGATGCCTATCCGATTGTCTCGGTGGAAGACCCTTTCGCCGAAAACGACATCGAGGGCATGCGCGCATTCACCGCACGTTGCGGGCACCGGATTCAGATCGTGGGCGATGACTTCCTGGTAACCGATGCCAGCCGAATCGCAGAGGCCGCTCGAGCGGGATGTTGCAATGCCGCGCTGCTCAAGCCCAATCAGATTGGTACGGTCAGTGAAACCCTCGCCGCCTGGCGGGCCGCGCAGGCGATGGGCTGGGGTGCGATCGTGTCGGCACGCTCAGGTGAAAGCGAGGATGTTAGCATCGTTCATCTGGCAATCGGCTGGGGCGTACCGCAACTGAAGGTAGGCAGCTTCGCGCGCTCCGAGCGCATGGCCAAGTGGAACGAAGCGCTTCGAATCGAAGAAACGCTGGGCAGCAGCGCAGCACCGTTTCCGGCGCCAGGCATTTATCCAGCTTAACGGGTGGTCGGGCCGGTGTGGCCCCGAATGGACGCCTTGGGGAACAGATGTCGGAGAAGCCATGTTTTTCCGCATCGCCTCGGACCAGTCAAGACCACCGCAGCCAAGGAGCGCGCAGCCGTTCGGAGCTGACTTTCAAGGTGTCTTGCAACAGGTTTCATCATGAGAATTTTAATCTACCAGATTAAAATTCTCATAACTCTACCTACGCAACCGCGTCCAGTGACCGACGCGCCGCCGACACTGTGTGCGCAATATCGTCATCGCTGTGCACGCTCGAGAAAAAGAACGCTTCAACCGGCGAGGGCGGCAGATAAACGCCTTCTGCCAGCATCAGGTGGTAAAAGCGCTTGAAGCGCTCGAGATCCTGCTGCTGGGCCTCCGAAAAACTGGTGGGTGGGGTTGCCCGGAAATAAAGACCCGCCATGCCACCCTGATGCTGCGCGCTGAAGGCCACGCCCGCTTCGCGGCCCGCAGCATTCAACCCATCGACCAGCTGCGCGCAGCGACGATGCAGGGTATCGAAGAATCCTGGGCCCGAAATCAGATCAAGCGTGGCGAGCCCCGCGGCCATCGCAATGGGGTTGCCCGACAAGGTGCCCGCCTGATACACCGGCCCAAGCGGAGCCATCATTTCCATGATGGCGGCGGGCCCGCCAATGGCGCCTACCGGCATGCCGCCGCCAATCACCTTGCCAAACGCGCTCATGTCGGGCTGGACGCCAACGACTTCCTGCGCGCCACCCAGCGCCACCCGGAAACCGCTCATCACCTCATCAAAGATCAGCAGCGCACCATGGCGGGTGCAGAGCTCGCGCAGGCCTTCCAGAAAGCCCGCCGCAGGGCGAATCAGGTTCATGTTGCCGGGCATGGGCTCGACCATCGGGCATGGGCTCGACCATCACGCAGGCAACACTATCGGGATGCGCGGCAAAGAGCGCCTCAACGCTTGCCAGATCATTGAACTGCGCCACCAGCGTGTGCTGCGCAAGATCCGCGGGCACGCCTGCCGAGCTGGGTGTGCCAAAAGCAAGTGCGCCCGACCCTGCTTTGACCAGCAGGCTGTCGGCAGTGCCGTGATAGCAGCCCTCAAATTTGATGATCCGGTCGCGCTTGGTATAGCCGCGGGCAAGACGAATGGCCGACATCGCCGCCTCGGTGCCGGAACTGGTGAACCGGACACGCTCGACCTGCGGAAAGATCGCGCAGAGCCGCTCGGCAAGTTCGCTTTCCATCACATTGGGAGCGCCGTAGGAGAGCCCGCGAACCGCGGCCTGCTGCACGGCCTGAATGACGTGCGGATGCGAGTGGCCCGCGATCATCGGCCCCCAGGAGCCCAGGTAGTCGATGTAACGTTTACCTTCGACATCCCACATGTAGGCGCCCTCGGCGCGGGCGATGAAGCGTGGCGTGCCACCGACTGCGCGAAACGCCCGTACCGCCGAATTGACGCCACCCACCAGCACCTTTCGAGCGCGAGAAAATTCCTGTTCGTTGCTTGTCGTCATGCCAATTTTCCCCTTTGCGACAGGCTGTCCATATCGGGCGACAGTCTAGCCGAACACCTGCGCTGACAATGCAATGCGACACCGGGAATCAGTACGCACGCCCTGCCGCCATGATCGCCCCAGTACTTCGCGTAGGACTGCGCCGCGGCCGCTGGAGGTTCAGCTTGACCGAGGGGCGCGCTCCACCTGCACTGCGCAGTATTTCAGCTCAGGGATTTTGGCGGCTGGATCGAGCGCGGCATTGGTGAGCGCATTGGCCGCAGCCTCCGCGTAGGCAAACGGAATGAACACGTCGCCCTGCGCGAGGCCACTGTCGGCGCGAACCTTCAGCGTGATCGCCCCGCGCCGCGAGCGTACGACAGCCCGATCCGCCGGTGCGAGCCCCAGACGCTCGAGCGCCTTCGGATGCATCGATGCCGTGGGCTCGGGCGCGATCGCATCGAGCGCCTGAGCGCGACGCGTCATGGACCCCGTGTGCCAGTGCTCGAGTTCGCGACCGGTGATCAGTACAAACGGGTATTCGGTATCGGGCAGCTCATCTGCGAACCGAAGCGACACCGGTACAAAGCGCGCCCGGCCGTCGTCGGTCGGAAAATGGTCCTTGAACACCACGGCCTCGCCTGGGTCGTCATCACCTGTGCAGGGGTACACGACCGCGCCCTCCCGCTCGAGCCGGTCCCAGCTGATGCCCGCGATCGATGGCATGCAGCCGCGCATTTCTTCGAAGACGTCGCGGGCATGCGCATAGCGCCAGTCGAGTCCCAGGCGTTTGGCGAGGGTCCCAGCTAATGCCCGCGATCGATGGCATGCAGCCGCGCATTTCTTCGAAGACGTCGCGGGCATGCGCATAGCGCCAGTCGAGTCCCAGGCGTTTGGCGAGGTCAACGATGATTGCGAGATCCTGCCGGGCCTGACCGGGCGGCAAGAGCGCTGCACGCCCGATCTGCACCAGCCGGTCGGTATTGGTGAAGGTGCCCGTTTTTTCAGTGTGCGCGGAGGCCGGCAGAATCACGTCAGCCAGCCAGACGGTTTCAGTTGGAAAAATATCCTGCACCACCAGAAATTCAAGCGACGCGAGCGCCGCTCGCGCGTGCGACAGATCGGGATCCGACATTGCCGGGTTCTCGCCCACTATGTACATCCCCCGAACACGTCCAGCTTGAGCGGCTTTGATGATTTCAACCACGGTGAGCCCTGGTGCACGCGAAAGCGGCTGCGCCCAAAACTGCTCAAACATGCGCAGCACGCGCTCATGGCTTGTGCGCTGGTAATCGGGAAGCATCATGGGAATGAGGCCAGCATCCGAGGCGCCCTGCACATTGTTCTGACCGCGAAGCGGATGAAGGCCTGTGCCGGGCCGTCCGATCTGGCCGGTGGCAAGCGCCAGCGCAATCAGGCAGCGCGCGTTATCGGTGCCATGCGTGTGCTGCGAAACGCCCATTCCCCACAGAATCATCGAGGCACGGCTTGTCGCATACACCCTGGCCACTTCGCGAATGGTCTGCGCGTCAATACCGCAGATCGGGGCCATCGCCTCGGGCGAGGTGTGTTGCACCGCCTTGCGCAATTCATCGAATCCCGCGGTGCGAGCCGATACAAAGGACTGGTCAACCAGCCCCTCTTCGATGACGACATGCAGCATCGCATTGAGCAGCGCCACATCGGTATCGGCACGGAACTGAAGCATGTGGGTTGCAAACCGGGCGAGGCCGTTGCGGCGGGGGTCGGCGACAATGAGCTTGGCGCCTTGCTTGACTGCGTTCTTGATCCAGGTGGCCGCCACCGGGTGATTGACCGTGGGATTGGCACCGATCACGACGATTACTTCGGCCTGCGCCACGTCAGCCACCTGATTCGAGACCGCGCCCGAGCCGATTCCCTCAAGCAGCGCCACCACGCTCGAGGCATGACATAGCCGCGTGCAATGGTCGACGTTATGCGTGCCGAACCCTGTTCGGATCAGCTTCTGAAAGAGGTAGGCCTCCTCGTTTGAACCCTTGGCTGATCCAAAACCGGCCAGCGCATCGGCTCCATGACGATCGCGAATCCCGGTAATGTTTGCCGCGACCAGACTGAGCGCTTCGTCCCAGCTGGCCTCGCGAAATGAGGCACGCCAATCGGCAGGAACGCGATCGGTATCCAGGCGCTTGGGCGCGTCGGCGCGCCGAATCAGCGGCACGTTAAGCCGGTCGGCGCTGCTCACATAATCAAAGCCAAACCGACCCTTGACGCACAGGCGTGACTGATTGGCTGGTCCCGGACGTCCTTCAACATGAATGATCTGGTTACCGGTGACATGGTAGGTCAGCTGACATCCAACCCCGCAATACGGACAGACCGAGTCAACCGATGTTTCGGTACGCCGGGGAGCGATCGCGGAGGCCGCCAGAAAAGCGTCGTCCGCCACACGCGATGCAGCCGCTCCCAACAGCTTGGGCATCAGCGCACCGGTGGGGCAGGCCTGAACGCATTCGCCGCACCCAACGCAGGTCGAGGCGCCCAAGGGGTCATCCAGGTCGAACACGATCTGCGCAGCGTCGCCGCGCCAGGCATAGCCAATCACATCATTGACCTGCTCTTCACGGCAGGCCCGCGCGCATCGACCACATTGAATGCACGCATCGAGATTGACCGCAATCGCCGGGTGACTGACATCCGACACCGGCTGCTGGCGTGACGGAAAGCGCGGGACACCCACACCCAGCCGCCCGGCCCACGCGTTAAGCTCGGAGTCTTCGCGGTGCACAGTGTCGGGCATATCGGAGAGCAGCAGCTCGAGCACCATTTTCTGGGCAGCGCGGGCGCGATCACTGCTCGTTCTTACTTTTGCCCCAGGGGACGGCATCCGGCAGCAGGAAGGCGCAAGCGTGCGCTCGCCTTCGATTTCAACCACGCACGCGCGGCAGTTACCGTCGGCGCGCAGGCCATCGCGATAGCACAGATGCGGAATGGCGATCTGATGACGCTGGGCGACCTGCAGCAGAGTTTCTCCCGCCTGTGCTTCGACCTTGCGGCCGTCGAGTTCGAAAGCAATGACGGCAGATGGCGCTTTAAGTGAAGGGACCCTGGCGTTCATCAGCGGACCACCTCTGGAAAGTAGCGGAACAGCGACAGCACGGGGTTGGGCGCGGCTTGTCCGAGGCCACAGATCGACGCATCAACCATCGTTTGAGACAGCTCGCGAAGGAGCGGCTCGTCCCAGCTTGGCGCATCCATCAGCATCACGGCCTTGGCCGTACCCACCCGGCACGGCGTGCATTGGCCGCACGATTCCAGCCGGAAAAACCGCATCAGGTTCTGTGCCGCCCGGCGCAGATCGTCCTCTTGCGACAACACAATGACAGCAGCCGATCCGATGAAGGCACCGTGCGGCTGCAAGGTATCGAAATCGAGCGGCTCATCGGCCAGCGCGGCCGGCAGTATCCCGCCAGAGGCTCCACCGGGAAGAAACGCAGCGAGCACGTGCCCATCGGCCAGTCCACCGCAGTACTCGGCAACCAGTTCGTTGAGGCTGATGCCGGCCGGTGCGATCTTGACGCCAGGTTCGCGCACCCTGCCCGACACCGAGAATGAACGCAGCCCCTTGCGCCCGCGACGCCCCTGCTCGGCAAACCACTGCGCGCCCTGCTGCAGAACAACAGGTACCCACGCCAGTGTTTCAACGTTGTGAGCAAGGGTTGGACGACCATGCAATCCCACCTCAGCGACATAGGGCGGTCGCAGCCGTGGCATGCCGCGCTTACCTTCGATTGACTCGATCAGCGCGCTTTCTTCGCCGCACACGTACGCACCTGCGCCCCGGCGCAACTCGATTCGAGGCAGTGGCCAGCCTGCCGGCGGCTGCGCCTTCAGCGCAGCGATTTCGCGCTCAAGGAGCGCTCGCACGCCTGGATACTCATCGCGAAGGTAGATGACGCAGGCCTCGCACTCAACCGCCCATGCAGCGATCAGCATGCCCTCCAGAAAGCGGGGGGCTTCGCATTCCAGCCAGAAGCGGTCCTTGAACGTGCCAGGTTCTCCCTCGTCGGCGTTGACGACCAGCATCCGGGGGCCTTTGAAGCCCGAGACGATGCGCCACTTGCGCCCCGCTGGAAAACCGGCGCCGCCCATCCCGCGCAGAGCCGACGACTCCAGCTGCGAAATGACCTCCGCCGGCTGTGCCGCGCCGTTGATCAGCGACTGCAATACCGGCCAGCGCCCGGGCGGCGGCGGCGGAAGTGCCTCGACCCGGTCGAAAACCGCCGGTCGACCATCGGGCAGTGAACACTCATGATCGCGGGCCTGCACGTGTGCGCAGACAGCGCTTACGCTCGCGTGCGGCACCGGGTGTCGGGCCACCACTGCCACCGGCGCCTGGGCGCAGCGCCCAACGCAGGGCACCGGCTGCACACGCACCTCGCGGCCCAGCAGCGCGGGCAGGCGCTCGATCAACTGCGCCGCGCCAGCCAGTTCACACGACAGCGAATCGCAGACCCGAACGGTGAGTGCAGGCGGCCGCTGGTCGTCATCGCCCACGATATCGAAGTGGTGGTAGAAACTTGCGACCTCGAACACTTCAACCTGCGAGAGCCTCATTGCCTGCGCGAGAGCAGACAGCAGGGCGTTCGGAAGGCATCCCTCGGCATCCTGGATCTGATGCAGGTATTCAATCAGCCGATCGCGCTTTAGCGGTGATTCGGTGATCAGTTCGGCAAGTCGCGCCTCGCTCGCCGCGCTGACCTGTCGGCTCTTACCCTGACCGGCAGGCCTGCGGAAAGTGACAGTTTTCATAGTGAGCGAAGGTACCTCAAGGCGGCGCTGGACGCCATGAGGTGATCGGGCATGAATGCTTCCGCGAAACCGCTTTAGCCGCCACCCAATATCGGCAACGCGGTTACCCGGTAGAAATCGCGATCATGCGTGACGAGCGCCGCTGCGCCAGTTTCCAGTGCGCATGCAAGCTGCAGCGCATCAGGAAGCCGCAGCCGATGCTGCGCGCGCAGCTGTGCCGCCAGCGCCGCGACGGCTGCCGTGATGGGCACCACTTCGTACTGGCAAAGCGCCCGCTCGTAGCGTTTGGCAAGCGCGGTCAGACCCGCATTGGCCGGGCCGGTGAGCACCTCTGCGATGGTGATGGTGGACAGCGCGATAGTGAGTTCACCTTTAGCGGCCGCTTCAAATAGACCGGCGAATCGATTAGCCAGCACCGGATGCGATTCAAGGATATAGATGAACGGTGCGGTATCAACCAGTACGCGACTGCCTAGAGGCAACCCAGCCCAGGGTGTCTTCGATGCATGCTCTGCACCGGCTGAAGACCGACGACGGCTCGCCATGTGATCCTGGCCTTGCCCGGCCTAGCCAACCGACTGGGCTGACTCCCATTCATGTCGGAGCGCGCCAACCGCGGCTGAAGAATCAGGCCCCCAAAGCCCCCGCCCTGTTCCGCGCAGGGCAAGCACCCCTGCGGAACGGTGCTTTTGGGCTGTCAGTTGATTCAATGTGCCAACGGGGACAACAGCCGCGCAGGGCTTGCCATGGCGCGTAATGATGGAGGACGTTCCCGCGGCAGCCTCTGAGACCAACAGTGGAAGCTGAGCGCGAGCCTGTTCCAGCCCATACTGAACACCGGTTTTCATTGCCTTACCCCCATCAAGCCTGTACAGACTGTACAGAAAGAGTTGAGCTCGCGCAAGCGGGAGTCAGGCCGCCTCTCACCGGAAGCCTAGGGCTGGAAAAACTCCTTGACCCGATCCATCCAGGAGCGCGTTTTCGGATTGTGTTTAGGGTCGGTGAGCGAGGCTTCAAATTGCCGCAGCAGATCTTTCTGCGCGTCAGTCAGTCGTACCGGCGTCTCCAGCACCAGGTGCGCGTACAAATCGCCCGGATAGCTCGACCGAATACCCTTGATGCCCTTGCCCCGCAGGCGGAACTGCTTGCCGGACTGGGTGCCTTCAGGCACGTCAATTTCGGCCTTGCCGCCCAGCGTGGGAATCTGAACCTTGCCGCCCAGCGCCGCGGTCACCAGGCTGATGGGCACCTCACAGTGGAGGTCATCGCCGTCCCGCTTGAATACTTCGTGTTCGCGCACACGAATTTCAACGTACAGATCGCCGGGTGGCCCGCCGTTGATACCCGGCTCGCCATTACCCGCCGAACGGATACGCATGCCATCGTCGATGCCCGCAGGAATCTTGACCTCAAGCGTCTTGTTGCGCTTGACGCGTCCAACGCCATCGCAGGCGCGGCAGGGATCAGGAATCGTTTTGCCCTGGCCACGGCAGGTGGGACAGGTTTGCTGAATGGAGAAGAACCCCTGCTGCATCCGTACCGCGCCCTGCCCGTTGCAGGTGCGGCAGGTTTCTGGGCGGGTACCTGGCTTGGCGCCAGTACCTTTACACGTGTCGCATGATTCCCAGCTTGGCACACGGATTTCGGTTGCATGCCCGCTCGCCGCCTGTTCGAGGGATATCTCCATGGCGTAGCGGAGATCGGCGCCGCGATAGACGCTGTTACGCCCGCCGCCACCCCCACCACCACCGCCGCGGGCACCACCAAAAATATCGCCAAAGATATCGCCAAACACATCAGCGAATCCGCCCATGCCGCCCTGACCTCCCATCCCAGCGGCGTTCGGGTCAACACCGGCATGACCAAAGCGGTCGTAAGCCTCGCGCTTTTTCGCGTCAGTGAGAATCTCGTAGGCCTCTTTGACCTCTTTGAATTTCTCCTCAGCGGTTTTATCACCCGGATTACGGTCCGGGTGATACTTCATCGCGAGCTTGCGATAGGCCTTCTTGAGGTCATCGTCCGAGGCGTTTTTTGCCACGCCCAGCACTTCATAGAAATCACGTTTTGCCATTCAGCCCAGCCTTCGCCCGCTCATCTGCCGATCGATCGCGTGTGCAGTTCGCCGATCAGCGTTTGACTTCCTTGAAATCGGCGTCGACGACGTCGTCATCCTTGGGACGTTTCGCCTCGGATGCGCCCCCCGGGGCCGCGCCTGCTGCCCCGGCCGCGCCAGCCGCTCCTGCGGCGGCATCGGCCGCACCCGTCTGAGCGTACATCAGTTCGCCAAGTTTCTGCGAAGCGGTGGCAAGCGCCTGGCTGGCCGCGTCGATCTTGTCTTTGTCATCGGTCTTCAACGCCTCTTCGGCATCCTTGATCGCCGCTTCGATGGCGCCCTTCTCGTCGGCGCTGATCTTGTCGCCGTGCTCGCCAAGCGATTTTTTAACCGAGTGCACCAGCCCGTCGGTCTGGTTGCGTGCGTTGGTCAGTTCAACCCGCTTGCGATCGTCTTCGGCATTCGCCTCCGCATCCTTCACCATCTTTTGAATCTCGGCATCCGACAGACCGGAATTCGCCTTGATGGTGACCTTGTTTTCTTTACCGGTGGCTTTGTCTCGCGCCGAAACATGCAAGATGCCGTTCGCATCGATGTCGAAGGTGACTTCGATCTGCGGCGTACCACGCGCTGAGGGCGGAATGCCTTCGAGATTGAATTCGCCAAGCAGCTTGTTTCCGGAAGCAATCTCACGCTCACCCTGGAACACCTTGATGGTGACCGCCGGCTGATTGTCGTCGGCCGTTGAAAACACCTGCGAGAACTTGGTGGGGATCGTGGTGTTCTTCTGGATCATCTTGGTCATGACGCCGCCAAGTGTTTCGATACCCAGCGACAGCGGCGTGACATCGAGCAGCAGGACGTCTTTGCGTTCACCCGACAGCACCGACCCCTGAACCGCGGCACCCACCGCCACCGCTTCGTCGGGGTTCACGTCTTTGCGGGGCTCGCGACCGAAGAACTCTTTGACCTTCTCCTGCACTTTGGGCATGCGCGTCATGCCCCCCACCAGAATCACGTCGTCGATCTGCGACGCACTGACGCCTGCATCCTTCATGGCGATGCGACAGGGCTCGATCGTGTTGGCAATGAGCTCTTCAACCAGCGACTCGAACTTGGCGCGCGTGACCTTCAGGTTCAGGTGCTTCGGGCCGGAGGCATCAGCCGTGATGTAGGGCAGGTTGATCTCAGTTTGTTGACTGGAGGACAGCTCGATCTTCGCCTTCTCGGCCGCTTCCTTCAGACGCTGCAGCGCGAGCACATCTTTGGAGAGATCAACGCCCTGATCTTTCTTGAATTCAGCGATGATGAAATCAATGAGGCGCTGATCAAAATCTTCACCGCCCAGGAAGGTGTCGCCGTTGGTGGAAAGCACTTCGAACTGCTTTTCGCCATCGACATCAGCGATTTCGATGATCGAAATATCGAACGTGCCACCGCCCAGGTCATAGACCGCAATCTTGCGATCTTTGCCGCCCGCCTTGTCCAGGCCGAATGCGAGCGCTGCCGCAGTGGGCTCGTTGATGATGCGCTTCACCTCGAGCCCTGCGATCCGACCGGCATCTTTGGTTGCCTGGCGCTGGCTGTCGTTGAAGTAAGCGGGCACGGTGATCACCGCCTCGGTGACCTCTTCACCCAGGTAGTCCTCGGCGGTCTTCTTCATCTTGCGAAGCACCTCGGCCGACACCTGAGGCGGCGCAAGCTTCTTGTCGCGTACCTCGACCCAGGCATCGCCGTTGTCGGCCTTGGCGATCGTGTACGGCATGAGACCGATGTCTTTCTGGACCTCTTTTTCCTGGAACTTGCGGCCGATCAGGCGCTTCACCGCGTAGAGCGTGTTGCGCGGGTTGGTGACGGCCTGCCGTTTGGCGGGCGCACCGACCAGGATTTCGCCATCTTCCATGTAAGCGATGATGGACGGCGTGGTGCGCGTGCCCTCAGAGTTTTCAATAACCTTGGGCTGACCACCCTCCATGATTGCAACGCAGGAGTTGGTGGTACCGAGGTCGATGCCGATGATCTTGGCCATGGTGAAGGGTCCTCAGGAAATCGATGAATACGCCGAAGAAAATCCGGCGACAGTGTTCAGATGGGTCGTCGGCTCGCGGGAATCAAGAGCCCAGGACCTCCGCTCAGCCTTGCGCAACCGTGACCATGGCGGGCCGAAGCACGCGGTCGTTGATCAGGTAGCCCTTTTGCAGAACCGCCACGACATGGTTCGCTGCGACAGGCGGATTGGTGGATGCCACCGGCACCATTGAGATGGCCTGATGCCGATTCGGGTCGAACTTCTGACCCACAGGGTTAATTTCGCTGACCCGCGCCCGCTCGAAAGCAGACACCAGCAGTCGAAGCGTTGCGTCAACGCCTTCTTTCAGACTGTCAGGTGTTGCCGCGGCACTGGCAAGCGCCATCTCAAGGCTGTCACGGACCGGAAGCAGGCTTTCAGCGAAGCCTTCGATCGCATATTTATGCGCCTTGGCAACGTCTTCCTGACCGCGGCGGCGAATGTTTTCAGCATCAGCTTTGGCGCGCAGAAAGAGATCGCGGAACTCGATGGCCTCGGCCTGAGCGCGTGCGAGCAGTTCGGCCGCTGATGGCGCAGCGGAGGCGTTGTGCGGGTTTGCGCCAGCGTCCTGCGACCCCGCAGATGCGCCCGATGCACCATTTGCTCCCGCGCGCGCGCCCGAGACGCCGGAGCCGGAGGCCGCCCCCGCGGCGCCCGCTTCCTGCGCCGGGGAATCCGACGCGCCTGGCTCCGGCGGCGCTGCCGTCCCAGCGGTTGGCTTATCAGTATCGGACATCAATAAACCTTGTAAAACAGTGACTTGTCAGTGCGAGCTCAAGTGGGGTCAGACCCGGGTGAGCGCACATCGGAACTGCCGTCCCAGCGGTTGGCTTATCAGTATCGGACATCAATAAACCTTGTAAAACAGTGACTTGTCAGTGCGAGCTCAAGTGGGGTCAGACCCGGGTGAGCGCACATCGGAAAAAACCGCTGGGTGGAAGTGGGGACTGTTGGCCTGGTTTCAAGCCCCCTGCCCCGACAAACCTCGGCCCATCACCAGGCTGAGGCCAGGTCGGTCATGGGTCTGAACGGGCACCCGCCGCGATTCAGCGTTCAGCGCCCAGCGCCACGGCCCGTTCACGCCTGCGTGCAAGCGCAGCATGGGGACACCCTGGCTCGGTTGCCGTGCCGGGCCACCCGCCAACATGCTGCTCGACCAGCCGGGCGAGCGCTGCAATGAATTCGGGTGAATCGTTGAGACAGCCCAGATAGCGGTAGTCGCTACCGCCCGCCTCGAGGAAGGTTTCACGCCCTTCAATAGCGATTTCCTCGAGTGTTTCAAGGCAATCCGAAACAAAACCTGGGCACACCACATCAACCCGGCCCGTACGCTGCGCGCCCAGTTCTTCGAGAGTCCGATCGGTGTAAGGCTGCAGCCACTCTGCCTTGCCAAAGCGCGACTGAAAAGTGACCCGAAACTGAGCGGGGTCCAGTTGCAGGCGCTCGGCGAGCAGGCGGCCGGTGGCCAGACACTCGCAATGATAGGGATCACCCAGTAGCAGGGAGCGTCGCGGCACGCCGTGAAAGCTCATCACCAGAACATCGGGCTTGCCCTCGCGCGCCCAGTACGCCTCGACGTGGCGGGCCAGCGCCTCGATGTAGGGCCCCTGGTCATGGAAATTCCGGATGGTTCGAAGCTCGGGCTGATTTCGCCATCCAGCCAGCTCAGCAAATACCGCATCAAACGCAGTGGCCGTCGTGGAGGCCGCATACTGCGGATACAGCGGCAGCACCAGCAGGCGGGTGACATTGCGCTCACGCATGTCTCGCATCACCTGCGAAATCGACGGCCTGCCGTAGCGCATCGCCCAGGCGACCTCAATGGAGTGACCCCGCGCCTCAAGCGCCTGGCTCAGTCGTTGCGCCTGATTGGCGGTGTGCAAGGCCAGCGGTGAGCCCTGCTCGGTCCAGATGGTGGCGTATTTCTCGGCCGAACGGGCTGGGCGAACATTGAGGATGATGCCGTTCAGGATGAGCGCCCAGACGAGCTTGGGAATCTCAACAACGCGGGGATCTGACAGAAATTCGCGCAGATAGCGCCGAACCGCGCTGGTTTCAGGCGCGTCGGGCGTACCAAGCTGCACCAGCAGCACAGCAGTGCGCGCGGGCATCGAGTGGTCGAAGGCGCTCGCAGCGCTGTACTGGGCCATGGGAGGAACCGCCAAAATGGAACACACCCGCCACTATACGTGGTGCGTCAGCGCGCTCGAGACAAGCTTTGCGGTGATGTCAACAATTGGGATCACGCGTTCATAGGCCATGCGCGTTGGCCCGATCACCCCGAGCGTTCCAACGATTCGCCCGTCGACGCTGTACGGCGCGACCACGACACTGAGCTCATCCATAGGCACCAGCTGTGACTCTCCGCCGATAAAGATCTGCACGCCCTGAGCGCGGCTCGATGAATCAAGCAGCTCAAGAAGCCGTGTTCGCTGCTCGAAGAGATCAAACAGCTGGCGCAACCGATCCATGCTGTCCGACAGATCAGCCACGCCCAGCAGATTGCGCTGCCCCGAAATGACGACCGGCTGATTGTCTTCGGCGAGTGCCTGCTCGCTGGCTGCTATGGCGCTGGTCATGAGCCCGGTGATGTCGTCGCGCAGCGAACCGAGCTCGACCCGAAGGTTTGAGCGGATCGCTTCGAGCTCGCGTCCGCCGAAGTGGGCGTTCAGATAGTTGGAGGCTTCAACCAGCTGCGCGGGCGAGTAATCGCGCTCAGTGGCAAGGATTCGGTTTTGAACATCGCCTTCGGGGGTGACGATGATCAGGAGAATCCGTCGTTCCGAAAGCCGAAGAAACTCGACCTGCCGGAACAACGAGGTGCGGCGCGGTGTCATGACCACGCCCGCAAAGTGGGACAGATTCGACAGCAGCGACGCGGCGGTACTGAGAACACGCTGAGGCTCATCAGCCCGAATGCCGCCTTCGATCTGCGCGGTTTCACCCAACTCCAGCGGCTGCACCTTGAGCAGGGTATCGACGAACAGGCGGTAGCCGCGCGGCGTGGGAACCCGTCCCGCCGAGGTATGCGGGCTATGAATCAGCCCGAGTTCCTCGAGGTCGGCCATCACGTTGCGGATGGTGGCGGGCGACAGGTCGATACCAGACTGCCGGGAAAGCGTACGGGAACCCACCGGTTGCCCGTCGGCGATATAGCGTTCGACCAGCGCCTTGAGAAGCGTTTGAGCTCGTTTGTCCAGCATATAAATTATTGTAGGCGGACGGCGACGCGACGCAAGCGCAAGTTCACGCTCCCGCTGCGGTGCTAGGCCTCGCGCCCAGTGCGATTCGGCGCGCTGCCCTTGGGCTTGTGCTCTAATCGCCGCCATGAACACTCCGTTCGCCAAGGTTGCCCTGGTCGGGCGCTTCCAAACCGCCTCGGTCGGCGCCTCGGTACGCGAAATTGCGGCATTTCTCGCCGAGCGCGGGGTGCAGGTCCTGCTCGACCAAAATACCGCCAACACAATCGGCGCGGGCCACTGGCAGGTCCTCAGTACCGCGCAGATCGGCCACCAGGCTAATCTGGCCATCGCGGTCGGGGGCGACGGCACCATGCTGGGGGTCGCCCGCATGCTTGCGCCATTCGGGGTTCCCGTGGTGGGCATCAATCATGGCTGGCTCGGCTTCATCACCGATATTGCGCTTGCCGGCTGGCGCCCGGCGCTTGGCACCATCCTTGACGGCCATTTTGAATCCGAGGAGCGCTCGCTGCTCGCCTCGCGCGTCGAGCGGGCGGGCGAAACCGTCTGGCGCGAGCTCTCCCTCAATGATGTCGTGGTCAGTCGTTCGTCCCGCACCGGCATGATCGAACTGCAGGTCGAGGTCGACGGCACCTACATGTACACCCAGCGAGGCGACGGGCTCATCATCGCCACGCCCACGGGCTCCACCGCCTACGCGCTATCTGCCAACGGTCCAATCCTTCATCCGCTTCTGCGCGGTCTGGTGCTGGTGCCGGTGGCCCCGCAAACGCTGTCGAACCGCCCGATTTCGCTACCCGACAGCGTCTCCATCACGGTTCGGGTGGTTGGCGGCCGTGAGCCTCGGGTTGCCTGCGACATGCAGGTGTTCACCGACCTGCAAATTGGCGACGACATCCATATCGAGCGCGCGCCTTTCACGACCCGCTTCCTCCATCCGCCCGGCTACAGTTATTTTGCCACCTTGCGCGGCAAGCTCAACTGGCAAGAGCTGCCAAGCTCGCTCAACAACCAGGGCGAGGCCGATTAACCGGTCCGCCCGCAACCGTTCAACCCGTTCATCCCTTTTGCCACGACCATGCTGCTGTCGCTGCATCTTCGCGATTTCGTCATCGTCGAGTCCGCCGATATCGAGTTTGGCTCGGGCTTTACCGCGCTCACCGGCGAAACCGGCGCTGGCAAGTCCATCCTGCTTGATGCGCTTGGACTCGCGCTAGGCGGACGCGGTGATGCCGGCGTGGTCCGGGACGGCAAACCCCGCGCCGACATCAGCGCCCGCTTTCTTTGCTCAGAAAGCCTCGATACCTGGCTTACCAGGCGCGATCTCGCAGGCGACCCGGGCGAGCTGCTTCTCCGGCGCATCGTCGAAGCCGACGGCCGGTCGCGCGCGCTGATCAACGGTCAGCCCGCTACGGTGGCACTGCTGCGCGAACTGGGCGATCAGCTGGTGGACATTCACGGTCAACATGCGGCGCAGTCGCTCCTGCGAGCGGGTGCGCAGCGGGCGCTGCTCGATGCGTTCGGTGCGCTCGAGTCCGAATCGGCCGCGCTCGCATCGCTGTTCGAGCACTGGCAGCTCGCCGAACGCGAACTTGCCGCAGCGAGAGCCGGCGGTCGCGAACAGGCGCTTGAGCGTGAAAGGCTCGCCTGGCAAATTGGCGAAATCGAGCCCCTGGGGCTGGCCGAGGGCGACTGGGAGTCGCTCAATGCCGAGCAGAAGCGGCTGTCGCATGCGGCCTCGCTGTTGGCCGACACATTGGGGGCGGCCGAGGCACTCGCCGATGGCGACTCCCCGCTCACCGTGCAGATCGATTCGCTGCAGAACCGGCTCACGCCACTGGTCAAACTCGACGACCGGCTGCGGGAGCCACTCGAGCTTCTCGAAACCGCGCGCATTCAGCTTGAAGAAGCGGCGTCATCGCTCTCAGCCTATGCCCGGCGCGTAGAACTCGACCCGGCACGACTCGAAGTGGTCGACGCCCAGATCAGCGCGGCGTTCGCGATCGCTCGCAAGCTGCGCCTTGCGCCCGAGTCGCTTGCGAGCGAGCTCTCCGTAATGCGCACGCGCCTGGTCGAGCTCGACCGCGCGCAAGACCTCAAGGCGCTCGAGCGCCGCTCGACCGACACGCGCGCAAGCTTCGACAAAGCCGCTGAGGCGCTTTCAGCCGCCCGAAAGAAGGTGGCCCGTCGTCTGGCCGAGGGTGTCTGTCGCCTGCTGGGCGAGCTGGGCATGGGGGGCACACGTCTGGATATCGCCATCGAGCCGGCGGCACCGTCCGCCTCGGGTATTGATGCTGTCGAATTCCGGATCGCGGGTCATGCCTCCGGTAGCGCTCGGCCGCTTGCAAAAGTGGCCTCGGGTGGCGAGCTCTCCAGAATCGGGCTCGCCATCGCTGTGCTGGCGGCGCAGTCGAACCCCGCGCCCACGCTGATCTTCGATGAGGCCGATGCAGGCGTGGGCGGCGCGGTGGCCGAGGTCATCGGCAACCTGATGCGAAAACTCGGCTCGAGTCGGCAGGTTCTCTGCGTCACGCATCTTCCGCAGGTGGCGGCGCGCTCCCATCAGCAGCTTAAAGTGAGCCGCGAACATCATGCCAACGGTGTGCTCAGCAAAGTTCAGCTGCTGAACCGCAGCGAGCGCGTCGAGGAAATTGCACGCATGCTGGGCGGCGTTGAAATCACCGCCACCACCCGCAAACACGCCCGCGAAATGCTCGCCTCGCAGTCCGACTAGCGGCAGGCACTCACACCCTGAACCACTCCGGGGCCGGCAGTTCGTTGAATACCCGCCTCAGACCCTGGCTCCAGCCATTTCGCAGCGCGCCGAAGTAAGCGTCGCTCGCATCAATCCGATGGCGAAACGACACGGTGAGCGCATCGCGCCGAACCATGGCCAGATCAATCGGCAACCCCACCGACAGGTTGCTTCGCATCGTTGAATCAAACGACACCAGCGCGCACTTCAGTGCCTCGTCGAGCGCGGTAGCCGTGCCCACCACCCGGTCAATGATGGGCTTGCCGTATTTACTTTCGCCAATCTGAAAAAACGGCGTGTCGGCACTGGTTTCAATGCAGTTGCCCTGGGGATACACCAGAAACAGGCGCGGTTGTTCCCCGGCAATCTGTCCGCCGACCAGAAACATCGCGCTGAAGTCAACGCCGCTCTGGTCAGGCCCGCCGCCGCCTGACTGCAACCGAATCACCGATCGAAGCTCTTCACCGACCAGGCGGGCCGCGTCGAACATCGAATCCACCCCCATCAATCCGCCACTTGGCTGGGACTGAGACTGCATTTTCCCCAGCCTGCTCACCACGCTTTGGGTGGTGGCGAGATTGCCCGAATTGAGCAGCACGATCACCCGGTCGCCTGGACGCTCGAAAATGCTCATCTTGCTGAATGTGGAGACGTGATCGAGCCCGGCATTGGTGCGCGAGTCGGAGGCAAACAGCAGGCCCTCATCCAGGGACATGGCAACGCAGTAAGTCATGGGTTCAGCACCTTCACCGTGACATTCACAGACAGCGATTCATCGCCACCGCCTGTCCGCACACCGCGGACCGGGCAGGCGTCGAGATAATCACGCCCGGTGGCAACGCGAACATGGCCGGCATTACCCGCCCGCCGATTGCTGACATCAAAGCTCAACCAACGCCCGTCAACCCAGGCCTCCGCCCAGGCATGGCTGGTGGCCTGCTGCTCGCCGACAGGATCGACATAGCCGCTGACATAGCGCGCAGGCACGCCCAGCAACCGGCAACAGCTGACAAACACATGCGTGTGGTCTTGGCAGACGCCTGCACCGAGCGCAAATGACTCCGCTGCGCTATGGCTGGCCGACGTACTGCCAGGCTGGTAGGGCATCCTGTCGGCCACCGCCTGCATCAGTTCCGCCAAGCCAGCGTTCCTGTCACGCTCGATTGTGGGCTTCAAGACTCCCGCGAATGCAGCCAAGGCCTGGTCTGGAGCGGTGAGTGGCGTGGGCCGAAGAAACACCAGCGGGTTGATGGGCTCCACCGGGTCGGGCCCGGTATCGACGCCCACCTCAACCTGACCGTGGGCGCGAATACGGATTTCATCGTATTCGGCGTCGAGCGTGAGTACCTGGGTCAGATTCCCGAATGAGTCAGTAAAACTCACCGCGCGAGCGGGCAGTTCAACCCGCCAGTCGAGCACGCGCTGCCCGCGACCGGTCGCCGGCGCGATCCGCAGGGTCTGTGTGCTTCGAGCGACTTTTCCCGAATACCGGTACAGCGTCGTATGGTCGACTTCCATCCGCATAGCCCCGGAAGACTACTTCAACTCGAGGTAGGCTGTATTCAGCGCATCGCCCAAGCGGACGTTTTCGCGCAGGAATCGCTCAAGAAAACCGTGCAATCCATAGGCATACACTTCGTCAAGTACGCCATACGCCAACCGGGATCGAAGAATAGAAGCAAGCCTGCGTGGCAGTCGCCCCGGATTCTCTGGCAGGCCCTGCAGAATCTGATCCACCTGCTCCACACAGAACCGCAGTGAACGCGGCAGTCGCGGATCAAAAATCAGCAGTTCGGCAACGCGGCGCGCATCGATGGTGTCACGATACGTATCCCGGTAGGCCTCAAACGCACTGACCGATCGCAAGACTGCGCTCAGGCTGTAGTAGCTGGACAAACTGTCGTCATCGGGGCTGATCGAACCCGGCGCCTGCTTGACTGACAGGATTCGCGCAGTGTTGTCGCCGCGCTCGATGAAGGTACCAAGCCGGATGAACAGGTAAGGCTGGTCCTGGCGCAGCGTGGCACCCGTGATGCCCCGAAACATATGGCTGCGCTCTTTCACCCATTCAAAGAAAGGCGAATCAGCCGGGCTGCCGGCGGCGCGATGGCGTTGCAACTGCAGCCAGGTATCGTTGATGTTCTCCCACATCTCGGAGGTGATCGACCCTCGCACCGAGCGCGCGTTTTCACGCGCAGTCTGCAGGCAGTTGACGATGCTCGACGCGAGCCTGGTGTCCCATGCAAGAAACCGCGCCACCTCTTCCGGCGCCGCCATGCCGCCTCCCGCCCGGAAATCGTCAAGCGTGTCGGTGATGACGAGCGGTTCAATGGCGGATCGCGGGTCGCCCGAGCGCCCGGCAAGCAACGCGAGCGACTGCCCGACATCGAGGATGCGCGCCATGCTTTCCGCGCGCTCAAGATACCGCGACATCCAATAAAGGTTGGAGGCGACCCGAGACAGCATCAGATGTCGCCCTCTGGTCCGGCATCCGCCAGCACCCAGGTATCTTTAGTGCCGCCGCCCTGCGAGGAATTGACCACCAGCGAACCCTTTCTGAGCGCCACCCGAGTCAGGCCGCCGGGCACCATTCGAACCTCTCGCCCCACCAGCACAAACGGCCGCAGATCGATATGCCGCGGGGCAACGCCTTCCTCAACGAAGGTGGGGCATGACGACAGCGAAAGGGTCGGCTGGGCGATGTAATTGGACGGGTTCGCCTCGAGCACTTTGCGAAATGCGTCGATTTCAGCGCGGCTGCTGGTGGGCCCGACCAGCATGCCGTAGCCGCCAGCGCCATGCACTTCCTTGACAACCAGTTCGGGCAGATGCGCGAGCACATGCGCAAGGTCATCGGGCTTGCGGCATTGCCAGGTTGGCACGTTCGCAAGTAACGGTTCTTCCCCGAGATAGAAGCGAATCATGTCCGGGACGTACGGGTAAATGGATTTGTCGTCAGCAACGCCGGTGCCGATTGCATTGGCGATGACGACGTGACCCAGCCGGTACGCGGAAAATAGTCCTGGTACGCCCAACATTGAATCCGGACGGAAC
>Ga0194129_10003955_pt1 | contig 20182 bp, 19 predicted proteins | sample TA2KigCa35mmetaG_FD_150862 | JGI IMG/M metagenome (GOLD analysis project Ga0194129, IMG submission 150862) | Freshwater microbial communities from Lake Tanganyika, Tanzania - TA2015038 Kigoma Deep Cast 35m | ecosystem: Environmental > Aquatic > Freshwater > Lake | place: Tanzania: Lake...
CGCCGGTGACCGATCCACTGCTCAGGCGACGGCAATCCCATGCCGTGGGCCGGCTCCTGAAGCGGCTCCATGTCCGCGGCCTGATCGCGAAGATCCCCCGCACGCAACGCTGGCGGATCACCGACCGGGGCCAGAGCGTCCTCGGCACGTGTGTCAGGCAGCATTACCACGGACTGGCGACGGCAGCGTAAACATGCGCGCAAACGACGTGTGTGTCACGAATAAAGACTCTACTCGGGCGCCACGAGCGTGGCCGCCGGCCGGCTCTCGGTGAACGGGTCGCTCGGCAACTCGGCCGTCGCCGTCCCGGCCGCGGCCGAACTCAACGGCTCGGGCTCGATCGCTGGCCCGGTGAGCATCGCCGCCGGCGGCACGCTCGCCCCCGGCAACAGCATCGCCTCGCTCGCCGCCGGGGCTACGAGCTTCGCGAGCGGCGCCACCTTCGCCTACGAGGTGGACTCCTCGGCGGCGCTCGCCGCCGCCGCCGACCTGCTCGTCGTCAGCGGCAACCTCGACATCGCCGCTGGCTCGCTCCTCGCGCTCACCGACATCGCCGGCACGACGGCCCCGTTCGTGGAAAACACGACCGTGTTCGCGATGATGAATTACTCCGGGAGCTGGAGCGGCGGCCTGTTCACCTCCAACGGCACGCCGCTCGCCGACGGCAGCCGCTTTGCCGTGGGCAGCCAGCAGTGGAAGATCGACTATAACCGCACGTCGGCCGCCGGTCTCGCCAACTTCACGGGCGACTATCTGCCGAACAGCTCCTTCGTGGCCATCACCGCCGTCCCCGAGCCCTCCACGCTCGTGCTCACCGCCCTGGGCGTGGGCTTGGCGGCGTGGGCCGCGCGCCGCCCCCGGTGGTAGAATATGACTGCCATCCAACAAACCTGGCCCTCGAGCACGCAGCCACCATGCATTCCCCGACGATGGACGAACAGCGAATGACTGCTGCGATCGCCGCGTTGCAGCGGTGCGATGCCGTCCAGGCGGCATATCTGCTCGGATCGGCCGCAACTGGCCGGCTTCGGAGTGAGAGCGACGTCGACGTGGCGATCTTGCCGAGCTGCCGTGCCGGGCTTGCCCTCGAAACCAGGCTCTCGCTGACCGCGGAGTTGGCTCGGGCCTTCGGTCGCCCTGTAGACCTCGGCGTTCTTTCCACGGCAAATGTCGTCTACGCGAAGGAGGCGGTGACGACAGGACGAATCCTCTTCGAGCGGGACCGGGCCGTGACGTCTTGGTTCGCGATGCTGGCGTTGTCCATGTATGCGTCGCTCCAGGAGGCGCGGCGGGAGGTGCTCCGTGCCTATGCCGCCTGACGACATCCTGCTCAACAAGGCAGCGATCATCGAGCGGTGTGTGCGGCGGATGTTGGAGGAAGCGAGGGCGTGCCCGCGGCTGGACGACTTCACGCACATCGATGCTTTGACCCTCAACATCGAACGGGCCTGCCAAGCGACGATCGATATGGCGATGCACGTAGTCGCCGATCGCCACCTCGGTGTTCCGCAGAGCACGGCCGATGCGTTCATTCTGCTGGAACGAGCAGGGCTGATTGGCGGCCCGCTGGCTTCAGCCTTGTGCGGCATGGTCGGGTTTCGCAACGTTGCGGTCCATCAATACGAGGACATCGACATGAGCGTTCTTCGCTGGATTGTCGAGTCCGGCCACCACGACTGGATCCGGCTGGGGGAAGCCCTCGGAGTGTCGATCCGCCCCTGATCAAGTCCGGCTCGTCGCGTTTTCATGCTTCTCGGAGGCGGCGAGCGGTTCATGGCGTGCACCCAGCTGTGAGAGATCCACTACAACCGCTCAACATGCCTGTGTAATACGGCTTCCACGTGATCCTCGCTCGCCCGGGCGCTGATGACCGACTCGTGAGCCTCGAGGAGAGCGTCCCGGGCGTCCGGATCCGGTTTCCCGAAACGCCGAAACGCCGCTCCTTTCCTGCTGCGATGGCGATTTTCTCGCCTCGGCGCAGACTGTCTCCCAGTCCGCCGCTCCCGGGCTTCGACGCCTCGTGTCCGGCACCGGTCAGAGGCTGTGGATGTCGATCACGGGCAGTTCGTCGGGCGAGGCTTGAAAGACGTCGCGCTCGTAAGAGGCCTGGACGAGCGCGCCCCAGTCGGCGGGCGGGCCTCGGGCCGGTGCGAGCGTCGGCGGCTCGAGCGGTTCGCCCAAGTGCGTCAGGATCTTCCGGATCGGTCCCGGCTCGGTGATGAATGCGATCAGCCGGATATCACCACCACAACTGGGGCACTGGAGTGGAAACTCCTCCCCCACCCGGGCCATCAGTTTCGCCCATGCAATCCGCGAGGTGTCGTGCGAGCGGAGCTTCGCCTGAGTATCGCAGCAGCCAGTGGCATGCGCCTCGCCCGCATGCCCAGCGTCGCTGCGCTTGCCGACGTTCCCGATCGCCAGCGACGTCACGGCCCGCCTGAGCTTGTGGTTCGGTGCAAACACCCCGTGATACCGATGCCGGTGCTTCCGCGGCGGGGGCACGAGATCGGCCAGACGGTCCAGGAACTCAAACGGCGTGAGTTCGACAACGCCATTGACCCCCGGCCGCGTGGACTAGCGGCCGCGGCCAGGCCCGACCCAGTTGGCGGCTTTGTGTCTGGGCAGCAGGTAGCGGATGCGGATGATGCGGCCGTCTGGGCCGCGGACACCCGGTCGAACGGCGTCGGCCCGCCGCCGCGCTGCAGGTGGCCAAGCACGACCGTTCGCACGTCGCGATGAAGCCGTCGGGAAAGCTCCTGGGCCACGGCCTCACCGACGCCGCCCAGCCGGACCTGCTGCCGCGCTCCGTCCGGCCCGCCATGCACGACCCCTCGCTCCGGCAGGTGAGCCCCCTCCGCCACGACGACCAACGTGAACCGCTTGCCCTCCGCTTCCCGCTGGAGAATCTTTCCACAGACGTTCTCGAAGCTCCAGGGAATCTCCGGCAGGAGGATCACATCGCCGCCGCCGGCGATTCCCGCGTGGAGCGCGATCCAGCCGGCATGGCGGCCCATCACCTCCAGCACCATGATCCGCTCATGGCTGGCGGCGGTGGTGTGGAGCCGGTCGAGGGCGTCGGTTGCGGCAGCCACCGCGGAATCAAAGCCAAACGTGAAGGCCGTCGCCCCGAGGTCGTTGTCGATTGTCTTGGGTACGCCGACCACCGGGATTCCCCGCTCATGGAACTGCTGGGCGATCGCCAGCGAGCCGTCACCGCCCGCGCAGATCAGGCCGCAGAGCGACAGCTGCCGGACGGCGGCCTCCACCTGATCGAGCAGCGTTGGATCGATCGAGACCCGCTGATCTTCACCGACGGTGGCCGAGAATCGCCCCTTGTTGGTCGAGCCGAGGATCGTGCCGCCCCGGGTGAGGATGCCGGCGGTGTTTCCGGCGTGCAACGGCACGTAGCTGACGGGATCGTCCAGCCCTTCGTAGCCCCGCAGGAAGCCGACGCACCCGTAACCGAGGCGCTCGGCGGTACGAGCGGCAGCCCGGATGACGGCATTGAGGCCGGGGCAGTCCCCGCCGCTCGTGAGAATCCCGATGCACCGCGTCGGCGTTGGCATGGCAGAGGCTCCTGGAGGTCCGGGAAGAGTCCGGATCGGGCCACCTGCGCCGACTCCACGGGAACATAGTCCATGAGCGGCTGCCTGTAAATCATCGAGGCCAGGTGGCGGCAAAAAGGGCTCTCGAGGTTCATGATCAGGCCACGGGGCGGATGCGGGCGGCGACCCAGAGGCTGGCGACGGTGGCCACGGCGGCGAGGATGCCGACCGTGCCGAAGTGACGCAGGGGCTCGCCCGCGCCCCCCTCGACGATCAGTCCGGCCAGCATCGTTCCCAGGCCGCTGGCGACGTGCTGCACCGACGAGTTGACCGACATGAAGCTGCCGCGGCGAAGCGGCTCGATGCTCGACGTGATCAGCGACATGGCCGTGACCATCCGGCTCGAGTTGGTCGCCATCAGCACGGCGATCACCACGGCCGCGCCGGCGACTCCCACCGCCGGCAGCTGCGTCACCACCAGCATCATCGCCGCCGACAGGGGAACGACGCCGCGGAGCACCGGATAGGCCCCGAAGCGGTCCACGAGCCGGCCGGCGAGCGGCGTGCTGAGGAGCGTGAGCAGACCTCCACTGACGAACACCACCGGCAGCTGCGCCTGTCTCACGCCTCCATTGGCCACCAGCGCGGTGCTGATGAACGGGATCACGGCGAACGCGGCCACCATCAACAGGGCGATGAGGGCCAAGGCGCGGCGATGGGCGGGAACCGTGAGCGTCTCGACGAGGTGGGCCACGGGATGCCGCCGGGGGCCGTCGAGGTGGGCGGCCAGGGGCGGCAGCGACCAGGCGGCGAGCCCGACCAGCGGCAGCCCCAGGGCCGTGAGAGCGAAGAAGGGGGCCTGCCACCCGAGCCGCGTGCCCAGCGCGATGCCCAGCGGCACGCCCGCCACCGAGGCGACGGAGAAGGCCAGCATCAGCGTGCCCGTGGCCCGGCCCCGCCGCTCGGCCGGGAAGACGTCGGCCAGGATCGCCATGGTGAGCCCGCCGAGGACGCCGCCGAACGCTCCGGTCACGCCCCGCGCCGCGAGCAGCAGCGGGAAGTTCGTCGCCCAGCCGCAGGCCGCCGTGCCGGCGATCAGCCCGAGTGATAGCGATAGGTAGGCCGCTTTTCGCGGCACGCGGTCGAGCCAGGGCGCCGCCAGAAAGCTCGCGATCCCGGCGTTGAGCGTGTAGGCCGAGACGACCCAGCTGAACCTCGCGGCGTCGATGTCGAGGTCCGCGAGCAGCTGCGGCCCGAGCGGCATCACGATCATGAAGTCCACGATGCTGACGAACTGCAGCGCGGCCAGCGTGAGCAGGATCACGCCCTCCCGGCGGGCCGGGCCGGACCCTGACGGGCCGGCGGAAGGCGGATCGGCGGGCATGCTGGATGTCATCAGGGGCCGCTCTTCCCGGCGCAGGCCGTCGCTTGCGGCTCGATCGAGGAGTGGCCTATACCTTAGTCGACCGATGGCCGCGGCTGTCGGCATCGCTGCTTCGACCCACGACCGGCCCTGCTCTCATGCTCCATCAGCTCCTGCGAACGACACTCGAGAGCGACCCCGACAGGCCGATCCTCGAAAGCGACGGGGCGTGGACCTCCGCGGCGGAGCTCGAGCGGCTGGCGTCGGGACTGGCGGCCATGGGCCTCGAGGAGGGTGATCGAGTCGCCCTCCTGCTGCCCAACTGCCTCGAACTGGTCGTCTGTTACCTCGCCTGCTTCCGGCTGCGGCTGGTCACGGTGCCGCTCGACTACCAATACCACCCGCTGCAGGTCGGCTACGCGATCGGTCACAGCGGCGCGTCGATCTTGTTCGTCGATCACGAACGCGTTCCCGAGCTCGAGGAGGCGGGCGTGCTCGGCGCGGTGCCCCGCGTCGTGGTCGTCGGCGACGGCTCCACCGCCGGCAGTCGCAGGCCGTTCGCGACGCTGCTCGGCGCCGAACGCGAACAGCCCTCGGAGGCTCCGCACGACGACAGTCCGGCGGTGATGATCTACACCTCCGGGACGACATCCCGTCCGAAGGGAGTCGTCCTGTCCCATGGCGCCCTGTCCACCGGTGTCCGCAAATACCTCGCGCGGGTCACGCTCTCGGCCGAAGACGTCGCCCTGGTCGTGACATCCGCCTCGCGCCCCCTCGCGCTCCGCTGCCAGGTCCTGCCCTCGCTCTGGGTGGGAGGCCGGGTCAGCCTGCTGCGAACGTTCACCGTCGAAGACTTTGTCGCCGCCCTGCGGCGGTCGCCCGCCAAGACGTTTTTGACGCTCACCCCTGCGGGCCTCGGGAAGCTGATGGCGAGTCCCGACTTCCGGGGCTGCGACTTCAGCCAGCTCCGGCTCTGCCTCGCCGGTGGCGACCGCGTGCCGGCCAAGCTCCTCGAGGCCTTCGAGCGGGCGACGGGGGTGCCGGTCACGGAGCAGTGCGGCTCAACGGAGACGGGGCCCTACGCCATGAATCCCCCGTTCGGCCGCAAGAAGCCGGGGTCCGTCGGCCCTCCGTCGCACGGCGTCACCGTGGCGGTGGTGGACGAGCGCGGCGTCGACGTTGCGACCGGGACGGTGGGCGACATCCGGGTCAGCGGACCGGGAATCATGGACGGCTACTGGAACGAGTCGGCGCTGACCCGGAAGACCCTCCAGAAGGGCTGGGTGCTGACCGGGGATCTGGGCCGCTACGACGAGGACGGCTACCTCTGGTTCGTGGGCCGGAGGAAGGACGTGATCGTCCGCGCGGGGAACAAGATCGCACCCCTGGAGGTGGAGGCGGCGCTTTCCGAGCACCCGGCGGTTCGCGAGGTCTGTGTGATCGGGGTTCCCGACTCGGTCTCTGGCGAGCTGCCCCACTCCTACGTGATCTTGCAGCCTGGGGCCGACGCCAGTCCGGAGGATCTGCGGAGCTTCGTCGCCGATCGGCTGGCGGCGTTCATGGTTCCCGCCGAGGTCCACGTGATCGCCGAGATGCCCTCCAAGGGGCCGGGCAAGATCGACCGCGAGCTGCTGCGGATGCGGGCCATCACCGCCGCCCTGATCGAGCAGGTGCCGTTTTTCAAGCACGCGAGCCCCGAGTTCCTGCGAGACATCATCCCGCGGCTCGAGGCGCGGGAGTTCGCGCCGGGGGAGATCCTGGTGCACGAGGGTGACGTCGGGGACGAGATGTACTTCCTCACGAAGGGGCAGGCCGAGGTCCTGCGGGGAGACCCCGCAGAGCGGCTCACGGTGCTGCGGGAGGGGGCGTTCTTCGGCGAACTCGCCATCCTCAAGGATGCCCCGAGGGCCGCCACCATCCGCGCCCTGACCGATGTCGAGGTCTACGCCCTGCGTCGCGACGGCGTGCTCCAGCTCGCCCGGGCCCACGCGGAGTTCAGTCGCTACCTCGAGGCCGCCGCCCGGCAGTATGCGGCCCCCGGGCAGGCGCCCGCCTGAGCGGGCCGACGCGACCCACTACCGCCGCGGCTTCCGCGGGCCGAACTTCCGGGGCTTGCCATGAGGCTTGCGCTGGGAGTCGTGATTGGTGACGTGATGGGATTCGCGCCGAGACTCGCGCGGGGGCTTGCCGCCGCCGACGTGTCGCGGACGCGTGGCCTTGCCGCGGTGGCCTCCGGGGTGCGGCCGGCCGCGCTCGGCGGCCGGGAAGAGGGCGGCGTCAGCAATCCCAGGGGCAGCGGAAGGCCGCTGGCGAGGAGCGCATAGCCGGCGATCGCCAGCCAAGCCGTCACCCGGAATCGTCGCAGACGCGAGAACATGCGAAGAGCCCACAAACGTCGGCTTTCGCGGTCAAAGTGGCGCGCCGCGGCTCGAAGCCATCGCCGCTCGCGATCACTTGGCTCGGGTCAGCGCTTCCCGCGTTGGGCCGCACCGATGCGGGATCCGGGAAGCCGCTCCTCTTTCCCCGCGCGAATCCTAATTGCAACAGAGTTGCATCTGTATTAGCATGGGCACAACTCAGCAGGAGTGTCACCCCGGAGGCCAATCCATGACGCCCGATCCTGATCGTTCGCCGAGGAGCAGCGAAACCCTGTCGGACAGCGTCGACCGGCGCCTGCCGGTGACCGTGCTCTCCGGCTTTCTCGGGGCCGGCAAGACGACGCTCCTCAACCATATCCTCGCCAACCGCGAGGGCCTGCGGGTGGCGGTGATCGTCAACGACATGAGCGAAGTGAACATCGACGCCCAGCTCGTGGGCGGTTCCCGCGCCACGTCCTCCGCTGCAAAGCTGAGCCGTACCGAAGAGAAACTCGTTGAGTTCTCCAATGGCTGCATCTGCTGCACGCTTCGCGAAGACCTGCTCGAGGAGGTGGCCCGCTTGGCCCGGGAAGAGCGTTTCGACTACCTCCTCGTCGAGAGCACGGGCATCTCGGAGCCGCTTCCCGTGGCCGAGACGTTCACGTTCACCGACGAGCAGGGGGAAAGCCTGGCGGCCCTGGCTCGCCTCGACACGCTCGTCACGGTCGTCGATGCCCGCAACTTTCTCGATGACTACTGTTCTCGGGACGAGCTCCGCGATCGCGGCGTTGGCCTCGATGGAAACGACAGCCGAGACCTCGTGCAACTGCTCGTCGACCAGGTGGAGTTCGCCAATGTGCTCGTGATCAATAAGACCGATCTCATCGCGGCGGACGACGTGGCCTATCTGGAGGCGATCCTCAAAAAGCTCAATCCGGCAGCGAGGATCATCCTCGCATCCCGGGGGCAGGTGCCGCTGGCGGCGATCCTCGGCACGCACTCCTTCGACATGGAGCATGCCGCCAGCCACCCGGGATGGCTGGCCGAAGCGCCGGGCACCCATGTCCCAGAGACCGAGGAATACGGCCTTTCGAGCCGCGTGTTTCGGTCGCGGCGGCCAATGCATCCCCAGCGATTCTGGGACCTCGTCACCGGCCCGGCCTTCAAGGGAGTGATCCGATCCAAGGGTTTTCTCTGGCTCGCCACCCGTCATGACTGGGCCGGTGTCTGGTCGAGCGCGGGTGTGGTCTCGAGCCTGCAGCCGGGTGGGTCGTGGCTCGCGACGGCCCCGCGGGACGAATGGCCGGAGGATCTCGATGCCGACGACATTGCAGCGATCTGGCAGGAGCCTTGGGGCGACCGGCGGCAGGAACTCGTCGTCATCGGAGCCAAACTCGCTCCGGATCTGCTCGAGCGGCTCGACCGGTGCTGTTTGTCGGATGCCGAGATTGCCCTTGGGCCCGAGAGTTGGCTCGGATTCGATGATCCGTTCCCGGCGTGGCGGATTGCCGAAGAGGGAGATGACGACACGGTCATCGAAGAGGACGAGTTGCCGTAAAGGCGACCGTCTTCGCAGTCAGCGGCCAACGGGACAGTTCGCTGCACACGCGGGACGCAGGGCGTCACGATGCGCACGACCTGCGGTGAGCAGTAACTTGAGTTCCGCGGCCACGTGTTCCCGGTCAATCTCCTCCGGGTCGAGCACGGCATGCTCCAGGGCTTCGATCCGTTCGCGGAGCGTCTCGGCGGCGGTGATTATCTCGGGCGTGACGCTGCCGCGGCGGATCCAGATGCCCACCTCCGTCCGCCGCACGAGATCCTCCCAGGCCGCGATCCAGACTTGCGTGCGGCGCTTGTCGCCGGCAAGCGCTGCCGAATGGGTCTCCGTCTCGACCATCCGCAGATCTTCGAGGCACGTCGGTAGGTCGGGATAATACACGTAGGCCGCCACCACGCTGAGCGCAACCAAACCGCCGAGGAGAACTACTCCAAGCACCGGCGTTGGCACCGTCACGTCGAGCGCGCGGCCGCCTGATCTTTGGCCGACGGCGACCGCACTTTGCTCCAGTCGTGCCTCGACGCTCCGGCCGGGATCGACTGCCGCGAGCAGGGCCCCCGCCGCTACGATGCTTGCGAGGACTGCGAGCGCGGTCCAGGCATGGGCTGGCACGCGGTCGGCGAGCAGCGCGACGCTCCGGGCCACGGGATCGGCCGTCTCGGGCGGAAACGGCATGCAGAACACGTCGAAGGCGTGCGTGTGATCCTCGGGGGGCGAATCCCGGAACGACAGCGGCCGCTCGATCGCCGCGGCGACCGCGAGCACCGCGCCGAAGAACACCGTCAGCCACCACGCGGTCCGCCGTCCGCCCCATCCGCGCCACGCCCAGGCGATGAGGCCGAGATTGAGCCCCGCCCCCACCGACAACAGCACGAAAGCCGCCCCGACGGAGTTGCCGTGGTCGAACATCGAGCCGATCTGCATCATCGCGTCGGTGGGCGTGAGGAAGGCAGGCGTGCCGACTGCAGCCATCAGCGGTGGTGCCCATGGGTCGAATGCCTTCATCGACCGTTGCAGGCTGCTGAACGGGAGGCATGCCGCGAGCAGTCCCACGCCCAGAAGGGCAATCGCGGCATAGCCTGCCGTCGGCCCCGCCGCCTCACGCACCATCGCGAGCACGAGCGCCACGGCCCGCCGCCAGCCGGGCGGAATCCGCGGCTCATCCGCCGGAGGCGGCGAATCCTCCGCGCCGCCGAGCCGTTCCCAGGCGAGCCCCACGGCGGTCACGACCATCATCGACGCCATCGCGAAGCCGACGATCACGAGCGGGTGCGAGAGCGTGAGCCCGTAGAGCAGTGAGATCGGATTGAAAAGCGGCGCGGAGACGGCGAACGCGAGCACCGCGCCGCCGGCGATGCCGGCCCGCCTGAGTTCCCGGGCCACCGGGATCGCCCCGATTGAGCACACGGGGAGCAGCATGCCGAGCAGCCAGGCCCGCACGAGCGACCACCACGACCCGGCGGCCAGCAGCCGCCGCGTGAGGGCGGGACCGAAGAGTTCGCGGATCACCGCTGCCACGACCAGGCCGCAGAGCACCGTCGGCGCGGCATTCGCCAGCGCCGCTACCGCTCGGCACACAGCCCCGCAGGCCATCACCATCAATTCGTGCATCGCCATCGTGGTTCTCTCTGTTCTCGGTGTGGTGGATGAAACCTGCCGGTCAACCGCGGCGTCCGCCGAGTGGCACGGGCACCCGGTCGAGCGCTGCGGCGACGAGCCGGTCGCTCTCCGCGGGCGAAAGCTCGAGCCGCACGCCGAGCACCGGCCCGGCCACGTGTCGCACGTCGTCGGGCGTGACGTGATCCCGGCCCTGGATGACCGCCCACGCCTGGGCCACCCGCTGCCAGATGAGCAGACCACGCGGGCTCGGACCGCCCGTCCCGTCCCGCAGCTCGCGGCACGTGCGGCCCACGTCCACGAGATACCCAGCCACGGCGTCGTTTACGAGCAGTCCGGCCGTCGTCTCCTGCAGCCGCTCGAGCGCGGGCTGGTCGATGACTGCATCGGGGGCGTCGTCGCCCCGATCCCGGCCCCTTGCCTCTTGGAGCAGTTCCAATTCGGTCGCCCGGTCGGGCGCCCCGATCGACAGCCGCATCGCGAACCGGTCGAGTTGGGCCTCGGGGAGCGGGTAGGTGCCCAGATGCTCGAGCGGGTTCTGTGTGGCCACGACGAAGAATCCCCGCGCCAGCAGGTGGCAGTCGTCGTCGATCGTCACCTGCCGCTCGGCCATCGCCTCGAGCAGCGCACTCTGCGTTCGTGGTGTGGCCCGGTTGATCTCGTCGGCCAAGAGGACGTCGGCAAACACCGGTCCGGCCCGAAACTCGAACGATCGCGTCTGCTGGTTGTAGAGCGTGAAGCCGGTGATGTCGGTGGGCAGGAGATCGGGGGTGCACTGGATCCGCGCGAATCTGCCCCCTACGAGCGCGGCCAGCCCCTTCGCGAGCGTCGTTTTGCCCAGGCCGGGCGGATCCTCGATCAGGAGGTGCCCGCGGGCGAGCAGGCAGGCGAGCGCGAGATCGCAGGCCTCCGTTTTGCCGCGCAGCGTCTCCCGCAGCCGGAGCCGTAGCCTTCCGATGAGCCCGAATGACTCATCGAGATTGATTCGATCGGACTTGATCATGACGGTTGCCATCGATGGGCCTCTGTGGTGAATCGTTGGCGGAGCCGGGCGACGGTGACGTGCCGCGCGGCCGCCGCGGCCACCTGCCCGTGACGCAGCCGATCTCGTGGTGTCGCGTGGCGTCCATACGCCGACTGTTCGAAAGCGGTGACAAATGACGGCGGCTCGTCGGCTGCGGCCGAAGTCAGCGTCCGCCGATGCCAGTCGCGTACCGTCTCGGTCGGCCGCCTGGGACAGCCCGCCAGCCACGCCCGCCAGGCGATGAGATGCCAGGCCGCCCGCGCCGGGCACACGTCCCCGCGACGCATCGCCTGCCGCCACCACGCCGTCGCCAGGGCATCGACGCACCACCGCCATCCGAAGCCCGCAGCCGCAGCCAGCAAGGTGAGCCCGGCCCCGATCACCGCGATGGTGGCGGCCCGCGCACGCATCCACGCCGCTAAGCGATGGAGGCCGTCGAGCGCCCATGTGGTCCACGGCACGGTCGGCGGCCGCAGCCGATAGCCCGGCGTCGGCTCGAGCGGAATCCAGCGGCCTGCGGCATCGCGGATCTCGGCCCACACATGCGCGTCGTCGGCCGCGGCAACGAGCCTCCGCGACCGCACGTCGCGCCGCTCCCCCGACACGTAGAGGCCGCCGACCACGCGTGTCGGATAGCCGCACTCCCGCAGCAGCATTGCCGCGGCGCCGGCGAAGTCGTAGGGCCGCCCGCGGTGCGACACCGTGAGCATGTGCCGGAGCGTGTCGGGGCAGTCGTCGGGCGTGCTGGCCGCGTCGTCGCGGACGATCCGCCGTTGGATCTCGGCCACGATCCGCACCACCTGCGGCCAGCCCGCGGCTGCTGGATCGCGATCGATCCCCCAGGCGTCGAGCACATCACCCGCCCACGTGGGCACCTCATTCCGTACGGTGTCATCGATTGCCGGCGGCGCGGTGACTGCGATCGCGCCCACCGCATCGACGCCGCCCGGAAGGCTTTGCGCATGGACCGTCGTGCCGGCCGTCGCCTCGATGCCGTCGAGCGTCACGACATCGTCGGCGGGGGTGCGGAAGAAGTCGGGCCGATCGATCTTGTCGATCCGCATGGCATCGGCCCGCGCGGGCAGCGGCAGCACGCTGCTGCGCACGCTGCCGATCGTGATCGCATGGGTGTCGGCGGTGTCTGAGGATGGCACCGGCACCCCCTGCCACCGCATCCAGTCGCCCCCGGCATGCTCGAGCCGGCAGTCGCGCGGCATTGCGGCTGCCGGCAACGTCTCACGCCACGACCGGCCATCGAACGCGTCATAGACGGCAAGCCGAAGGTGGGCCGGGGCCGGGCCCGTGAGCGTCACCAGCGCCCGGGCGGCAAGATCCGTCGTGGGCCGACGCGACCGCGGACGGGCCTTCCGCACCGTGGAAAACTCCCGGCCGGCGTGCTCGCTGTCGGCCAGGTGCTGGTCGGTGGGCGGAAGCTCTTGGGGCCCGAGACCAAACGCCCGCTGCCGTTCCTCGTTCTTCGGCTTCGGCGGCTCGCCGTAGAGATCGTTGAAGAGATCGCAGAGCGAAGGCTTGTGGCTGGTGACGAAGACGCCTGAGTTCACCGGCCCCGTGGCCTGCGGTTTTTTTTTCGCGGCGACGAGATTCTCGCCGTCCCCCACGCCGTCGCGGGCCCAGGGAAAAGCGTATGAGTCGCCGCCGGAGAGTGGCATCCAGCCGACGAGCGCACGGCCGCAGGCATCGCGACTGCCTCCGAGCATCGCGACCACGCTGGCGACGGCCAGGCACGAGACGAGGCCCGCCGGGCTCGGCAGCGAACCTCGGCCCCGGCGGCTGGCGGCACCGGCAGCCCGCGCCGCGAGCCCCGAGGCCGCGACTGCCGCATAGCCTGCGTTGATCATGCCGGTCGCCGGATGATCGTTCACGAGCGCTGCCAGGACGACCATGAAGAGCGTTGTCGCCATGGCGAGCCGCGTCTCGCTCGCCGTGATGCCGACCGCAAGCAGACCGCAGAGTATGCCCCGGAAGCTTGCCAAGAGCAGTGCCTCCGGGCTCGCTCCCTCCCCGCCGCAGGCGGTTGGTAGGCTCTGCCAGGCCAGGACGGCGGTGACTGCTGGCGGCACGGCCATGGCCACGAAACATATCCCGACTACGATCATGACCCGCAGCAGTCCGGTATACGTTCCTGTCGATGGCGGTGCGGTTTGCGGCCTCACGAGCCATCCCCGCGTCTGTCGCAAAGCGAAAGCCCACAGCGTCCATGCTGCCGCGCCCAGCACGGCCCACCCGGCTGCGGCATCGGCCGGCACATCCACGAGCTGTTCGGCCGTGAAGGCGGCGGCAACGGTGAGCCAGTCAAGAGGCGTCATGTCAGCGCGTAGCTCCCGCGTTGGCCGGATGCCCGATTGCGGGGGCTCGTGTCGGCGTCATGGTTCAAGGCCGCGAGGGCTGCATCGACGGCAGCGATCGGATCGGGCTCGAGGGGCACCTGCACGACCCTTTCTCCGCGGCCGCGGTCGGGCGGTGCGCCGGTCCGCGCTGGCTCGCCACCCACCACGATCAACAGCCGTTCGTGCCTGGCGCGGAGCGGCGCGCCGACTGCCGCAGACAGGCTTTCCTGGCCCGAGGGCGTCGTGAGGAAAATCTCGAGATCGACCGGCCGCGGATGATACAGGGTGGAAATCGCGAGCAATGCATTCGTGGCGGACAGCGGCTCGAGGCAGGCCAATTCGTCGAGCAAAGCCGTGATTTCGGAGCCTGTCCGTGGAGTCACTGCGGGACGGCCTGGCCAGATGATCTCGAACGCCACGCCCCGCGGCAGCCACGATTCGATGATTGCAAACGCGGCCGTCACGATCACATCGAGCGTGCGATCGTGTGTGCCGGCTTCGCGACGGATGCGTTCGACGCGATGGTCCACGACGAGCCGCACGACGGCCGCCGCCGCGCCGGGCCGTTCCCGCACGACGAGCGTATCGCGTCGCGCCGTGTGGGGCCAGTGGATCGACCGCATGGAGTCTCCATCCCGATAGTCGCGGGCCCCGATCGAATCGCCGAAGTGGCCCGTGATCCGCTCGCTCATCTCCTGGCCGACTCCGGCAGCTGCGACGAGGCCGGCAGGGACCCGGATCTCGCCCCGAGCTGGCCAGACAATCACGGTCGCAGGCATGGCGAGCGTCCGAGAGGCAGTGACGACGCCGAACGGCTGATTGCTCTCGATGGCCGGCGCGACTCGGGGAAACCTTCCGCGCCGCCTCGGCATGACGGCCACCGAGCGGGTGGAGCCGATCGTCGCGGCGGTGGCCATGGCCGCCGGGCTACCCGGGCTTCTTGGCCCGGGCTCCCCATCGCGCCACGACAGGGAGACATGCGACCGCCACCACGGCAGGATCGACCGCCAAGTGATCGTGGCGGTGAGCGTGTCGGCGACCCGACAGCGGCGGCGATCCCATGCGATCACCGCCGTCGCGCCGCGCACGGCAATCCAGGGGCCGACGCCCCCGATCGCAAGCGTGGCGAGAGTCCCGCCGAGAAGCGGCAAGGCCCGGTCCGACACGAGGAGGAAGGCGATGCCCGCGATGGCCGCCGCGCAGCAGAGCGGGCAGGCAGGATGCCGGAGAAGCCGCTCGAGATGGTGGAGGCGGATGTTCGGCACGGGAGAGGTCGGACGGTGTCGCAATAGGTCACGTGCGGATGACCAATGATCGCAGTTTTCACTTTTTGTTGCAACTGAGTTGCACATGCCGGCCTGTCGCGTTACCATGCAGAAATCGTGTTCGGTCCACTCTGGAGAGCCTCGTCATGCCCCTGTTCGCCCATCATGTGGAAATCAACCTCTTCGACCTGATCGTCATCGAGCCGGAGACGATGCCCGAGCATGCCGTGCTCGCCGCGTTCTCGGTCGTCGTCATCGGGCTGGTCGTGTACGGCATCCGGGCCGCGGTCCGTGACGCCAGGGCATGGCTGGGCCGGCGGCGCGAAATCGCGGCCGCCTGACCAGGTCCCCACAGGAGGACAACCATGGCGAGCGCGTGCCAGCCGGCGATCGGGCAGCCCGGCCTGGGCTTGCCCTCCACGAAGCGGGCGACCATCGCCCAGGTCGGCTGTTGCTGCGGCCGCACCGACCGGGGATTCCCGGCCGTGCCGGTCGAGCGGCTCAAGGCGGTGTGGAAGGACGAGAAGCTCAACCGCACCGTGCAACTGACGATCTCCGGCTGCCTCGGCCCTTGCGACATGGCCAACGTGATCCTCGTGATGACAGCGGCCGGCACCGAATGGTTCGGTGGCATCGACGATGAGGCTGTCTTCGAGGCAGTCATCGCCTGGGCCCGCGCATGCCAGGCTGCCGAGGCGCTCCTGCCGCTGCCTGCGGTGATCGATGCGTGCCGCTTCAAGCGGTTCACGGAGGTCGCCTGATGCTCGATGCAGGACGTCAGCAGCGGTCCGGTGCGGCCGCCACCGGGCAGGTGAGACGCTGGGTCGAGGAGCAGCTCGGCCTTGATGAGCCGATCACCGTCCTCGTCACGGAGCTTGCCTGCCATGAGCCCGGCTGCCCGCCGATCGAGACCGTGATCGCTTTGCTTGGTGCGAGAGGTTCAAAAACCTGGAAGATCCCTTGTCCCGCGGCCGAACTGGCGGCCGTCGACGTCGCCGCGGTGCTTGCCCGGCCGCCGATCGACGCCCCGGAGCCGCATGGCCACCGCGATGGCTGCTGTGGTGTGCCGCAAAAGCCGCCGACGGGATCCGCCGTCTCCCCGTCCTCGCCTTGTCACCTTTCTTTTGAGGACCATCATGAGCACCGCTGAATCCTCCACGACGAATAACTCCGTCCCGCCTGCCGCCGCGACCGCGCGGGTCCCAGTGACCGTGCTCACCGGGTTTCTTGGGGCCGGCAAGACCACGCTTCTGAACCGCATTCTCACCGAGCAGCACGGCCGGCGAATCGCCGTGATCGAGAACGAATTCGGCGAGGTGGGCGTAGACCATGAACTGGTCATCGGCGCGGAGGAAGAGATCTTCGAAATGAACAACGGCTGCATCTGCTGCACCGTCCGCGGCGACCTGATCCGCATCCTGGGCACCCTCATGAAGCGGCGGGACCGGTTCGACGCGATCCTCATCGAGACGACCGGCCTTGCCGACCCCGGTCCCGTCGCACAGACGTTCTTCGTGGATGACCAGATGCAGGAAACGCTGCGACTCGACGGCATCGTCACGCTGGTGGACGCCCGGCACGTGATCGAGCAGCTCGACCACAGCGAGGAGACATCGCAGCAGATCGCTTTCGCCGACGTGATTTTGATCAACAAGGTCGACCTCGTGGAGCCGGCCCAGCTCGAAGCCATCGAGGCTAAGATCAAGCGGATGAATGCGGCCGCGAAGATCCATCGCACCCGCGACGCGGCCCTCGATCTCACCCACGTGCTCGACGTCGGCGGCTTCAACCTCGACCGGGCGCTCGAGGTCGATCCAGCCTTCATGGAGCCGGAGTATCCCTTCGAGTGGGGCGGCGTGTTCGATCTGCCCGAGAGCGGTGCCGTGATCGAGCTCGACGCCGGCCCCGACCCGGCCATGGCGGTGGCAATCCTGCCCGTGGCCGTAACGCCTGGCCACGAGCCGCAGGCGTCTTTGGCCGATGCGACGGAACGGGCGGTGCTTGTCTTTTCCGACGACGAGCGGCGGGTGCGGGCACGTGGCGCCGTCGAACCCGGCGACTTCCACTGGCAACTTGCCCTCGACCAGGAGCCGCTGCGGTTCGCCATCAATGCGCCCGCCGGAGGCCGCGTGGCGGTGTTCACGGAGCATCATCCCGACGAGTTTTCCATGCGGCTTACGGCCAACGGCCGCCTGCTCGAGCCGCTCGCGGAGCATGCCTACAAGCCCGACCACGAGCACGACGAGGAGGTGACGAGCGTGGGGATCGAGGTCGCCGGCGACGTGGACGGCGAGAAACTCAACGCCTGGCTGCGGGACCTTCTGGCGACAAAGGGGGTCGATCTCTATCGGATGAAGGGCGTGCTGGCGATCCGTGGCGAGCCGCGACGCTACGTGTTCCAGGGCGTGCACATGCTGCTGGACCATCGGCCCGACAGGCCGTGGGGTGATGCGCCGCGGACAAATCGCCTGATTTTCATCGGCCGGAATCTCGATCGAACGGCGCTCACGGAAGGGTTTCGGGCATGTCTGGGGTGAAGCGCCGGCTCCGCGGCGGACTCTCGGTGCAAAAGGTGGGAGCGCTGCGGCTCGATGAAGCGGTGGTCGCCATACAGTTTCTGCAGGGCAGCCGACTCGCGGCGCTCACGGCCGGCGGTGGCATGTGGCTGGCCGAAGGGGCTACCGTGAGCGGCCGGCAGATCGGCGAACATTCCGGAGGCGGACTCACGCTCGCCGTCCAGCCGGGCGGATCGCTTGTCGCCTCGGGCGGCCAGGATGGCAAGGTGCAACTCTGGCGGGCAGCCGATGGAAGCCTCGCTGCGACGGTCGAGGCCGGCACCAACTGGGTGGAACGGCTCGCCTGGCGGCCCGATGGCAGCCGGTTGGCTGCCACGGTGGGCCGCCGAGTGGGTGTTTGGACGGCCGTCGGCGAGCCTGTCGGCATGTCGGACGAGCACGCCAGCACCGTGGCCGACATTGCCTGGCAGCCGGATGGCGCGAGGATCGCCACAGCAGCCTACGGGGGCGTCGCATATCTAACGGCCGTGGCCGCCGGGCCGACCGACCATGTCGCGCTGAAGGGCTCATCGCTCGTGCTTGGCTGGCAGCCACAGGGCAGGTATCTGGCGTGCGGCAATCAGGATGCCACGGTGCTTTTCGTACTCGTGGAAACGGGTGACACGCTGCAGATGTGGGGCTTTCCGGCCAAGGTGCTCGCGCTCTCGTGGAGCGAAGACGGCCGTTGGCTCGCCACCGCGGCCGGTTCCGGCGTGATTCTCTGGGATGCCTCCGGGCCGGGGCCGAAGGGGCGGACGCCGACGGTGCTGGAGGGGCATTTTGGATCCGTGACGACGGTTGCCTGGCAGCCGCAGGGCCGAGTGCTCGCCAGCGGCGGCACGGACGGGCAGGTGTATTTGTTCACGCCGACCCTGCGGCGACCTCGGACGTCGCGTGTCGCCGACGCACCCCCGGAGATCGAAGCGGAAGATTCGATCGCAGTCGAGGCCGAGGTGACGGCGCTCGCTTGGACGACCGGCGGCGGCATGCTGGCCGTCGGAGATCGTTCGGGAACCCTGTCGATCTATCGAGTGGCCTGATGCACGACTCAGGAACCGGAAAGGCTAAGCACATGAAGATCGCGCAGCGGATGCGGCGGCCCGCAGGATGGGACGACAAGCAGATCGCCGGCATTCACGCCGCCGCCACCGACATTGTGCTGATCCGCCGGCCAGTGCCCGTTGACTGTGCGGAGATCGTTGCCCGAGGTCGTGTCGGAGAGGTGAGGTTTCACACGACCGCCCGTGGGGCGAAGAACAAGATCGACCGCGGCCTCGACCACTTGGAGTTGAAAGCCCCCGGTAGTCCGCGGGCCCGGCTGGCTGATGACATCCTCGGGCTCATCTGCGGCATGCTGGCCGTCTTCGACTGGCCGCGGGTCGAAGTGCGGCTCGATCTGGCCGACGTTCAGGCTTGCCCGAAGTTCCATAGCGACAACGTGCTCGTGCGGCTTGTGACCACATACGTCGGGCCGGGTACGGAATACATCGAGACATGCCGCCCTGACGTGGTTCACCGTGCGGCGCCCGGATCGCTTGTGTTTCTCAAGGGGCATCGCCATGCGACGCATCGCGACGCGATCCTGCACCGTTCACCCGCGCTCGCACGTGGCAGCCGGCGGCTCTCGGTCGCCATTGACCGAGCCGACTGGCTCACGGCCCCGGGTGAAGACAGGGGTGAGGCCGCTCCTGCTGTGAAGTCGCCCGTACGTATCTCAACCTCCTCTCCTCGAAAGGAACGATCATGCCGCTGATGCCTGAAACGAGTCCGGTCTCCGCAGGTGTCCGTACCGCCGCCGTTGTAGTGGCGGTTGCTCTGGCTGCAACCGGCTGCACGCAGCGCGCGGGAGTCGCAGACAAGTCAATGCATGCCGGTCATGGGCACGATGAGCATGCCCGGCCCCACGATGACCACGACCACGACCACGAACAGAGCCACGCCCCAGGCAAGTCCTCCGTCGATTTCCCAGGCGCTGTCGCCGAGGTGGTGCGGCTCGATGACACGATCCGGAAGGCGTTCGCGGAACAAGACACCGCCGCCGCCGACGAGCCGATTCATGCCATCGGCCATCTTCTCGAGCAGCTGCCCGAGCTGGCCAAGGCGCACGGATCGGGTGTCGATGTCGCTGCCGTCAAAAAGAGCTCCGGCCTTCTGTTTGAGGCCTATTCACGTATCGACGGCAAGCTCCACGGCGGCGAAGGCAGCGATTACGACACGGAGGCCCCAGGGATTGCCCGAGAGTTGGCGACGTTTCGGGCATTCCTCGTGCCGCCGGGAAGCTCAGCACAAAAGCGCGACTGAATTGCGCTTGCCGTGCTGGCGGTATCTACGGCCAAGTGGGCGCATCGTGTGGATGGCGGTCACGTGTGCGCGGGGCAACTAAAGAAAGGTCGTAATCGCGGCATAGTCCGTGGTGGCCCCGCCTTTCCGCACATCTCGCCGGTGATTTCTTCTCTTTTCCAGCCGCGGTAGCTTCGTGCGGCTGAGGTGCAGCCTGTCGGCTACGGCGATCAGTGTCGCTGATCATCTGCCGGACCGCAGCCGCATTGT
>Ga0194129_10003959_pt1 | contig 20165 bp, 15 predicted proteins | sample TA2KigCa35mmetaG_FD_150862 | JGI IMG/M metagenome (GOLD analysis project Ga0194129, IMG submission 150862) | Freshwater microbial communities from Lake Tanganyika, Tanzania - TA2015038 Kigoma Deep Cast 35m | ecosystem: Environmental > Aquatic > Freshwater > Lake | place: Tanzania: Lake...
TTGGTTGCGGATTAACCTTGTGTTTAGCTTTTTACCTTACCCTATGCAATTAACATAAGCCACCAAATATTTTCATAATTGGTTTGGTACTAAACTTAAATTTTTAGCATGTATATTATTTTCAATATATTTGTTCAATAATTAAGATACATGCTACAGGTCTTCCCCGCAGTTTGAGAATGTAGCCCGCTATATCACGGACTAGCCAGTAGTTGTAATACTGACTTTTACCGGCAAAATGTTTACCGATTTTAAGACCACCATCACGTGATCTTCCCTCTAATGGTTGTCTGGTTAGTGCTTGTTTTGGACCACGTGCGCGACCATGTACTTTATCTAAAACCATGTGTTTTAGACGAATGTTAAATACTGGTCCTATAAAGATTTCAACATCCATTTGTCTACCAGTGAAACCACAATACATCTTTTCTGTACCATATGGACTGTATCCTAGTTTCTTTAATGCTTCAGGTAATTGTTGAACATTATAATTATTAAATGGAGTACCATCAACAAAGTGACCTGATTCTGCTGCTTCCTTTGATGCTAAACATTCAATGAAGTGACCCAAACTCATACGAGATGGATAACCATGTGGATTCAAAATTAAATCAGGAATTATTCCAGATTCGGTAAATGGCATATCTTTTTGGGGATATGTTATACCAACAGTTCCTTTCTGTCCATGCCTCGAATTTCCACTCAAAACCATCATTCCACATCGTCGCACAACAATAATACCTTCACCATTTGGAACAGTGCAACAATAGACTTTTCCATTGAATGGAATCATTTTATCTGAATTACCTTCAACTTTATCACTAGTCTTTTTAATATTTTTGTTAACAAGTGGTTCAACTTGTTTTTCAATAATAGTCATACGATATGCATTAGCAGTTGATTTAATTACTTTACCAGTATTCTTTCCTGATTTAATTTCTTGAGAACAATGTCCAGCTTCATATTTCAATGAAATATTAGTTGAATAACCAGCATGTAAACATAATCTTTGAAAATCATCAGCTAATTTTTTAGAAGATGTATCATATCTTCTGGTACCATTTTCCATAGTATGACCATCACCCAACATCATACCATCAATTAATTCACAACATAAATCAGGTGTTAAGTTCCATACCCATTTAGGTAATGATTTATTTATAGCACCAACATTAAATTGTTCCATATATTGACCTAGTTGTTTATTTGAAATAGTAATAATATTATCTGATTTTGCTTCAGGATGATCTTTAGTAGAATGATAAGTTAAATTTAGTGAATTACAAATACTAACAACCTTAACAAATACTCTATCTTTATGAGAAGAGATTTTAACATAATTACTAAATTTATCAACATGACCTTCAGCAATCCAAATACCATAAAATTGTAACCAACTTTTAATTTCTAATTGTTGATCTCCAAGTTTAAAATGGGTAATGTCATTTTTATCATTGTACATAAATTGTTCTGAATTTTTTGAAACAATTATACTATTGACATTCTTTTTGTAACATCTACGTTGATGTAAAATATCTTCAGCAAATTCAGTTTTGTATCTTGTCCCAGTTTTGGGTCTCACCCACATTCTGTGATTAGGTGTAACACATAATGAAACTTGATTTGATTCAACTAAATACATATTACCAACATAATCATAGTTTTGAGTTTCAGATGGATTTTGATACACTAATTTATCATCAACTAATGAAGCTACTTGATGTTCTTTAGTAACATCTTTTACATTAATCCAACCATCAGTAGTTAGTACTTCATGTGAATCATCATAACAAGTAAATTTATCACCAGCAATTGGTTTACGTTCCATACGAACTCTCATGTTGTACATTTCATATCCTTCAGAATTATAAACACCAGTATGAACACGATCAATAACACCTTCAACATTTGTTTTGAAAATAACTGAACTATCTTTATAAACTTTATTATTATTACCAGTTGGTTGAATTGGTGAAATTTTTCCAATAATAATATCTTCATTATCAACAATTGTTTCTTCTGGTGCAAATCCTTTATCATTTAATTTATCATAAGAACCTTGTTTCATACCAGTTACTTTATTACGATCGGGTTTAGTAAAAATATCATCTTGTGAAGTTGATGGATTCTTTTGAATCTCAGCTTCAAATTTCTTTAAAGTATCAGCTCTGAAAATACCTCTGTCGATGGAAGACTGATTGAAAACGATGCTATCTTCTTGATTAAATCCTGAATATGATGCTACTGCTACTATAGCATTCTCACCATAAGGTAAATCTAAACAGCCGTTATATTTCATAGCTTGTGTAGTAACTAATGGAATTTGTGGATGGTACAAAACTTGTGAGATATCCATACGATCTTTGTAAGAAGTCAAGTATACACCAATTGATTGTTTTGCTTGTGAAAAGTGAATGATATTACGATTGGCATAATTATGATTTGAAAATGGAATATTAGCAACAACAGTTCCCAACATAACCCATGAATGAAAATCACAATGGGTATATTTCAAATAACGATAATCACCATATCTATTAATCTTACTAGAATCACTATATTCTACTTTACGATTTTCAGATTCTTTTGATTCAGTCAATCTATGTTCACTTTCAGCTACTAGTAAATGGTTCAATGATTCAATATCTTCATATTCAATTAAATTAGGATATTTACTTAAAATTTTTCTCCAAGATTTTGTTTTATCAGTTTGACTTAATTCCAAATTAATATCTTTAATAATTTCTGGTGTAAAATTCAAATTATTGTCATTAACTATCAAAACAGGTCTAATTAATCGCCCACCATCAAAATATATTTTTATTTCTTTATTTTTGTAATCGAATAAAATTGATGTATTTCTATCAATAACATTTTCTCTTCTTTTTTTCTTAAGTAATTCGAATATATCATAAGCTTGATTAATTTTACATACACCAACCCAATCACCATTTAGAAATATTTTTACCCAGGTATTCATAGTTAATGGATCAATATCATAAGGATGTTTAATAGATTTATTTTGTTTCATTAAACTCTTTAGAACATCTACCTGAGTAGAATTTTGAACACTAACTCCTGCCATCATGGCTAAACTTTTAACAATACCAATCTTAGCACCTTCTGGTGTTTCTACACAATTTGAACTTACAATATTATTAGCAATGAATGAATGATTATCTGATACTGTAGTGAAATCATATACTAGTTCATTTGGTAATTCAGATATTTCTACTATTTTATCAACTAAACAATTATTATTTGAGTAATTATATAAAACATCACCAACTTGTAAATTCTCAGTTAGTTTCCATTCATTAACGTTATTATTAAAAACTAGTAATGGATGATCACCAGTTGCTTTAATTGAATTTAGTTCTGTTTTAATTAAATATAAACTGGTAGACATTATTTCAAATTTATTTTTTATTTCAGATGGCTCTGATAATAAAGTATGTTTATTAACTGTCATTACATAATCACCATCTACAATCTCTTTGATTGATTTATAATTTACACCATCACCCATTAAAATCTGAGTATCACCAGTTAAACAACATAACATTTGAGCTTGATTATTATTAACATGACGAATAGATGTCACTTTAGTAGTTGAATCATCCATACTTGGAGATAAAATTCGTCTTAAATAACTCATACCTTGAACCCAACTTAAACGTTGAAGTGATTGAGCTACTCCTTTTTTTGTTTTGTTCATTCCCCAAATACCCGTAGCTAATGCTGTTTTTAAACCTTGTTCAATAGTAGATGGTTTAATTTGATGAACAACATTAATAGGTGTATCATCTGATTGATTCTTCTTCTTAAATAATTTACCAATTTCATTTAACATTTTTTTCCAATTTTGTCTAAATAATTGTCCTAATAAAATACCAGCAGGTTCAACACGTTTGTTTTGTAAAGCATCACGGTCATCAACATCTTGACGACCAAGCATAACATTTAATAATTTATTAGTCATGTATCCTAAGAAAACAATCTTTTTAGTAATATCTTCACCTAAATGAGGAAGTAAATCTTGTCTTAAAATTTTTTCTAAATACATCTTCTTTTGAATTTCTGCTAATTTTTCATCTGATTGACTTATACGCTTGTTCTTTTTAAGCTTAGTAATCAAGTAGTTAATTGCTTCTTCTTTAGTTCTAATTGGAACACCATTTTCATCATTTGAAAAAGCTACAGATGGTCTAATATAATTTAACATTTTAGTATCTCCTAAATCATAAGTAATATAACTAATAATATTTTGATCAGCTTCAACACCTAGAGCTCTCATCAAAATAAAAAGTGGTATATCAACTAATTGAGAACTTGTACTAATTGTAAAAACACCATCTTTTCTATTTTTAATAGTCAAAATTTGAAGATTATCAGACCAATCATTACGCCTTGAATTAATTTGAGCAGAATAAATAATACCCTCCTCATAAGATGGATCCTTTTTAGTAAAAACTAATATTTTATTATCTACCATTTTCTCCATGGTCATGACAATTTTTTCAGCACCATTAACTATGAAATAACCACCTGGATCAATTCTACATTCTCCTTTTAAATCTTGTTTGATATTTGTAGAACAATATTTCGATTTAACCATGATAGGAATATTAGCTACTGGTGTTTCTTTTTCAACATCACCAACATTTTTAATTGTTTTTTCTCCAGTTATTGAATCTACTTTTTCTACAAATTGTTGAACATCAGCAACAACACTTGCAAAATAGTTTAAATGATTTCTTCTTGCATCTGAAGGAAATTTAATTTCATTATCATTTTCAAAAGTTGATGGTTTAATTCTAATATTAGAGCATTTGAATCCATGCAAATAAATAATTTCTTTGTCTACATTTTCATAAAAATAATTTTGTTCTTGAATTAAAGAATAAGGAATTATCTCTCCTACAAATTGATGAAATGATGCAAATAAATGATCATATAGGACTTTTGGTTGATTGAAATATAGTTCAATCAATTTATCAATATCTTTTTGAATATTCGATGTCATTATTAAGGTATATATTCTTTTTTTAGATATTATTTTTTATTCAATTTTTATATAAAAACCCTAGTTTTTTATATAAAAATCATAAATTAACTACTTTTATCTAATAATCCATCTAAAAATCTATTGATATCTTGATTAGATTTTAATTGTATATTTGAATTGTTTTCCATATCAAAATATTTAATAACTTTTCTAGTTATTAATTTAGTAGGGATTAATAAAACATAGTATAATAATTTATTTTTTAAAATTATATACTTGTTATTAATATTATTATAAATACTAATTATTTTATTTCCATGTTTATTTTTACTAATAACATTAACTAATAATCCCATTTGATAAACTAATAAATGTAACATTATTTTAATAAAATTAACTATTAATATTGTAGGATCAAAATTATTTGAGTTTAGTAAATTATTATTTTTATAAGTTAAATTTAAAAATAAATAAAGTAATAAAGTGTTAAAAAAAGTTCCAGTACTCATGTAAGAATATGAAAAACCAAAAAATATTAATTGTAATAGTTCCATTAGTAATTAATATTATTATTTGTTTAAGTTAATTATATGTATTTTTTAGTGTATTATATAATATATTATCTGATATTACTTTTGACTCCAATTTATTTTTTACTATATCTTTATTTTCTTTTATAAATTCACCGTAAGATTTATATTTTCTTTCAACTAAAGATAACCCTTTTTTAATATTTTTTGGTATAGTAATTGATTTCATATCTTTTATGTCTACTTTATTAGGATTACAATATAAATAACTTTGTTTTAAATATCTATTAAATTCATCATTAGTTATTGATCTATCTTTTCTTAATTGTAATAAAAATTCTTCATTAACATTGCAAAAATTTAAATCACTACTTGTGGGTTTAGATTGAATATATTTTATTGTTATTTCTGGTAATGAATTCATAGTATATGATCTAACAGTTGCAAATTTTTTATCAGTTATTTTTTTAATAACAAATTCTACTACAGTCTGGTGATATCTATGTAATATTGTAGTATTTCTCATAATTTGTGAAAAACTTTCAGGTGTTTTGATAATACCAAAAAGTTTTCCAACAGCAATAGGATTATTAGATTTAAAATTTTTAAATACTTCATTAATAAATGCTAAAGTTTCAGTAATATTCTTTGCATATGTTAATTCAACATTATTATTAAATATAATATGATCTTTAGAGTAACCTAATAATTTTAATATTTCATTTAATTTATCTATATTATCAGATGTTTTAATTTGATTAATCATATTATTATTAGTAACCTTAAATCTTAACCAAATATTACTTAATTTGTAAGGAATTTTATCAAATTTAAAATCGCTCATTTTTAATGTTATTTTTTGTTTTTCTAATTCTAATCTAATATTAATTATCTTATCATTTATATTATTTAATTTAATTCCATATATTTTTAAAAGATTTATTAAATTACCAAAAATATTTGATTTATTCTCTTTTGACAAGTTTCTCCATGCTGCATATTTATTATTAAATAATTCATCAATTGTCATATTTTGTTCTCTTTGTAAAACCTTACTAGCTTTATTTTCTTTAATACATTTAACTTCTTTAACATATCCTAAATTATCAAAACCATATAATAAAGCGGATGATTTTTTGGGATTTGCTGAAAAATTAAAGCAACTCTTATCACTTGTTTTACTACAACATAATTGAGCCTGTAACTTTTCATCATCATTTATAACTTTATTATTAATTAATTCATAAGTTAGTAACAATCTGTAATTATGTTTTAATAAATAAAAAATTTTTTGTAAGTTTTTAAATTCATTTACAAGTGGTTTTAATTTAGTAAAATCATCTTCGTCTACTATTTTTTTTACTACCATCTTAATATCACTTACTAAAATACCAACTAATTTTCCAAAATCTTTTTTAATAAATATATTAAAATCAGAATTAGTATTTTTCTTAAATTTTGCCATTAATATCATCATATTTTTTTCTAAACTACTACCCAATGATTTAACATTAAAATTTTTTAGATATTCAGATAGAGAAATAATATCCATATATTTTATTGATTCACGTAATAATGATGAAACTTTAGGTCCTGAATTAAATAATTTTATTGAACCTGATTTTATTTTTTGAACAGTTTTATCTAATTTTTGAGTAAAAGCTTCTAATTCTTTTTTATTTACTACTCTTACCTTATTTATCATTTTTTTAGAAGCTGATCTTACTTTACGTGATACTGATCTGGAAGCTGATCTTAATTTAGGTGATACTGATCTGGAAGCTGATCTTAATTTAGGTGATACTGATCTGGAAGCTGATCTTACTTTACGTGATACTGATCTGGAAGCTGATCTTAATTTAGGTGATACTGATCTGGAAGCTGATCTTAATTTACGTGATACTGATCTGGAAGCTGATCGTACTTTAGGTGATACTGATCTGGAAGCTGATCGTACTTTACGTGATACTGATCTGGAAGCTGATCGTACTTTAGGTGATACTGATCTGGAAGCTGATCGTACTTTAGGTGATACTGATCTGGAAGCTGATCGTACTTTAGGTGATACTGATCTGGAAGCTGATCTTATTTTTTTAGCAGCTGATCTTACTTTAGGTGATACAGATCTGGAAGCTGATTTAGCTGCAGCAACAACCTTTACTTTAACTTTTGGTGTTATTTCTTTGAGATAATTTTGATAGGATACTTGACAGTATTTTTGAAAATTATCCTTGTTACAAAATTCTATTTTTGGTGAAATAATTACCAATAATAATTGCTGGATTAAATTAGAAATTACGTCTTTATCATCAATAATACATAACATACTATTAACTAAATTATTCATATTCCATACAGCAACAATATCAGATAATAAAATAGTTTTTTTAATATTAAATTCATATAATGGAGATATCAAACAATTATTATTAACTATATTTTGAATTAAAATAGTTGCCTGGTCAATTTTATTTGATGGTATTTTTATATTACTAAAATATTTTTCAAGGGTTAATTTTTTATCAATATTATTTGGTTTAACTAATGGTTCAATAATTTTATTAATATGATTATTTAATCCATATGAGGTTATGAGATTTTTATTTTGATTTAAAATATCTTTTGTATGACTAGATTGTAAACTCCAACATACATTTGAAAAATTTTCAGTAGAACAATTTTTATTATAATTAAACACAAATATTATTACACATACTACTAAAATTAATAATAAATTTTTTTTCATTTTATATTTTATATTAGATTTTTTTATACTTTAAATTAATTATATTTATAAAACAATTAAAGACAATTTAATATTTAATATTAATGGATACAAAACTTAAATATAATTGGAATATTTGGTATCATCATGAAAAAGATAACTGGAAACTATCAGGGTATAAACAATTATATAATATAAATAGTGCTAATAGTTTTTGGAAGTTTTATAATAATTGGGATAAAGTTGGTGGAGTATCAAATAAACACTTTTTTTTAATGAGAGAAAATATAACTCCAATATGGGAAGATAAAAATAATATTAATGGTGGGTGTTGGTCTTTTAAAATTCAAGAAGATCAATCTGAAGATTTATGGGAAGATTTATCAGTTTATTTGGTATGTAATGAATTATGCCCATCAATTGAAGATGAAATTATGGGTTTATCTATTTGTCTAAAAAAAAATAATAATACTGTAATTAAAATTTGGAATAAAAATTCAAAAAATAATAGTTTAAAATTAATTAATGAAAATATTTTAAAAAAATGGGGTATGGATATAATTTATATTGCTCACATGCCAGAAAATCAAGTAAATGATATTTAATATATAATAATAAAAATATATTAAATAACTAATCAGATTTGGTAGGACTTAATACCAATTTTATTTCACCTAAAGCTGCAATTTGATAGGTAATTATAATTGGATAATCGTTTTTTATAAACATAGTAACTTGATTACATAAATTTGTACATTTTGTAAAAATTAATAAAAATTTTAATTCAAATAAACCTTGAACAATTTCATTTGTATTACTAGTTGTGGATATAATTGATAAACCTCCGTTTGTTTCACCTACTTCAAATTCAATATTACCTATTTCTCCCTTACCAGAAAAAAATAATTTATTGGACGTTGCTTTAATTTCTATTTTATCTGTAGAACTAGCCATATCTTTACAATATTTATGAAAATCTTGGGAAGGTAGTGTTATAGAATATGGAAATTGAATTGGAGAAATATCATATGTTTCTTCTTCAATATCCATTAGATTTAATTTAAAAGTTTTCTTTTCTTTTCTTTCAGCACTTTCCAAAACAACTATTAATTTATTAATATCTTCATCATCAACCAACCAAGTCATTGTATCAAAATGACTCATACATTTTAAACATTTTAACAAGTTACCTATATCTATACCTAAAGATAATTTCTTTTTATGATAATTATATTTATAAACTTCGAATTTATCTGCATCTAATCTCATATAAACTAATATTTTACCTGTTTTATTTACTTCTTTAAGAATCACTCCCCCAATAGTTTTTTTATCACCATTTGATTGTTTAATATTTTTTTCTTTAGTTTTTTTTATATTTTCAGAAGATTCATTATCTGAATCAGATTCATAATTACTATCATTTTCACTATCAGATGAATTATCTTTTGAATCATTATTTTCTATATAATAAGGATAAAAATCAAAATTAGCATCTGTCAATAATGAATTTATGGCATCTGTGACGATTTTAATGGCTGAAGCTTGGGTAGTTTTAAGTTCTAATATATAAACCATCTATTATAATTATAAAAACTATTATTCTTTAAAATGTTTTATTTTAAGTTTAAAAAAGAAAAAAATTATAAAAAAAATCTAAATATAGTTATATAAATGGTAAATTCATATGTTTTAGTTAATCCACATATTGAAGGAAATTTTAAATCTAAAATAAAGGCTAAAAATTCTAATGAAGCCGCTAACATTTTCTACAAAAATTTATCAGAACATTTCAATAATTTTGTACCTAAATTTCATTTTTCTATCCAGAAAGGTTCTTCTGGCGATGGAAAATATTATCATTTTGAAGTTAAAGAGACAAAGGAAAATAATGAAGTTACTTTTAAAGTTAAACAAATGAACATTGCTGGTGAAGGAGAAGTTATTTCTAGCTTTAAAAATAAATTAGAAAACTTTAAAGCAAAATTAAACCAAGATGGTGGTAAAAAAAAGAAGTCTAGGAAATCTAGCAAACACATGTCTGATGATTCAGATTTTGATGATTCATCTGATGATTTCTATCGTCGTGCTAAATCATATATGCCCGCATCTCAACCAATTTACTATTGGTGGTATGATCCCTACGTTTACAGATTAGATTCTATTTATATTCCTACCTTTTATGCATATGTTAGACCTTACATTGAATTAAGTCTTACACTTTAAAATAGAATTAAATAAATTAGTTTATTTATTTTTATATAACTTTTCAAAACTACTGATTAATTCAGTCATACAATTATAATACATATCGTTAATTTGTTCTTTCACTTCAAAATTTTCAACATGTTCTTCATTAATATTAAGTAAAAATTTATTGATTCCTTCAAAGTTTAATAATATTTGATCATCATCTAAAACCAAACAATTTTCATATCTTGATAAAAAGTAATCTTTATATTTATTGTATGACCTTGAATCTTTCCATAAAATGACACTACTAATTGAATCTAATGAATATTTAAATTCATGTTTAGATAAATAAGATTTAACCATAATTTCAGAAAATTCTCTTGATCCACAAACTCTATCTAGATTATTAATTAAATAATCTTCAGGTGTATCCATTCTAAGTTGTTCACAAATATAATCATATAACACCTCATATTCATCTATCTCAACATTATTACAAATTCTTAACATATTTTGATGATTTAAATTTTTATTTAATAACCAACTTAGAGTAATAAAAAGTGGTTTACCCTTCTTATCAAATTTCATTACCATATCATTTAAATCGTCATCAAGTTCTAAAATTTTTACTACTTCACCTTCTAATTTATTATTTGGTGCCATAATATTAACTATTGTATTTGCATCATTATTTAGTTTTAATTTAAGAAAATGCAAAAAACTTTCAAAAGCACAGGTCATCAAAAAATATTTTCCATTAAGAATACGTCCAGATTGTCCAAATATTTTTAAATAATTAAAAGGACAACAATTAACTTTATTTTCGATATCTAACACATCACAAACCTCATTTAAATATTTTTCTATTTTTGAAAAATATATGTAATATTGTCCATCATGCTTAGTAATCATTGATTCTTTATGTAAAAATATATAATTTAATTTACCAACAAATAAATTAGATCCAAAAAAGAATTGATTAACACGAGATAGAGGAATAATATTTTGACGAGTTAATTCAAGAGAAGTTTTTTTATCTTGTTTATTTAATAAACCAGTTTTATAAATATTGTGAAAAATACCAACATATTGACTTGTAGTTTCCATTAATATTATTTGTATATTTAAATAATATTAATAGTTTTCAACTTTTATAAATTAATCAATTCTCTTAAAAATATAAAATCTATATAGATCATTCCAAATACGACCTTCTTTTTCTGCTCCCTTTAAATCACCATAAAATTTAGCAACATTTTTATAAAACTTTTTGTTTTTAGGATTCTCTTCATAATCTATTACATTCATAAACCATTCTTTATTCATATTATACAAATTAACAAATAAATCAGTATCAACTAAAATACAACCCGCTTTTTCCATTGTCTTAATCATTAATTTTGGAGTTACTAAATATTCTGTAATAAATTTTCCTTCTTGACTAACCCAACTCATATGTACATCAATTGAATTTCCAGGTTCATCTTTAATATCACCATCAAATTTTTTAACTATTTCAAAAAATTTAGCTCTTTGACCTTCATCATCAGTGTAATAAGATGTATATGATTGTTTTCCATTTAATAAATTTAATACTTGTTTTGAATCAAATGTTGTACAAAGTAAATAACCATCTAATTTTAAAAAATGTTTTACTGTATTAGATAAATTATTAATAGATGCTTGTGAATCAAATAAATAATGAATAGCAAATTGACTATTGATAATATCATATTTTTTGTCTTTTCCAAAATAATAATTAATTTTCTTCTTATTATCAGAATTCATAGATGGAAATTTTTTTTCTTGTAATTCTACAGTTAGAGGTACACTTGCATCAGCATTAATAAAAAATGCTTTAGTAAAATCTGGATATTTATTTAAATTATTTTGATATCTGACAGTTGCGCTATCTAAAACACCAAATAAACCTTCATAATCTGGATCAATACCTACAAATTCACCAACCCTACTATGATACATTTTCATAATATCACCACCACGACCACAACCTAAATCTAATACATTTTTCTTTCTTGCTTTTCCATCTCTATTTTCTTTACCTGGTGAACAATATGAATAAATAATAATTGATTTAATCCAATTATGAAACTCTCTAAATGCACTTCCCAAATTGGTAATTTTTTGATAATAAATATCTTGGGCTCTTTCTGATGATATTACTTTAGTATCAATTCTTGACGATAATATTTTTTGTTGTTGAACATAACTTTCTGGTCTTGATAATTTTTGAATTTCTTCTATAGTTACAGCTTCAATCATTGATTTCCATACTTTAATAGCATTTTCTTTAAAGTTACCATAACGTTTTTTATCTCTCAAAACTGATTCAGTTTTATCCCAACGAGTTCTTAATATTTTCCATCTGTATTGATGAGGAATTGCTACATCATTATTATATATGACTTCAACAACTGTTTCATCATTAATTAAATTACCTTCTACATCTCTTACTTCATCTTTTTCTAATATAAAATATGCTTCGTGATTATTTTCTTCTTTCATAAATGGTACAGGTACTTCTTTATTTCCTATTAAATCTCCAACAAAAAAATTAGCAACTCTAAATATCTTATTTTTTCCACCTCCTCCTACTGAATTATCAAATATTTCTAAATATCCACCAGTTTCCATATTTCTCTGAAAGGTCAAATAAATATCTATTGAATTTGTATGAGGTGGTTTATATTTATAAATTGGATACTTATGTTCTCTTTTGTCTCTTGTATACTTTTGATCAATACCTGTGTAAATGATACCATCTAAAATATATGGACATGCTACTTTTGAATTACTAGTACAAGCATTCCATAATAAATGACTGAATGAATAAACTTCTGAATTTTCACCACCTGTTGGAAATAAAAACATTTTACTATGAAAAATTATGTCATTTGGTTTTGCATCATTAATTAACTTATTTAAATTTCCAAAAAACTTTTCAACTTCATTTTCATAATGTTTTTCCTGTTTGATAATATCAAATTTACCTTCAAATGGTTTTACATTATATGCTTTAACTTTCATTTTATCAATAAAATTATTTATATATTTGAGTCTATCAGCTAACATATTTTCATTCTTAATGTCTTTTCCAGTGAAGAATAAACAATCAAAAGCCATGAATAAGTAAACATTATTATCCTTAATATGAATTAATTCTCCTTCAATAATAGTATTATTTAAATCTTTGACTTCATATTGGGTCTTTTTAACTATTAGGTTATTTGAAATCATATAAATATTATTTTCAAAAATAAATAGTTGATATTTTTCACCATCAGCTTTATCAGTTACTGAATATTTATTAGGAATTTTATCTACAACATGTTGAACTTCTGCACTAATGGGTTGCATAGTATATAAATTAGTGAATGAATCATTTTCTGAATTATATAATAATTTTTTATATGCTTTCAAAACTTTTTGATTTTCATCTTTTGGAATAATTTCACTTGAACTATCCAATACTTGTTTAATTAATAAAACTTCTTTGTTGATTTCATCTAAAACTTTATCTGTTGGTTTTGATTTCCCTGGAACATATTCTAATTCAGCTTCATAATTTTTATCAGATGTATTTAATCCATCTGGACTAGTAGATGAAATAACATTTGTTAAATCTAATCTAATTGTACCTTGTTTTTCATCTGATTTAATTATTAAACTGATACGTCTTTTAAATCTAAAAAATATTTTATCAGCATCATTTATTTGTAAGTTTGCTAATTTTTCAATTTCTTTAGCATCAATTGGATCTTCTTTACTTAATCTAACACGAACATCAAATTGATCAAAATCATAAACATTTTTTACATCTTTTACTTTATTAATAAAAGTAAAACCTTCGGAATTATAAAATTGAGAGACTAAAATATTAAATATAACATGATTTTTTCTCTGATGAACTAAATTTAAAAAATTATTAATTCTGTCTAAACCATTAATACTAACACGAAATACATTACCATTTACTGGGCTATAACCAATATCTAAACTAGTTACAGTTTCTAATTTTAGTTTTTCTTCTAATGATCTGTGTTTTGCAAAATTTAATAAATTCATATATTTAATAATCGATAACTTATTGTCCTGTCGAAAATTATTAAACATGATTTCAAATTCGTTAGTTTCACTAACTTTTGAAAATATAGTTTTAACTTGATCTGAATTATTTATTGATAACATTATGTATTATTAGAGAATGTTTTCTTAAATGAAATTAAATTATTTTCATTTTTTTTTTTGATTAAAATTTAAATAGTTTTTTTCTCAATAATATTAATTAATTGTAGACAAATGAAAAATTTTGTTGATTTTAAAAATTTTTTAAGTAAATCTAATATTTTATTATTTGATGGAGAATGTCGAATTGCTCATTATAATTATTTACAATTATCAGAACAAAAAGGAGGTTCTAATAATTCATCAGATTTTTTAGCAAACAAGGTTAAAAATCAAGGAGATAACTTTTTAAGAATTTTTGTATATTCTTTGCTAAATAATAACTTTGAAAGAATTAATTTTATTATGGAAAAAATAAATTTTTGAGTTTAGATTTAGTTTATAATATATAGTTAGTTAATGAATACAAAAAATAATTTTTATAAATTATTAGATATCACAAATTCAGCTTCATCATATGAAATAAAGAAAGCGTATCAAAATAAAATTAAAAAGTTTAATAATATTTCAAAGCTTTCGGATAATCAAATTGGTGACATTAAAATGTTAAAAATAGCTTTATATGTTTTATTAAATTCAGAACTTAAACAAAAATATGACAATTATATTAAAAGTGCAAAACAAGAAACTGTTTCTCCATCCGAACCCCAAGCTATTAACCAAAATGAAGATGAAACACTAGATTCTTTATTTAATGTTGATAATACTTGGATGAATAATGAACAAAAAACATCCGATAATTCATTAAGAAGAAATAGATTTGAAAATAATTCTATTGGTGATAGAGTATTTAGTATGAGTCATCTTAATAAAAGACCAGGATACTCATCTGATTTTGAAATTGAATTAAGAAAACCGTTACAAGGACGTGAAGATAAATCAACTAAAACATTAAATAAATAAATGGTAAAATTTGTAAAAAATTATCTAATACTTTATAGATATGAGCGATCTAAAAGAAAATGCTGCTCTAAAAATTCAATACTTACTAAAATTAAATAATTGTAAAAAATTATTGAATGAATTAAAAACTTTAGAATTAAAATCAAAAGCTGAATCTTTATCATTTGATGATTTTAAAAAAATTATAATCAAAAAAGATGTTATTAATAATGTTAAAAACTTTACTGATTCTTTAGATAAACTTAAAAAAGGGTTATCTATTAATCCAAGAGTTTTAATAACTGCATATATGATTACTTATTTTACAATTGATTTAATAGGTGAAGAAAAAGATAGACACCCTACTGATAATTTCATATTAGGAATAGCATCTAATGTAGTCAATAAATTAGAAGAAAATAATATTAATCAAATATGGGATATATTAAGAGATTTTAAAGTTGGTTTTAATAATTGGTCACAAATTGATAAAGATAGAACTATTGAAAAATTAGTTGTATCATATTATTATAGAAATGAACATCTTGAAAAGATTAATTCAGGTGAATTATCTAATAATGATTCAATACAAAAACAAGATATGATTGATGAATTAGAAAGACAAAAAGAAGATATTATTAAATCAATTAAATTAATTGATAAAAATTTTGATATTAAATATTTGAAAGAAAATTACATACAAATATTTAACACTATTCAACAAACATGGTCTAATGTTCAAGTTAATGTTGCTAATACCATGAAAAAAGCTTTTTATGATATGTTAGTTAGAGATATTAAAGATGGTAACTTAATATCGTGTTTTAATTTACTAAAAGAAATAGGAGAAAGATTATCATTATTATGTCCCAAAAATAAAGTAGCTTCATTTAAAAATAAATTTAGCGATGAGAATTTAACAAATATATTAGCAACACCAGAATTTACAACTGAATTAATTAAATTTATTGGAATGATTATTGATTTCATTAGTCTTGTCGATGCACCTATTAATGATGAAACAAATAAACAATGGAAACAAGAAATAGTTAATTTACTAACATGTAACTTTGCAAATAATTTCCCAAAAATATTAATTCAAATTGAAGAACATATTGATGTTATCTATGATTTGATAATATCTATCAATAAAGACTAATTTATTTCAAACTTTAATTCTGTTTGATTTAATTCATTATATTCACTTAATATTGAATTAAATGCTTTTAATCTCCTTTCTATAGGAGTACCAGATAATTTTCTACTTCTTATTTGGACTTTTTTTTCTAAACTTAATGCTTGTCTTTTCTCTAAATTTTTAATGAATCCATAAAATAACCATTCACCAATATCCTTATTTAATTTGGTATATTTAGCACCTCCTACTAATTCTCCATTATGTTGTCTTATTCTACGATTGGTATTATTAGTGCTACCAACATATGTTTTATTATTTGAAGTATTTATTAATAAATATATAACATAATCTGACATTTATATTATATAATATTTTTTATTTTAGGTAATTTTTTATTTATCAGCTTTTTTTTCTTCAGCTTTTTTTTCTTCTTCAGCCTTCTTTTCTGATGCTATTCTTTCTTCTTCAGCCTTTTTTTCTTCTTCAGCCTTTTTTTCTTCTTCAGCCTTTTTTTCTGCTGCTATTCTTTCTTCTTCAGCTTTCTTTTCTTCTTCAGTTTTTTCTTTTTCTCCTTTACCAACTTTAACAGAATTATTTCCTTTATTTAATGAAGAATTAAATTTTTCTTCATCTCCTTCTTTAGTAGATTTATTTAAAATTTTTATAAAAACAGAATATAAATTTTTATTTGCGGTAAAAATATTATCTAATAATTTTTTTTTATCTTCATCAGTTTTTGCTTCATATTTTTTTATCATTTCATCTTGTTTTGAAAAATTAGCATCCTTAAAAAAATCATTTAAAATAACATTGTCTATTTTTTCTAATTTTTTTGACTCATAATTTGTATGTAATTGATTTCCACCATATAGAGTTTTTAATTTTAAATATTTATTTTTGTATTTTAAATATTTAGAATAATAATTAATCATCATATATACTATTTTAGAAAATTAAATTAAACATTTGATTCTAAATGATCATCTGATTTTTCTTTTTTACTGTTATAACGATAAAAAGTACCAGATAAACTACCCATGGTATAATCTTTTAGACCACCTTCTTTTGATAAAAGAGTATTCATAGCATCAAGTGTATCAATTGTAAAATCACCACATCCCAAAAACTTGGTATCTTGACGATATAGTTTGCAGTACAAAACAGATGCTCCGGCTGTTTTACTAACGTGTTCCATCAAATCTTTTTTAACTTGATTATAGTCTGATGATTCCGTCAAACCATTCATAGTAAAAAAGACACGATAATAACTATATTTTACTCGATGATCACTAGAATCATTTCTTAGTTTTTTATATGCATTAACTGCATCTGATACAGTATTAAATGTTAGAAAATATGAGCTAGTAGATTTAGTTTCAGTATGACTATTGAGTCCTTGGAGATTAGTAAATACACTAGAATTTAATTGACCACCAGATGCAGATTTCAATAAAAGAGTACGTCCGGGTTTACGAACAGCTTTCTTTGACTTGTCATCAGTATGTTCTTCAGTTTTAACTACCTTTTCATTCTTTGGAGTTTTAGAAAATTTAGTTGTTTCGGATTTAGTTTGTTTAGTAGGCATTAGTGTATTAAGGAATTATCTCCTTAAATATTATTTATCAATTTTTTTCACTTAAAACGTATTTTTTTAATATCGTTATTTACTTCGTCATCAAACTCCTTTATTATTTTATTAACATGTGGATATCTTGATAACCAATTATAATATTTTTCCCAATTAAAAGAATCTACTAAATCTTGTTTATTTTTAAATACTTTGAAAAACTTGATAATATTAAAATAAACAATAAATTTCGTAATAATTTCAAAAAATTTTTTAAAATAATGTATTTCTTTTAATTTCTCTAAATATTTATTCTTATCATTCATTATCCAATAATAAGTTTCCCAAATATCTTTTAGTAAAACTACACGATACCCATCATATATAAAATTCATGTTCATACCTTGAATACTTTCTTCTAATAATAAGTAATCTTTTTCAATATTCCTTTTATAATTATTAATTAAACACGATATATTTGGTATAACTTGTTTATAAACATATGATCTAGATAAAAATTTTTTTATTAATTCTGGTAAAAAAATAACATCATAAAATGCATATTTTAAAATATCATCTGACATATTATGAATTTTAATTTCTACTAAATAAATTGGACCTGTTTTTTGCTCTATTTTTTCTAGTTCGATTATTTTATTTTCAGTTATTACTTTATTATCGGCTAATAAATTATAAATTGAACATTTTCCTTTAATTCCAGCTTCTAAATATGAATAATCACATAAATATTTTGTATCATAAAATCCATGACAAAAATTATCAATATTTTCTTTTGTTATTAATAATTGATTAAATAAATAGGGAATATCCAATGATTCTGATCCATGTAATATTTTTATAATTTTTGTATTAGTTAATAAATCTAATAATATTTGATTATTCTCTTTTGACAGTTCAGGTGGATATAAAACAAAAATATATCCATCATTTGAATCATTTTCTAAATTAATTTGCATTAAAGCTACTTCTCTATCAGTTTTAGATACTTTGTTAAATTCATAATCAATTCCTAAATAATGTTTATTTGAAATATCTTGAGATGATAAATTAAATTTTTTAATTATATTATTCATATGTTGAATATTTATATTATTATCAACTTTAAGAATGTAATAAGTTTTAGAATTTAGACCAGGATAAAATTCTTTTTTTCCTGAAAGTATAAAATTCCATTTTATATTATCCATTTAAAAAAGACGAGAAAAAAGTTATTTACAATTTTTCTAATGCTTTAATTAATTCTAAACGATTTTCTTTAATTAATGACAAATTTTTAGTTGCATTTTGTTCCCAAATTAAAGTTCTGTTAATAATTTCTTCTTTCTTCATTCTAAAATGATTTTTTACAACATCTTCAAATCCAGAAGGTGGATTATTAATCATGTCTGTCATTGCCAATCTAATTGTATGAGGTTGACGATCTTCATTATAACCATTTGATAATTGTTTTCCTTTTGGTGTATTCATTTCGCGTTCATATCCTGGTTCATTAAAATATGGTTGTTCTACTAAAATTAATGACTGAATAGAAACCATAACTTGAAGAAATGTTGATGTCTTTGGATTCCAGCTTTCACCGTCTTGTCCTCTCCATGTTCCTAATAAGCTAAGACATACTTTTCCACTATCATATAAATTAGGATTAAATCTCACTTTACCATTTCCTGTTGTATGAAGTAATACTTGAGGAACACTATTGGGATAATCTGGTGGTAAATAAGCATGAAATTCAAATAATCCATTTTCATATGGTGTATCTTTTGGACCAGAAATAATAAAACTAAATAAGTTAAAATTATCTTTTGGTACTCTAGTCCAAATAGTTGATTCCCAATTTAATGGTAATCCTGATTTAAAACTTGAAATTTCTGATAATATTCTCATTAATGCTTTTT
>Ga0194129_10003960_pt1 | contig 20159 bp, 20 predicted proteins | sample TA2KigCa35mmetaG_FD_150862 | JGI IMG/M metagenome (GOLD analysis project Ga0194129, IMG submission 150862) | Freshwater microbial communities from Lake Tanganyika, Tanzania - TA2015038 Kigoma Deep Cast 35m | ecosystem: Environmental > Aquatic > Freshwater > Lake | place: Tanzania: Lake...
ATGAGCCGGGTGGCCTGCGAGACGATGGCCACCACGGGACTGGTGGTGGTCGCGGGCGAGTTCTCCACCACGCAGTACGTCGACATCCCCCGCATCGTGCGTGACACGGTGTGCGGCATCGGCTACGACCGCGAGTCGTTCGGCTTCGACGGCAACACGTGTGGCGTGATCACCTCGATCGGCGAGCAGTCGACCGACATCGCGATGGGCGTCGACAAGGCGGCCGAGGTCCGCGACGGCGTGGGCGACGCCCTCGACGAGACCGGCGCCGGTGACCAGGGGATGATGTTCGGGTACGCGTGCGACGACACCGCCGACCTCATGCCCATGCCGATCTGGCTGGCCCACCGCCTCGCCCACCGACTCACCGAGGTCCGCAAGAGCGGCACGCTGCCGTACCTGCGCCCCGACGGCAAGACCCAGGTGAGCATCGAGTACGTCGACGGTCGCCCGGTCCGGCTCGACACCGTGCTGATCTCGACCCAGCACGGGCCCGGCATCGACCGCGACTCGATCATGGCGCCCGACCTGATCGAGCACGTGATCCGTCCGACCCTGCCCGAGCAGTTCGCCGACGACGACTTCCGGGTGCTGGTCAACCCGACCGGGGCGTTCGAGAAGGGCGGGCCGCACGCCGACTGCGGGCTCACCGGCCGCAAGATCATCGTCGACACCTACGGCGGCATGGCCCGTCACGGCGGAGGCGCGTTCTCGGGCAAGGACCCGACGAAGGTCGACCGGTCGGCGGCCTACGCCGTGCGCCACGTCGCCAAGAACGTGGTCGCGGCCGGCATCGCCGAGCGCTGCGAGGTGCAGGTGGCGTACGCGATCGGCGTGGCCCGGCCGGTGTCGGTGATGGTCGAGACCTTCGGGACCTCCGAGATCGACCCGGAGAAGCTCCCGGCGCTGGTGCAGGAGCTCTTCGACCTGCGGCCCGCGGCGATCATCGATCGCCTCCAGCTGCGGCGCCCGATCTTCCGGCGCACCTCGGCCTACGGGCACTTCGGGCGCAACGAGCCCACGTTCACCTGGGAGTCGACCGAGGCCGCCGCCGAGCTGCGCCGGGCCGCCGAGTCCTTGGCCTGACGCCATCACCGCCGCGCGCGGACCACGACACCGGGGGACGACGGTGAGGACCGGATGAGGGTGTGCCGGGTCCGACCCGACGTCCCCGCGGTGACCCGGGAGTTCGACTACCTGGTGCCCGAGTCCCTCACCGACCCGATCGGGGTGGGGACGGTGGTGCGCGTCCCGCTGCACGGGCGGCGGGTGCGGGGCTGGGTCGTGGCCGACGGGGTGACCCCGGCGACGCCGGTCGCCCGGCTGGTCGCCGTGCACCGGGTCGTGTCGGCCGGGCCGCCGGCCCCGGTCGTGGACCTGGCCCGGTGGGCGGCGCGGCGGTGGGCCGGGCCCGACACTGCGTTCCTGCGGGCGGCGTCGCCCCCGAACGTCGTCACCCCCACGGACCCGGTCGAGCCCGCCGCCGCCCTCCACCCCGTGGTCGCGCCGCCCACCGACCTCGGCGGCCCGTGGCCGCAGGCGCCGGTGCGGGTCGTGACGTGGCCCCCGGCGCTCGACCGCCGGGAGCTGGTGCTGTCGGCGTGCGCGCCCGAGGGCACGACCCTGGTCCTCGTGCCCGAGCCGGCCGGGGCCGCGCCCCTGGTGCGCGCGGTCGCCCGCACCGGGCGGACGGTGCTGCACCACCACAGCGCGCTGACCGACCGGGCCCGGACCCAGGTGTGGGCGGCCGCCCGCCGGGGCGCCCAGGTCGTGGTGGGGGGACGGGCCGCCGTGTGGCTGCCCATCCCGGACCTGGCCGCCGTCGTCGTGCTCGACGAGCGCGACGAGGCCTACCAGGAGGAGCGGGCGCCGACCTGGCACGCCCGCGACGTCGCGCTCGAGCGGGCCCGGCGGGCGGGCGCGGTCGTGACGCTCGTGAGCCCGGTCCCGGGTCCCGAGGCGGCGGCCCTCCCCGGCGCGGTGCGGGTGACGCCGCCGGTCCGCACGCTGCGGCGGGGGTGGCCGGTGCTCGACGTCGTCGACCTGCGCGACGAGCCGCCCCGGGCGGGGGTCGCGGGCGAGGGCCTCGGCGCCGCCGTGCGCCGGGCCGTCGACGCCGACGGCCGGGCCCTCGTGGTGGTGAACCGGCGCGGCCGGGCCCGCCTGCTCGTGTGCCGCGCCTGCGCGACCCTGGCCCGGTGCGAGGTGTGCGGCGCCGCGCTGGCCCAGCCCGACGTGCAGCTCGAGTGCGGCCGGTGCGGCACGACCCGGCCGCCCGTGTGCGCCGCGTGCGGGGCCACGAGCATCCGGGCGGTGCGGCCGGGGGTGCACGCGGTCCGCGACGAGGTCGCCGCGCTGGTGCCGCGCACGGTGGTGACCGACGTCGACGCCGAGACGGAGGACCTCGGCGCGGCGCCGGTGCTGGTCGGGACCGAGGCGGTCCTGCACCGGGTGGCGCGGGGGAGTGCGCCCCCGGTGCGCCTCGTGGCGTTCCCGACGTTCGACGAGGAGCTGTGCGCGCTGCGGTACCGGGCCCACGAGCAGGCCCTGTGGCTCCTCGTCCGGGCCGCCCGGCTGCTCGGCGACCGGTCGCGGGGCGGGCGCCTGGTGGTCCAGACCCGGATGCCCGACCACCCGGTGCTCGCGGTGGCCGCGACCGGGGACCCCGAGGGCTTCCTGGCCGCCGAGACCGAGATCCGGCGCACGCTGGCCTATCCGCCGTTCGGCGCGGTCGCCGAGGTCTCGGGCGTCGCCGCCGCGGTCACCGTCGCCGCGGACGCGCTCCGGGCCGCCGGGCTCACGGTCGTGGGTGGCGACACCGGCCCGGCCCTGGTGCGGGCCGCCACCCCGGACGCGCTGGCCGACGGCATCGCCGCCGCCGACCTCGGACCGGCCCGGGCCCGCGGGCGTCTGCGCGTCGCGGTCGATCCGGCCCGGGTGTGACGACGGGTACGCTCGCCTCATGGACGCATTCGTGGTTCGCACCCTCGGCGACCCGGTCCTGCGCCTGCGCGCCCGCGAGGTCACCGAGATCGACGGCGCGTTGGCGCGCACCGTCGACGCCATGATCGAGACCATGCACCGGGCCGTCGGCGGCGGCCTCGCGGCGCCCCAGGTCGGCATCCCGCAGCGCTTCTTCACCTACCTCGGCGACGACGACGTCCCCGACGTGCTGATCAACCCCGAGATCGTGGAGTCCTCCGGCGAGATGGTGTTCGAGGAGGGCTGCCTGTCGCTGCCCGGGCTCCGGCTCGAGGTCGTGCGCCCGGCGTTCGTCACCGTGCGGGGCCTCGACCTCGACGGCAACGAGGTGGTGTTCGAAGGGGGCGACGACTACTTCGGTCGGATGCTGATGCACGAGATCGACCACCTCGACGGCGTGCTCGCCATCGACCGGCTCGATCCCGAGGCGCGCACCGCGGCGCTGCGCGAGCTGCGCCGCCGCGACGCCCTGGCGGCGGTGCCCGGCACCGACGGACGCTGACCGGCTCGCGGCCGGTCGTGCGACTCGCCTACTTCGGGACCCCGGTCGAGGCCGTCCCCCCGCTCGAGGCGGTGGTGGCCGCCGGGCACGACGTCGCCTGCGTGGTCACCCAACCCGACCGGCGGCGGGGCCGCGGGTCGGCGACGACGCCGAGTCCGGTGCGCGCCGCGGCCGAGGCGCTCGGGCTCCCGGTCCGGACCCCGGCGCGCGCCCGGGAGTGCGCCGCCGAGCTGGCCGACCTCGGGCTCGACGCCGGGGTGGTGGTCGCCTTCGGCCAGCTGCTCCCGCCGGCGGTGCTGGCGACGGGTCGCCTCGGGTTCGTGAACCTGCACTTCTCGCGGCTGCCCCGCTGGCGGGGCGCGGCCCCGGTGGAGCGGGCGATCCTGGCCGGCGACGACGAGACCGGCGTGTGCGTGATGGCCCTCGACGAGGGCATGGACACCGGGCCCGTTCTCGCCGAGGTGACCACGGCCATCGGTCCGGAGGAGACCGCGGGTGCGCTGCGGGCGCGCTTGGTCGCGCTGGGCACGCCGCTGCTGGTGGAGGTCCTCGGCGACCCCGCCGGGTGGACCCCCCGCCCCCAGGTGGGGGAGGCGACCCACGCGGCGAAGTGCACGGTCGAGGAGTTCGCGCTCGACTGGTCGCGGCCCGCGGAGGAGCTGGTCCGGCGGGTCCGGGCCGGGAACCCCCGCCCGGGGGCCTGGACGACCGTGGGCGACCGGCGCCTGAAGGTGCTGCGGGCCCGGGTCGGGTCCGAGCCGGTCGGGACCGCCGACGGGCCGGCTGGGCCGCCCGGTCCGCCCGGGACGGTCACGCCGGCCGGGGCGGTGGTGACCGGGGCCGGACTGCTGGTGCTCGACGAGGTCCAGCCCGAGGGGCGGGCCCCGATGGTGGCGACGGCGTGGCGGGCCGGGCTCCGGGGCGCATCGGTGCGGCTCGGGACGTCCGGTCCGGCGGACCGGTGACCGCGCGACGGGGGTGCGCGGCGTGAGGGACGCGCGCAGCGTGGCCCTCGACGTGCTGGTCCGGGTCGAGGACGGCGCCTTCGCCCACGTGCTGCTGCCGGCGCGCCTGCGCGGCTCGGGCCTCGACGCGCGCGACCGCGCCTTCGTGACCCACCTCGTGTTCGGGACCGTGCGGATGCAGCGTCGGCTCGACGCGCTGATCGGCCCCCGCTGTCATCAGCCCCTGGACCGGCTCGAGCCCCGGGTGCGCGCCGCCTTGCGGCTCGGGGCGTTCCAGCTGCTCGACGGCGTCGCGCCGCACGCAGCGGTGGGCGCGACGGTGGAGGCCGCGCCGCCGCGCGCGCGGGGGCTCGTGAACGCGGTGCTCCGTGCGGTCGCGGCGGCCGGGCCGGAGGCGCTCGACCCCGCCGACCTCGGAGCCCGCTGGTCCTACCCCGACTGGATCGTCGACGAGCTCACGCGCTCGTTGCCCGAGCCCGAGGTCGCGGCGGTGCTCGAGGCCGGCAACGAGCCGGCTGCGGTCACCCTCCGGCCCAACCCCCGCGTCACGACCACCGCCGACCTCGGGGCCGAGCTCACCGCGGCGGGTGCACGCGTCACCCCGGCCGCCCTGGTCCCCGAAGCGCTGGTGGTGGCTGCGATCGGTGACCCCGCGGTGCTGCCGGCCGTCGCCGAGGGGCGGGCCACCCCCCAGGACCAGGCCAGCCAGGCCGTGGTCGCCGCGCTCGACCCGCAGCCCGGCGGCCGCATCCTCGACGTCGCCGCTGCGCCCGGCGGCAAGGCCACCGGCGCGGCCGAGCGGGCGCCCGGCGGCACCGTGGTGGCTGCCGACGTCCACGCCGGACGGCTCCGCCTGGTCGCAGCGGCGGCGGCCCGGCTCGGGCTCACCGAGGTGGTGCCGGTGCTCGCCGACGGGCGTCGCCCGCCGGTGCGGCCCGGGTCGTGCGACCGGGTGCTCGTCGACGCACCGTGCTCCGGCCTGGGGGTGCTGCGCCGCCGGGCCGAGGCCCGGTGGCGGGCCCGCCCCGAGGCGGTGCCGGTCCTGGCCGCGCTCCAGCGGGACCTGCTCGGCGCGGCGGCCGGGGCCGTCGCGCCCGGTGGGCTCCTCGTGTACTCGGTCTGCACGCTCACCCGGGCCGAGACCGTGGAGGTCGCGGCGTGGGCGACCGCCAACCTCGACGGCTTCACCCCCGTGGCCCCGCCGGGCGATCCCTGGCGACCCCTCGGCCCGGGCGCCGTGCTCTGGCCGCACCTCGCCGGGACCGACGGCATGTTCGTGTGCGTCCTGCGTCGCCGCTGACGGGCCCGGCGGTGGCCCGACCCGCGGGTAGCGTCGTAGCCGTGAAGCTCGCACCCTCGATCCTCTCGGCCGACTTCGCGCGCCTCGGCGACGAGGTCGCCCGGGTCGCCGGGGTCGCCGACCTGCTCCACGTCGACGTCATGGACGGCCACTTCGTGCCCAACCTGACCATCGGCCCGCCCGTGGTCGCGTCGCTGCGTCCCCACACCGACCTCTTCCTCGACTGCCACCTCATGGTCGACAACCCCGGGGTGCTGCTCGACGACTTCGCCGAGGCGGGGGCCGACCGGTGCATCGTCCACGTCGAGCTGGGGGACCCGCGGCCGCTGTTCGACCGCCTGCGGACCCTGGGCGTCGGCGTGGGCCTGGTCTGCAACCCGCCCACCCCGGTCGACGCCGTGCTGCCGTACCTCGACGAGATCGACCTCCTCCTGGTGATGAGCGTGAACCCGGGTTGGGGCGGGCAGGCGTTCATCCCCGAGGTGCTCGAGAAGGTGCGCGCCGCCCGGGCCGAGATCGACGCGCGGGGCCTGGCGGTGGAGATCGAGATCGACGGCGGCATCGACACCGCGACCGCGCCGCTGGCCGTGGACGCGGGCTGCGACATCCTCGTCGCCGGGAGCGCGGTGTTCCGGGCCCCCGACCCGGTGGCCGCGGCCCGCCATCCGGGCCGCGGCGGCGGGCTGAGCCCGTGGTCGACGCCCCCGCGGATCGGGCGGCCAAGGTCCTCACCGTCTCCGACGGCGTGGCCGAGGGGGTCCGCGACGACCGCTCCGGGCGCGCGCTGGTGGCCCGCCTCGCCGAGGCGGGCTACACGGTGGTGGACCACCGGGTGACCGCCGACGGGGTCGAGGCGGTCGCCGCCGCCCTGCGGGGCCTGCTGGCGGGGTTCGCAGGGCTCGTGGTGACCACCGGGGGCACCGGCTTCGGGCCCAGGGACCTGACCCCGGAGGGGACCCGGGCCGTGCTCGAGCGCGAGGCCCCCGGTCTGGCCGAGGCGATGCGCCTGGCCTCGGGGGCCGACGGGCGCACCTTCGGGATGCTGTCGCGTGGCGTGTGCGGCACGGTCGGTGCCGCCCTGGTCTGCAACCTCCCCGGGTCGTCGTCGGGCGCGCTCGAGTGCCTCGAGGTCGTGCTGCCCGCGGTGCCCCACATCCTCGACCTGCTCGCGGGCGGCCGGCCCCACTGACCCGGCGCGCCCGCCCGGGACCCGTCGTCGGGCCCGGTGGTAGCCTCCGGGTACCGAGCCAGCCCTCGGGGAAGGGTGAAAACCCCGACCGGCGGTCACCCGGCGGCCAGGCCGACTCCCGGCCGACCGGGGAGCCCGCGAGCCCACGGCCGCCAGTCGTGGGTCGATCCGGTGCGAGTCCGGAGCCGACGGTGACAGTCCGGATGGGAGAGGGCGAGCCCGGCCGGTGCGTGTCGCGCGCGCCTGCCGTCGTCGCCTGCGCCCGTCGCCCGGGGCCGAGTCCGGTCCGGCGAGGAGACCAGCCGGCGAGGAGACCAGGTGGACACCGAACGGCCCGCGAGCCCCGACGAGCAGAGCGACGCGAACTGGATGGAGCGGGCCGTGGCGCTCGCCGCCGGGGCCCGGCGCCGCGCGGCGCCGAACCCGCACGTCGGTTGCGTGGTCGTCCGCGACGGCGCCGTAGTGGGGGAGGGGGCGACCGCGCCTCCGGGCGGTGATCACGCCGAGGCGGCCGCCCTGCGCGGGGCCGGGGCCGCAGCCCGCGGCGCCACCGCCTACGTGACGCTCGAGCCCTGCGCCCACCACGGTCGGACCCCGCCGTGCGCCGAGGCGCTGCTCGAGGCCGGGATCGGCCGGGTGGTGGTGGCGCTCGAGGACCCCGACCCGGCGGTCGCCGGGCGCGGCATCGCCCGGCTGCGCGAGGCCGGCGTCCCGGTCACCGTCGGGACCGGCGCGCCCGCCGTGGGGGCCCAGCTCGCCGCCTACCTGCACCACCGCTGGACCGGCCGGTCGTTCTGCCTGGTCAAGACCGCCCTCAGCATCGACGGGCGGACCGCGGCGGTCGACGGATCGTCGCAGTGGATCACCGGCCCCGCGGCCCGGGCCGACGCCCACGACCTGCGGGCCGACTCCCAGGCCGTGGTCATCGGGCCGGGGACCGCCCTGGCCGACCGGCCCGCGCTCACGGTCCGCAACGCCGGCCCGCCCGGGCCCGGCACCCCGCCCTGGCGGGTGCTGCTCGACGCCCTCGGCCGGGTGCCCGCCGACGGCCCGCTGTTCGACGGGGCGGCCCCGACCCTGGTCCTGACCACCGACCTCGTCGATTCCGGCGCGGCCGCGGCGTGGGCGGCGGCCGGGGCCCGGGTCGAGTCGGTGCCCGCGGTCGACGGCAAGGTCGACCTCGTCGCGACCCTCGGTGTGCTCGGGGGCCTCGGCGTCCTGCAGGCGATGGTCGAGGGGGGCGCGGCGCTCCACGGCGCCCTGCTCGCCGCGGGCCTGGTCGACCGGCTTTGCGTCTACGTCGGCGCCACGGCCCTGGGGACCCAGGGCAAGGCCGGCCTCGACTGGCCCGGACCCCCGACGATCGCCGCGGCGCCCCGGTGGCACCTGGAGCGGGTCACCGTGCTCGGCGACGACGTGCGCCTCGACTACCTGCCGGTGGGCTCCGGCTCCGGGGTGGCCTGATGTTCACCGGGATCGTGGAGGAGCTGGGCGTCGTGCGGGCAGTGGTCCCGCGCGCGGGCGGAGCCCGGCTCGAGCTGTCCTGCACCGCGGTCCTCGCCGACGCCCGGATCGGCGATTCCATCGCGGTCAACGGCTGCTGTCTCACCGTCGTGGAGCTCGGTGCCGACTGGTGGGCGGCCGACGCCCAGATCGAGACCCTCGACCGCACCACGCTGGGGGGCCTCGCGCCCGGTGACCCCGTCAACCTCGAGCGCCCGCTGCGCCTCGGCGACCGCCTCGGCGGGCACCTCGTCCTCGGTCACGTCGACGGGGTCGGCGAGGTCACGGCGGTCGCGCCCCTGCCCGACGGCTCGACCCGGATCGCGGTGCGGGCCCCGGCCGCGATCGCCCGCTACTTGGTGGAGAAGGGCTCGGTGACCGTCGACGGCACCAGCCTCACCGTCACCACCGTCCACGACGCACCTGAGGGCACGGAGTTCGGCGTCGCCTGCATCCCCCACACGCTCGCGGTCACCACGCTCGGCGTCCGCCGACCGGGCGACCGCGTCAACCTCGAGGCCGACATGATCGCCAAGCACGTCGAGCGCCTCCTCATCCCGAAGGACCGGTAGCGACCATGCCGTTCACCCAGATCGAGAACGCCATCGCGGCGATCGCACGCGGCGAGCTCGTCATCGTCGTCGACGACGCCGACCGCGAGAATGAGGGCGACCTCGTCATGGCGGCCGAGCAGGCCACCTCCGAGGCGATGGCGTTCATGATCCGCCACACGAGCGGGGTGATCTGCATGCCGATGCTCGGCGACCGGCTCGACGCACTGCAGCTCCCGCTCATGGTCGCCCACAACACCGAGGTGCAGCGCACCGCGTTCACGGTCTCGGTCGACGCCGTCGCCGGGACCTCCACCGGCATCAGCGCCGCCGACCGGGCCGTCACCATCCGCGCCCTCATCGATCCGGCGACCCGGCCCGAGGACCTCGCCCGGCCCGGGCACATCTTCCCCCTGCGCTACCGCGAGGGTGGGGTGCTCAAGCGGGCCGGCCACACCGAGGCGGCGGTCGACCTGGCCCGCCTCGCCGGTCTGGCCCCGGCCGGGGTCCTCGCCGAGGTCGTCAACGACGACGGCACCATGCAGCGCCTCGACGACCTCGAGGGCTTCGCCGCCGAGCACGGCCTGCAGATGATCTCGATCGCCGACCTCATCCGGTACCGGCGTCACCGCGAGAAGCTGATCACCCGGGTGTCGGAGGCACGCATCCCGACGAAGTACGGGGAATTCACGGCCTACGTGTTCCGGTCGCACCTCGACGACGTCGAGCACATGGCCTTCGTCTGCGGCGAGGTCGGGGGCGGGGGGCCGGTGCTCGTGCGGGTCCACTCGGAGTGTCTGACCGGCGACGTGTTCGGCTCGATGCGCTGCGACTGCGGCATGCAGCTCGACCTGGCGCTGGCCAGCATCGCCGAGGCGGGCCGCGGCATCCTGGTCTACCTCCGCGGCCACGAGGGCCGAGGGATCGGCCTCGGGCACAAGATGCGCGCCTACAGCCTCCAGGACCAGGGGCGCGACACCGTCGAGGCCAACGAGGAGCTCGGCTTCGCCGCCGACTCGCGTGAGTACGGCATCGGGTCGCAGATCCTCGTCGACCTCGGGGTCACCGAGATGCAGCTGATGACCAACAATCCCGCGAAGTACGGCGGCCTCGAGGGGTACGGTCTGGAGATCGTCGACCGGGTCCCGCTGCGGATCGAGCCTACGGGGGAGAACCTCGCCTACCTACGCACGAAGCAGGAGAAGCTCGGGCACCTGCTCGGGCTCGACGACGCGCCGGGCGGGACCACCGGATCGGTCGAGGGCTGACGCATGGGTGACTACACGCCGGGGGAGACCCCGATCGACGCAACCGGACTGCGGGTCGCGGTGGTCGCGGCCTGGTTCAACGGCGGCGTCACCGGCCGCCTGCTCGAGGGGGCCCAGGCCGCGCTGCGCGACCACGGGCTCCCCGAGGCCCCGGTGTACTGGGTCCCGGGCGCGTTCGAGCTGCCGGTCGTGGCCCAGCGACTGGCCCGTGCGGGCGCCTGCGACGCCGTCGTGTGCCTGGGCGCGGTCATCCGGGGCGACACGCCGCACTTCGAGTATGTGGCCGGCGAGGCCGCGGCCGGCCTGGCCCGGGTCGCGCTCGACACCGGGATCCCGGTGGTCTTCGGGGTCCTCACCACCAACTCGCTCGAGCAGGCGCTCGACCGCTGCGGCGGATCGGCCGGTCACAAGGGCGTCGAGGCGGCCGTCACCGCGATCGAGACCGCCGCCCTGCTCCGCACGCTGCCCCCGGCCCGGAAGGACTGACCGTGCTGCACCTCGTCCTCCCCAAGGGCTCGCTCGAGCGCGCCACCCTGGAGCTGTTCGACGACGCCGACCTCGCCGTCACCCGCGCGTCCGACGTCGACTACCGGGCCACCATCGACGACCCCCGCGTCGCCGAGGTCCGGATCCTGCGACCCCAGGAGATCCCGCGCTACGTCGCCGAGGGCCGCTTCGACCTCGGCATCACCGGGCGCGACTGGATCGAGGAGACCGCGGCCGACGTCGTCAGCCTCACGCCGCTGCACTACTCGAAGGCCACCGCCCGACCCATCCGGGTGGTGCTGGCCGTGGCCGCCGACTCGGAGGCCCGGACGGTCGCCGACCTCCCCGCCGGTCTGCGGGTGCACACCGAGTATCCGCAGCTCACCCGTCGCTACTTCGACCAGCACGGGATCGACGCCACGGTCGAGCTCTCCTACGGGGCGACCGAGGCCAAGGTCCCCGACATCGCCGACGCCGTGGTGGAGATCACCGAGACCGGCCGGGCCCTCCGGGCGGCGGGTCTGCGCATCATCGACACCATCCTCACCTCGTACACCGAGCTGATCGCGAGCCCGGCGGCGGCCGCCGATCCGGCGAAGCGCGAGGCGATGGAGCAGCTCACGGTGCTGCTCGCCGGGGCGCTCGAGGCGCGTGGCCGGGTGCTCATCAAGTGCAACGTCGACGAGGCCCAGCTCGACGCCGTGATCGGGATCCTCCCTGCGCTCAAGTCGCCAACGGTCTCGAAGCTGTTCAACGAGGACGCCTACGCAGTCGAGACCGTCGTGGCCAAGCGTGAGATCAACACGTTGATCCCCGAACTCAAGGCTGCGGGCGCGACCGGCATCATCGAGCTTCCGATCAGCAAGATCGTGCACTGAGGCGATGCCCGACGACCGCCGCCGCGGCCGGGTGGAGGCCTACGACCCGCACCGGGGCTGGGGCACGGTCGTGGGCGACGACGGCGAGCGCCTCGGGTTCCACTGCACCCAGATCGCCGACGGCAGCCGGACGGTCCCGGTCGGCGCGCTGGTGACCTACGTCCGCGTCCCGGCGCACCTCGGGCGGTTCGAGGCGGGCGCGATCATCCGGGACTGAGGCCCGGGGCGGACCGGTCGGGCGCCCCCGTCAACCCGCGCCGATGCCGCCCCCGCCACCTCCGCCGCCTCCGCCGCCCGAGAAGCCACCCCCATGACCGCCGCCACTCGACCGCGGGGTGGACGCAGCGGCGAAGCCGTTCGAGAAGCCGATGCCGAAGGCGGCGAGGCCGTCGAGGCCCCGGCGACTGCTCGCCGGGACGTACCACCGGCCGGTGGCCGTCGCCTCGGCCGAGGCCGGGACCCGTGCCGCCATCGCGGACGCAAGGCGGGCGCTCACCTCCAGGGCCACGGCGTACACGAGGTAGCGCTCCCAGAGCACGAGGTGTCCGCTCGGCGCGTCCTCGAGCGCCGAGAAGTCCTGGAGGAACCGCTCGACCCCCTCCCACTCGGCGGCCCGGCGGGCGCCGAGGGGCGTGCGGCGGCGCAGGAGTCGGGTGAGGCCGACCTGGGTCAGACCCCACGCGACGCCCAACGCTCCGACCCACCAGGCCCGCCACGAGAGCGCCAGGGCCCCGGCGGCGCCGATCGCGAGGGCGCAGGCCACGTTGGCCACGAAGATCCCGCTGCGGTCGCCCACTTGGTAGCGGCGGTGGTCGAACTCCCGGCGCACCCGGCCCCGGAAGTCCCGCCACCAGACCTGGGCGACCCGGGGGTCGGACCGGGCCGAGGCGGTGAGCGCCGACTGCGTGGTCTCGGGACCGGCGGCGAAGAGCCGGTCGAGCACCGCCGCCTCGAACCCGAGCACCGAGTCGTCCGTCGGACGGTCGGTCCGGCGGAACCGGTGGTCGGTGGAGTCGAACCACAACGCCCGCTCGGTGTGTTCCTCGGTGATGGTGAGGAAGCCCCGCTGCGCGAGGTCGATGACCGTCGCACCGAAGGCGATCGGCTGCACCCGGCCCCAGTGCCGGAGCGTGTCGACGATCGCGGGTGGGTCGTCGGGGAGGTCGCGGACGTACTCGCCGACGTCGGGGGCCGCGGGCTCGCGGCCGTGGCGCACGAACAGGAAGACGAAGACCGCGATCCCGAGCGCGACCAGCACCGGGACGCCGATGGTCGCAACGGTGCGGCGGCGGCGGTCGGCCTCGGCCGCCCGGGCGACCGCCCGGCGCGTCGCGTCGGCCGACGCTGCCCAGGCCCGTTCCTGCGCGACGATCCGGTCGAGGCGCGGGGCGCCGAACGCCGGCCCGGCGACGCGCACGGTCGGCACGGCGACCCGGCCCTCGACGAACGACCCGGCGGGCACGTCGGGGGCGGTCCACCGCACCCGGTCGCCCGCGACGGCGACCGTGCCCGTGAGGTCCCCGTGGCCCCAGGCCCGGACCGTGCCGGCTCCGCTCGGCACCGTGAGGTCCACGCGGACGGTGCCGATCCCGGGGTGGTCCTCGCCGACCCACTTCCAGTAGAGCTCGGCCACGTCGGGGCCGACGGTGACGGCGTTGCGGACCGTGTACGAGATCGTGAAGGTGCGCCGTTCGTCGGCGGCAGAGAAGAACCACTGGAGGTTGTACGGGGCGCCGATCTGCTCGAGCTCCCGGTTGCCCTCGGTGACCCGCACGTCCTCGATCGCGTAGGGCCCACCGGGAATCGGACGGGTGCCGTACGTGAACCGGCCCCGGAACTCGTAGGTGATCCGCTCGACCACCCGCATGGTGCCGTCGCGGTCGAGGTCGGCGGCGATCGTGACCCGGGGGAGCGAGAACGCCTTGGGGCGCAGGTCGAGCCCGGCGACGAGCCCGGACGCCCCGACCAGGAGGAGCACGACCGCGGCGGCCGGGAGGAGGAACAGGTACCGCCGGATGGACCCGATCCGTGCCACGCCGGGCCCCGGGTCAGGAGGGGGCGGTGGGACCGGACCCGGTGACCTGGGCCCGGATCTCGGCGTAGGCGAGGTGGAGCTGGGCCAGCGCCTCGCGCAGCGGCCCGGCGTTCTCGCCGAGGCGGTCGCCCAGGGCGTCGACGATGGCCCCGACCGCGTCGATCGCCACCGCGGCCTCGCCCAGCTGCGGGACGCGTCCGGGCCCGGGGTCCAGGTGGAGCACCGCGAGCTGCCAGAGCCCGATCACGTGGTTGGCCACGATGTCGGAGGCGGGCACGCTGGTCACCTCGGCCCGGATGCGCTCCATCTCGGCCGCGGCCGCCGCCTCCTCGGGGTCGATCCCGAGATCGCCGCCGAGGTCGACCGGACCCCCGAGGTCGGCCGGGCCGCCGGGGCCGGGCCGGTCGGGGCCGGAGCCCGGGGTCCAGAGGCCGCTCACGTCGCACCGTCCACGCTGGTAACCTCACCCCTCGACAACGTGTGGGAAGTGACCGGGACCCTACCGGGCGGGCGACCGTCCGGGCCGGGACCCCGGTCCACCCGGCCGGGGCCCGCGGGCCACCGAGTCCGGGTCCGTCCGAGAACGCAGCACCGGGCCCGGTGGGCTCCGGTGCCCCTTTCCTGTGGCGGATGCTTCCTGCATCCGCCATCGTCGCGGCGGGCGGCCGCCGCGACACCCGAGAGGCCAGGTGATCACATAGCCACAGAGGACGCCAGGATCAACGACCGGATCCGGGCCCGGGAGGTCCGTCTCATCGGTGCCGACGGGTCCCAGCTCGGGGTGCAACCGCTCCCGGCGGCGCTGGCGCTGGCTCGGGAAGCGGACCTCGACCTCGTGGAGGTCGCGGCCAGCGCGGATCCGCCGGTCTGCAAGATCATGGACTTCAACCGCTGGAAGTACGAGCAGGAACAGAAGCGCAAGGAGTCCAGGCGCAAGGCCACCCAGGTCGTGATCAAGGAGATGAAGTTCCGGCCCAAGATCGACGGGCACGACTACGAGACGAAGATGCGCCACGTGGAGCGCTTCCTCGCCGAGGGGAACAAGGTCAAGCTCACGATCATGTTCCGCGGCCGGGAGATGGCCCACCCCGAGCTCGGACTGCGGATCCTCAACCGCATCGCCGAGCAGGTGGCCGACTTCGCCGTCGTGGAATCGGCGCCCCGCCAGGACGGCCGGAACATGACCATGGTCCTCCACCCCGTCAAGAACCCCGCCAAGAAGGACACCCGGCGTCCGAAGCCGGAGGCGGAACCCGCGCCGGCGGTCGTCGCCGCCCCGGCCCCGGAGCCCGCCGAGCCGACCACCCCCGGCACCTGACCGGGTCCCGAGTCACCGGAGACATCCCCATGCCCAAGATGAAGACCCACCGTGGCGCGGCGAAGCGCTACTCGATCACCGGCACCGGCAAGATCCGCCGGCGCAAGGCGAACCGGTCGCACCTGCTCGAGAAGAAGTCGACCCGCCGCACGCGGCGGCTCGCCCGCGGCGCCGAGGTGACCGGCGGCGACAAGAAGCACGTCGAGCGCCTGCTCGGGCGCGCGTGAACCCGATGGCGCCGGGCGCCGTCGACCAGTGATCCGACACCCAGGGGAGCGAAGCACTCATGGCCCGCGTCAAGCGTTCCGTCCATTCGAAGAAGAAGCGCCGTGCCGTCCTGAACGCGGCCGAGGGCTACTCGGGCGCCCGCAGCCGTCACCACCGGGCGGCGAACGAGCAGGTGATGCACTCGGGGCAGTACGCGTTCCGGGACCGCCGGGCCCGCAAGGGGCAGTTCCGGCGGCTCTGGATCGTCCGCATCAACGCGGCCTGCCGGGAGCACGACATGTCCTACTCGCAGTTCGTCGCCGGTCTGAAGGCGGCCGACATCGAGGTCGACCGCAAGATCCTCGCCGATCTGGCGGTGCGCGACCACGAGGCCTTCGGCGCGCTCGTCACCGCTGCGCGTGAGGCGCTCGAGGCTGCGTGACCCCGGCGCGTCGCGTCGGGGCCTGACGTGTCCGACGCCCATGGCCCCCGTCATCCCGGTGTCCGGGCCCTGCGGGCCCTGGCCCGCGACCCCCGCGCGCGTGCCGACGTCGGTGCCTGCCTGCTCGAGGGGCCGCGGGTGATCACCGCGGCCCTCGACCGCGGCGCAGCCCTCGAGGCCGTCTACTGCGGTCCCGGCGCGGCCCGGGCGTTCCCGGACGTCGTCGCCCGCTGCGCCGCCGTGGGCGTCCCCGTGCACGACCTCAAGGAGGGCGTGCTCGAGCGGATCGGCACGACCCGGACCCCCCAGCCGGTGCTGGCCGTCGCCCGCTTCGGGCCCGCCGCGCTCGACGTCGTGGTCGCGGCGGCACGTGACCGGTCGGCGCTCGTGGTCGTCGGGGTCTCGGACCCCGGCAACCTCGGCACCATCCTGCGCAGTGCCGAGGCGGCCGGCCTCGGCGGCGTGGTGGTGGCTGGCGACGCCGTCGACGTCCGCTCCCCGAAGGTGGTGCGGGCTTCGGCGGGCAGCGTCTTCGGCCTCCCCGTCGCGGTGGTCCCCGATGCCCTGCCTGCGCTCGGCGCGCTCCGGGCGGCGGGCGTGGTCACCGTCGGTGCGGTCGCCCGGGGCGGCGACGCGCCCGACGGCATCGGCCTCGGGCGAGGGGCGGCCCTGGTGCTCGGCAACGAGGCCCACGGGCTCGACCCGGCGCTCACGGCCGCGGTCGACCGCCTCGTGACGGTCCCCATGGCCGGTCCGACCGAGTCGCTCAACGTGGCGATGGCGGCAACGGTCCTGTGCTTCGAGGCGGCGCGTCAACGGGCCGCGTCGGAGCGGGGAGTGGGCGCATGACCCTCACCGAGGCGCTGCGCACCCTCGTCGAGGCCGAGGCCGCCGCCCTCGGCGCGGTCGCGGCCGCGGCCGATGCGGCGGCGCTCGATGCGGCCGAGCGGGACTGGCTGGGGAAGCGGTCGCCCGCGGTCGTGGTCACCGAGGCGATCAAGGGCCTCGCCCCCGACGAGCGCCCGCAGGCCGGCCAGGCGGTCGGGGCCTACCGGGGTCGGATCGGCGACGCGGTCGCCGCCCGTCGGACCGAGCTCGCCGACCGGTCCCCGGGGGCCGGGGCCGGGATCGACCTCACCCTCGGCGGGCACGGACGGCGCCGGGGCCACCTCCACCTCGTCACCCAGATCCGCCGCGAGCTCGAGGACATCTTCGTGGGGCTCGGCTACCGCGTGGCCGAGGGGCCCGAGGTCGAGGACGACTGGCACAACTTCGAGGCGCTCAACATCCCGCCCGCGCACCCGGCCCGGTCGATGCAGGACACCATCTACGTCGCGCTCGGCGCCGACGGGCCGGAGGACCCCGGGGCCGGCACCGAGCACATCGCCGAGCACATCGCCGAGCACATGATGCTGCGGACCCACACGTCGCCGGTGCAGATCCGGACCATGGAGACCCAGGCGCCTCCGATCTACGTCGTGGCGCCGGGCCGCACCTACCGCAACGAGACCCTCGACGCCCGCCACTCGCCGGCCTTCCACCAGATGGAGTGCCTGGCCGTCGACCGGGGCCTGACCATGGCCGACCTGTTCGGGACGATCGAGGCCTTCGCCCGCCGCCTGTTCGACGACGACTCGGTGCGCACGCGCTTCCGGTCCGACTTCTTCCCCTACACCGAGCCGTCGGCCGAGCTCGCGGTGAGCTGTGTGTTCTGCCGGGGCGACGGGTGCCGGGTCTGCTCCCACACCGGCTGGATCGAGCTCGGCGGCTGCGGCATGGTCGACCCCAACGTGTTCCGGGCGGTGGGCATCGACCCCGAGGAGTGGCAGGGCTTCGCGTTCGGGTTCGGCCTGGAGCGCATCGCGATGATCCGCTACGGCATCAACGAGATCCGCACCTTCTTCGACAACGACCTCCGCTTCCTCGAGCAGTACTGACCGGAGGCCCACGATGCGCGCGCCCCTCTCCTGGATCCGTGACTTCACCCCGGTCGACGCGCCGGTGTCCGACCTCGTCCACGCCCTCAACCAGCTCGGGCTCGAGGTCGACGCGGTCGACGAGCCCGGACGCGAGATCCTCGGCGTCCGGGTGGCGCGCATCCTCGACGTCGTCGCCCATCCCGACGCCGACAAGCTGCGCCTGGCCGACATCGACGTGGGCGACCGCACCACGCGGGTGGTCTGCGGCGCGCCGAACATCGCGCCGGGCATGGTCGTGCCCTTCGCCCCGGTCGGGGCGACCCTCCCAGGCGGGTTCACGCTCGAGCGGCGCAAGATCCGGGGCGTGGTGTCCGACGGGATGCTGTGCTCGGCGAAGGAGCTGGGGCTCGGCGACGACCATTCGGGGATCCTGGATCTCGGCGCCGACGCCGCGCTCGGCGCCGACGTGCGGGAGGTCCTCGGGCTCGACGACGTCGTGTTCGAGCTCGCGGTCACGCCCAACCGACCTGACGCCATGTGCATCGTCGGGGTCGCCCGGGAGCTCGCGGCACACTTCCGGTGGCCGTTCGCGGTGCCGGAGCCGACCCTCGCCGCCGGCGGCTCCGAGCCGGCGGTGCCGGTGGAGATCGAGGCACCCGACCGGTGCCCCCGGTACCTCGCCCGCACCGCCGGCGTGGTCCTCGGGCCCGCCCCCGACTGGATGCGCCGCCGCCTGCTGCAGGCCGGGGTGCGCGCGATCAACAACGTGGTCGACGTCACCAACTACGTCCTGCTCGAGCGCAACCAACCCCTGCACGCCTTCGACCTCGACCGGCTCGCCGGGCCCGGGATCGTGGTGCGGGGCGCCGGGGCGGGGGAGCGCCTGAGCACCCTCGACGGCGTGGAGCGCGTGCTCGGGCCCGACGACCTCCTGATCTGCGACGCCGACCGCGTCCCGCAGGCCCTGGCCGGGATCATGGGCGGCGCCGCCGCCGAGGTGCGCGACGACACCCACCGGATCCTGCTCGAGTCGGCGTACTTCGAGCGCATGGGCATCGCCCGGACGTCGAAGCGGCTGAAGGTGCGGTCCGAGTCGAGCGCGCGCTTCGAGCGGGGGACCGACCCCGACGGGGTCGCCGACGCCGCCGCGCGCGCGATGGAGCTCCTCGCCGCCGTGGCCGGCGCCCACGTGGCGACCGCCCTGACCGACCGGTACCCGGTACCCATCGCCCGCCCGCGGATCCGGGTGCGGACCACCAAGGTCAACGCGGTGCTCGGGACGGCGCTGACCGACGCCGACGTGCGGGCGGCGCTCGCGCCGCTCGGCATCGAGATGTCCGGCGCCGGCGACGCCATCGAGGCCGTGCCGCCGACGTTCCGGCCCGACCTCGAGCGCGAGATCGACCTGGTCGAGGAGGTGGCCCGCCGGGTCGGCTTCGACGCCATCGGTCGCACCGTGCCCAAGCCCGAGCACCAGGTGGGTGGCCTCACCCTCCGGCAGCAGGAGCGGCGGCGCGTCGCCGACGCGCTGGTCGGGGCCGGGCTCGCCGAGGCCGTGACCATCCCCCTCGTGGCGCCGGCCGCCGCCACCCGCTACCGCGCGGCCACGCCGGTCGCAGTGGCGAACCCCCTGCGGGCCGAGGAGTCGGTCCTGCGTCCGACCCTCCTGCCGGGGCTCGCCGCCGCCGCGGCCCGCAACGCCGCCCGCGGCCGGGCCGACGTCGCGCTGTTCGAGCTCGGCCGGGTGTTCCTCGCCCCGGACGCCCCCGGAGCGCTGCCCACCGAGCGCGAGGCGGTGGCGGGCCTGCTGGCCGGGACCGTGCGCCGGGCGCCGGTCGAGCCCGACCGGCCCGTCGACGCCCACGACGCGGTCGACGCCGTGGGCACGGTCCTCGACTGCCTCGGGGTGACCGGGGTGCGGCTGGTCCCCGCCCCGGTCCCGGGGTTCGCCGCCGGGGCTGCGGCCCGCGTGACCGCCGACGGCGCGCCGGTGGGCGTGGTCGGGGTCCTCGCCGACGCGAGCCTCGCCGCGGAGTCCCTGCCGGGGCCCGCGGTGGCGTTCGAGCTCGACCTCGACGCGCTCGCCGACGCGCCCCGCCGGGACCGGGGGTTCACGGCACCGTCGCCCTACCCGCCGTCGGGCATCGACCTCGCCCTCGTCGTGGACGACGCGGTCCCGGCGGCCGACCTCGTGGCCACGGTGCGGGGCGCCGCCGGCGACCTCGCCGAAGCGGCCTGGTGCTTCGACGAGTTCCGCGACGACCGCCTGGGCGTCGGGCGCCGGAGCCTGGCGGTGTCGCTGCGCATCCGGGCCGCCGACCGGACGCTCACCGACGCCGAGGTCGCCGCCGTGCGCGACGCCTGCGTGGCCGCGGCGGCCGCCGCCCACGGAGCGGTCCTCCGCACCTGACCGCTCGCGGCCGCTCCCGGGGCCGGGCTCTCACCGGTTTCTCAGGTGGCGGGTACCGATTCGGGTCCCGGTGGCGTTGAATGGGGGTGCCGCTCCTGGAGGTTCCCGGACCGGCGCGCCCGCCCATGACGAACCCGCCCTGGCCACCCTCGTACCCCCCGTACCCCCCGTACCCCCCGTACCCCCCGGGCTCGCCCGAGGACG